>Ga0268262_10001603_pt1 | contig 27619 bp, 23 predicted proteins | sample TergutNc150P3_FD_190354 | JGI IMG/M metagenome (GOLD analysis project Ga0268262, IMG submission 190354) | Nasutitermes corniger P3 segment gut microbial community from laboratory colony in Florida, USA - Nc150 P3 (SPAdes) (version 2) | ecosystem: Host-associated > Arthropoda: Insects >... | reverse complement strand
AAAAGAGAGAACACGACTTCGCCGCCAAGTACAAAGAAATGCAGGATGCGCAAATGCTGCGCAACATCTTCTACGCAACAGGCGGTGCTTTGCTATCTGCTGGTTTGGTGGTGCATATTTGGTTTTAGCGCATAACACAATTTTGTATATTAGCTATTGTTTTCCGCAAATCCACGATTATGAAGATAAATAAAGTTGAATTGAAAAATTATCGCATTCATAGAGAATATGAGCAAAGTTTTGAAAATGGCATAAACTTATTGCTTGGGAATAATGGTTCCGGTAAATCTTCAGTTTTGGAAGCCATAGGTTTTGCCTTGTTCAACTCCAGTGCGCGCAGCGCAAACGAAGACATTGTGTCTAAGGGAGAAAAGAGCGGCAGTGCAAAGGTGTTCTTTATTGGCAGCGATGGAAAGGAATATGAAATTGAACGCAAATTCGGCACGGGTGCAGGTGTGAAACTCACAAGTTTGGATTCTCTGCAAAAATGGGCGAGCAACACGGAAGTTTACAGGCAAGTGAGCAAAATTTTAGACATAGACAGCATAAATGGCGTTTTTTTTGAATCCGTAATTTGCGCAAAACAAAATCAATTTATAGATATTTTCACAAAAACCGATGAGCCGCGAGCAAAGCATTTCAATGAATTGTTTGATACGGTTATTTACAATGATTTGTGGAAAAAATTGGGAGAGCAAAACGAAAGAAAATACGAGGAAGATAAAATAAGGAAAGAGGAGAGAAGAAAAACCCTTGTGGCAAATCAGAAAAACTTAGAGGAATTGAAAAAAAGTTTGCAGGCTGGAAAAGAAAAATTGCAAACCGAAAATAAAAATTTGGAAATTTTGAAAAAAGATTTGGGAATAAAGGAACAGATTTTAGCGGCAAAAAAAGATTTGGAAAAATCGGAATATAATATAAAGCGTTTTATATCTGCAAGGGATAATGACAAAATTGCTTTTCAAAATTCAGAGCAAGCAAAACTTTTTTTGGAAAAGTATAAAGGTGAATGTGAAAAATATGAATCTGCCAAAAAACAAAACGATGCTTTGGAGAAAAATTTTCAGCCAATTAGATATGCCGCAAAAAATTTCGATGACTTGCAAAAACAACTGGGATTTTGCCCCATATTAAAAGAACCTTGCCCAAGAATAGCAGAAAAAGGCAAAAGCAATACCCTGCCGCCAGAATTAAAAGCAAAAATTGCAAAAGCCGAACAAGATAAAAAACGAGCGGAGGAATTGCAAAACGAAATCAACAAACTTAGAATGGAAACATTAAACCCGTTGCAAGAAATTTACAATAAATGCCTGCAAAATAAAAAAACCGCAAGTGAATTTGAAATGCGAAAAAAACGTTTGGAAGAAAGCGAAAAAAACATTTTGGAAGAAATGGAAAATAAAAAAAAGTTGGAGAATAAATTGAATGAACTCAAAGTAAATGTTTCGGAAGAAGAGGTTTTGAAATTGAGGGCAAGGTATGAGGAAAATGTTAGGGTGGCAGCAAGTTTGCAAAAGGATATTGAGCAAAAGAATAGGGAAATAGAAGAACACGGAGAAACGGAGAAAAAAATATCGGAGTTAATTTTAGAGCTTGCCCTTATTCAGCAAAAATTGGAATTGACAAAAATTTTCAGGGCTCAAATAAAAGATTTGGGCAGAATTGTGGCGGAGGAGAGAGTTAGGCGAATAGCGGGCATTGCAACTGATTATTTCAACAAAATCACAAGCAGACCCGAAGCAATTTTATGGGTTTGCAACGAAAGCGAAAAATATAGCCTTTATTTAGATAAATGCAGTTTTGTAAATTTATCCGGCGGTGAACAAATTTCCGTAGCCATAGCAATACGCCTAGCATTGTCGCAAGAATTTGGAAACACAGGACTGATAATTTTGGATGAACCTACAAACAATTTGGATAAAGACACACGCCAGTTGCTCGCAGAAAATTTGCCAAAAATGGTGGAAAACCTAACTCAGTTGTTTGTGGTTACGCACGATGATACGTTTAGAAATTCAGCTACAAAAGTTATTGAGTTTTAATTTTCTATATTTTCAAAATGCTCAACGCAAATCTCCACAAGGCGAAAGACCAAAAAAACGACGAGTTCTATACTCAGCTTCCTGACATAGAGCGGGAGATAAACCATTACAAGGAACATTTTAAAGGCAAGGTTGTTTTTTGCAACTGCGATGACCCTTATGAGAGCAATTTTTTTAAGTATTTTGCGATGAGATTTGAATTTTTAGGGCTTAAAAAACTTATTGCAACTTGTTATGCAGGCTCGCCGATTGCCAATACACAGCTTTCTTTGTTTGCAGATGAAAGCGAAGAAAACAAAACCACAAGAATGCCGCACAAAATTGAAATCACCGAAATCCCCGATATAAATCAAGATGGAGTGGCGAATTTGTCAGACGTGCAGTTATTGCTTGGCAGCGATAAAAATCACTTAACCAGACTTAAAGGCGATGGAGATTTTAGAAGCGAAGAAATAATTGAGCTATTGAAGCAAGCTGATGTTGTGGTCACAAACCCACCTTTTAGCTTGTTCCGTGAATATGTAGCACAACTGATAGAATACGGCAAAAAATTTGTGATTATCGGCAATAAGAATGCAATTACTTATAAAGAGATTTTTAAGTTGATTAAAGAAAATAAAATATGGTTAGGTTATGGTTTTGCTAATGGTAATGCTTACTTTCATGTAGATAATCCACGTGATTTTTCTAGTGGAGTATATGACTCTAAGACAGGGTTAGTAAAATTTCGTAACGTAGGTTGGTTCACAAACTTAGATCATAAAAAACGTCACGAGGAATTATTCCTTTGTCAAAAATACAACGAAAAAGATTATCCAAAGTATGACAATTACGATGCTATAAATGTAGATGCCACAAAAGATATACCCTGCGATTATGATGGCGTAATGGGTGTTCCAATTACCTTTTTAGATAAATACAACCCAGAACAATTTGAAATTATTGGCATTGATAGATATGTTGAAAACAACCCAAATTATGGACATAGATTTAAGATTAATAACAAAGAAACCTACGCCCGTCTTTTAATCAAAAAGGAGAAATAAAATGAAAATAGAACTGAAAGAAATTCCAGTGGAAGAAATTGTGAAAAATTACATCAACAATGACGAAGAGGGTGTTGTTGGCTTTAACTACAGATTAAACATACGCCCCAAATACCAAAGGGAATTTGTCTATAAAGACGAAAAACGAGATGCCGTATTGGAAACGATTTGGAAAAATTTCCCTCTCAATGTAATGTATTGGGCAAAAAACGAAAACGAAACCTACGAAATCTTGGACGGGCAGCAGAGAACCGTAAGCATCTGCGAATATGTTGTTGGTAATTTTTCAATAGAATTTTCAAAAAACAATCCACAGTCTTTCCTCAACTTGACAAAAGACGAACAGGAAAAAATACTCAAATACAAACTGATGATTTATTTCTGCGAAGGAACAGACAGGGAAAAATTGGACTGGTTCAGAATAATAAACATAGCAGGCGAAAAACTAACCGACCAAGAACTGAGAAACGCCATTTACACAGGCGAATGGCTAACCGAAGCCAAAAGATATTTCAGCAAAAACAACTGCCCAGCCTACAACATAGCCAAAGATTATCTAACAGGCGTATCAATCCGCCAAGAATATTTAGAAACCGCCATAAAATGGATTAGCGATGGCAACATAGAACAATACATGGCAGAACACCAGCACGCCCCAAACGCAAACGAATTATGGCTATACTTTCAAAGCGTAATAAATTGGGTAAAAGTCCTTTTCGCAAATTACAGAAAAGAAATGAAAGGCATAAACTGGGGCGACCTTTACAACAATTTTAAAGACAAAAAATTTGATTCAAATATTTTGGAAAAAGAGATAAAAAAACTGATGATAGACGATGATGTTACAAGCAAAAAAGGAATTTATGAGTATTTAATTGATGGGCAAGAAAAACATTTGAATATACGTTCTTTTACTGACAAAAATAAAATAGAGGCTTATGAAAAACAAAATGGTATTTGTTCAAAATGCGGGAAAAATTTTAAAATTGAAGATATGGAAGCCGACCACATAACCCCGTGGCATTTGGGCGGAAAAACAATAGCCGAAAACTGCCAAATGTTATGCAAGGAGTGCAACCGCAGGAAATCTGGGGTATGATTGTGGATTCTTCGGTATGGAAAAATTGAGAGAAACTTTGCTTGAATATTTAGAAACCAAATACAAGGTTTCAAAAATCGTAAGGGATTTAGCAGAAAAAGTTTTGGAGCAATTAGAAAAGGGTAGTATATGTTTGAAAATAGATAGCGAGACGGAAAAAGCGGAATTGAGAAAATCAAAGGCTGTAGGAAGTGGAGGCGAAATTCGCCCATTGATTTTTGACGGAAAAAATTTATATATACAGAGATATTTTGTTTATCAGAGCAGAATATTGAAGAGAATAAACGAATTGCAACTCCACATAATAACAGGTGGTCCCGGAACAGGCAAAACAACAAGCCTAGCAAAAATTCTGAGTAACAGATTAAACGAAAAAATCCTCTTGGCAGCACCAACCGGAAAAGCTGCGTTTAGAATGAGGGAGAGTTTGGCAAGTCAGGGCATAGAATTAGAAGCCAAAACAATTCACCGCTTGCTGAACCGCAAGCCTTTAGAAGCAAACATCATAGCCATAGACGAATGTTCAATGGTGGATTTGCCTCTTATGTCTAAATTGCTAGATGCAGCTCCAAGTGGCTGCGATTTATATTTGCTAGGCGATAAACACCAATTGGCTTCTGTTGAAGCGGGTTCCGTTTTTGCGGATATTTGCGCAAAATACGAAAAAAATCCCGACATATATACAGAACTGACAAAAAATTGGAGAGCGAAAGAAGCACCTGGGATTGTGAAATTGAGCGAGGAGATTTTAAATAATTCTGTAAAAAATTTTGATAACGAAAATGTTCATTTCGGCGGAAAGCTTTCCATTGAAAATTTATTTGATGAGTATAAACCCCTATTCAAAGCCGAAAATGAAAAAGAAGCTATTGGATTTTTGAAATCATTTCAAATTTTATGTGCGGTTAAAAAAAGGGTTGAAAATATAAATAGAGAATTGTCATTAAAAGCAAAACATTCAAAATTCACTCCGATAATAATCACAGAAAACAATTATCAACAAAATCTCTTTAACGGCGATGTGGGTGTTAAAGACAAGGAAAGGGCATATTTTTCAAACGGTGCGGAAATAAGAACCTTTCCTTTGCTAACCTTGCCCAAATACGAAGATGCCTTTGCAATAACAATCCACAAATCTCAGGGTTCCGAATACGAGAGGGTTGCGGTTGTGTATCCAGCCAAAGAAAAGGAAGAGCTGGAGCAGACAATTTTAACCAAGGAACTTTTATACACGGCAATAACCCGCGCAAAGAGGGAATGTTTTATTTTCGGCAATGAGGCTGTGCTTGCCGCTTCCTGCAAAAAGGAGATTTATAGGGCATCGGGGATTTATTAAATATCCTTACCGATGTCAAGGCATAACAATTACCTTTCTGCTAAGGTTAAATTTTTCACCTTTTATTCTCACAATATATATGCCCGGTGGCAAGGCAAAATTTTGAATGTTGTTTAAGGTTTCACTTTTTGCTATTGGTTTTCCTTTAATATCGTAAACCCAAACTTTTGCGCTTTGTGGAATTTCTGCGATAACGGAATTCCATTTTACAACCATTGACAGAGCAACTTCAAATTCCAAATGATGTGATAAATAACTACAAGATTTCCGTGTACAAGTCCTTTGACATAAACAGAAATTTGATTTTTGTAATATGTATAATTTATTTCTCTATAAAACGGCTGGACTTTATCAGCATTTACTATAGTAAATGGAATTCATAAATCTATATCTTCGCTCGCACCCTAAACCTCGTTTCCAAATAAATTCCAAGCGTATCCTGAACTCCAATGCGATGTTCGCCGCTACCAACGGTCACCGCCATTTTATGCTCAGATTTTGTTACACCCAAAAAGGCTCCGTCTAAAAACCATTGCAATTCCGCATCTCTTTGTTTATGGGCGGCAATGGCTATAAAACCCATTTCACTCAAAGCATCGCTGCTGGGCAAAAAAAGCCTTGCTCCGTTTTCGGGATAAACAATGGAAAATTGAGCCCCCTCTTTTTTAGCGAGGCAACGCGGGTTGTGCAAAGTTTCCGCTTTTGGTTCCCTACCTGTTTTTCTCAGCTCGTTTCTAACAGCGGGTGAATAGTGTTCTTCAACTATGTGCAAAGTATCTTCTGCGTTCCAGCACAAACTGCAAACTTCATAACTAGTGCTTTTTGAAATTATTATCTCTTTGTGGAATGAGCAAGTTTTGCTTTGCATTCTATTTATAGGAAGCAATATATTTTTTTTATGAGGGCAAAAATCTTTTGCTCTGTAGCCGCTGAGGGTGCAAATTTCAACCTCTTCAAAATCTGCATCTCGTGGAAATTCGCTCCACATTCTTTTTTTATTATCGCTCAAATTGTTGAACAGAGAAAACAATAGCGGAGCCGCTGAAGCACTGCCGCTCAAATTCGCCACCGAACCGCCCACAAAATTCCCAACCCAAACGCCTATAGTCCATTGCTCATTGACCCCTATTGCCCAAGCATCTCTTGAACCATAGCTGGTGCCTGTTTTCCACGCAACTGGAATATGATTGTTGAATTGCAAATGATATTGCTCAAAATCGGGTCTCTTAACCGATGTCAAAATTTCCTTGATATGATAAGCTGTGATACTCTGCAATAACTGCTCATTTTTTTCTGGAATACTATCCTCCAGCCACTTCAATTCCGTTCTTTTGCCCTCGTTTATGAGCATTGAATAAAGCGGAACGAGTTCCTGCAAAGATGCCTCGCCGCCGCCCAAAATCAGAGTAAGCCCATAGCTCTCCGATGAACGGGACAAGCCGGCAAGCCCTGCGTTTTTCAGCCAAAAATGAAAATCCTCAACTCCATAATCCGATAAAATTTTAACCGCAGGAATATTGAGAGAGCGAGTAAGGGCTTCTTTAAAAGTCACAATCCCGCTAAAACTTCTGTCTGAGTTTTGGGGAGAGAAACCCTTAAACCAAGTTGGAACATCTTCAATTAAACTTTCCGGCGTATAAGGTCCCCGCTCCATTGCAAGCGCATATAAAAAAGGTTTCATAATGCTTCCCGTGCTGCGATGCGCGCGCACTCCGTCTATCATTCCTTTGGAGAGCGAATCGTAATAATCAAGCGAGCCGAGATAGCCCCTGATTTTTCCTGTTTTTGTTTCTGTTATTAAAACAGATATATTTACATTTGAGTATTCCCTTAATTTCTGTCCGTAATTTCTTGCAATTCTCTCCAGCCGAGCTTGAATTTTGCTATCTATTGTTCCGTGATAAATGTTTTGCTTAGGAAATAGCGAAAGAACGGCTTCTCCATAGTGAGGAGTTTTGAATCTCCAGTCCGCGTTTACCTTAGGCAAGGATTCTTGCAAAGCGGAATTCAAGGTTTCGGTATTTATGTAGCCAGCTTTTGAGAGCGATTTAAGCAGGATATTTCTTCGCCCCAAAAGTTTTTCCCTTTCTTTTTCCAAATTGAGCGCAGAGGGGCGATTTGGAAGCAGAGCCAAAAGAGCGGCTTCTGCCCAGGTGATTTCTTCCGACCCGTGCCCAAAAAATCTCCAGCAAGCCGTTTCTGCCCCAACTATATTTCCGCCCATAGGAGCGAGGCTTGCATATTCTGCAAAAATCTCGTTTTTGCTTTTCCAGAGTTCCATTCTAAGGGCAAAATGAGTCTCCACAAGTTTTGCGAAAAATGTCCGTTTTTTCGGCTTTTTTAGCCTTGCAACCTGCATAGTTATGGTACTCGCGCCGCTCTCAATTTTCCCCGCCTTTGCATTCTGCTTTATGGCACGGATTATCGCAATGGGGTCTATTCCAAAATGCCAGTTAAATCTTTTATCTTCAAAATGCAAAACCGCCGCTTTGTATTTTTCCGAAATTTTTTCGCTTTTGGGGAATTGATATTGCTCATTTTTATTTAGCCAAACCCGCAAGAGTTCGCCTTGGGAGGAGAATAAAATTTTGCTGCAATCGTTGTCATTTTTTACTGGTATGAACAGCGAGAGAAAGAAAAGGGCTGTTATGCTAGAAAAGATGATTGCGAGTTTTTGTGGCATTGGGATATTATAGTAAATGTCTTTTGTCTGAACCCCGATTCCCCCGATTAAAGGATTTACAGGATTTCAACCCGATACGTAAAACAACACAATGATACGATTTTTATTAAACACAGACAACCACATACAAACGCACGATAACCACATTTTGTTTATATATATTTTGATGACAAAACAATGACAATGCTAACCGCACTGCCACTGCGACCACCCTAGGGAATAATGTTTAGACATAAGAGTCATATTTTGTATAAATATAGAAAATTCAAAAGAGCTTGCGTAGCAAGCCCTGCTAAATTTTGGCATTTCTTCGTATGCCTTTTAACCGCTTTTTGTCTCTGCAATAATTTTTTTAAGTACGTCTATCAGTTCTTGCGTTTGTAGCTTGATTATGTTTTTATCTTTTGTTTTGCCGGCTTTTTCCAAAGTGTATGCAATTTGCGAAAGTTCCGTTTTACCGATATTTGCAAGGGCACTTTTAATGCCGTGGGCGGTAACGGCATATAATTGAATATCATCATCTGAAATGGTCTCTATATTAGCAAGCGTAGATTCCAAAATAGGCAACGCGTTTTCTGCATCTTTGGCAAAAAACGAAAGCAAGGCAGGGTTTACAACTGGAGCTGCCTGTTTAGATTTTTCCGCTGCGCTTTCTTGCGCTTTTGCAATGACTTCGGGTGGTTGTTTGTTGCGGATGAACTTGTTAAGCACGGTGTTCAACTGCCGAATATCAATGGGCTTTGATATAAAATCATCAAAGCCGTTTTCCATAAAAATTTTTGCCTGCCCAATTAAAGCGTTTGCAGTCAATGCAACAATAGGATGCGTATAACCGGATTCTCGCAGAATTTTTGTAGTCTCCATGCCGTCCATTTTCGGCATCATGTGATCCATAAATATAATATCATAAACCTCGCCTTTCTTAACCCTATCTATCGCTTCAAAACCGCTGGAAACAGCTTCAACGGACAAACCATAATGACCCATCATTTCTCTTGCAACATATAGATTGGATTCTACGTCATCCACAACCATAACCTTGCCATAAGGCATATATTCAAAATCAAGCTGCACCTTTTTGATATTTGTCTTGTCTATTTTAAGCAGCATAATATCTTTTGCGCGTTTTTCGCCTAAAATTCCAACGCCCGTATTTTTCTGAGGTAAATGAACTGTAAATGTGGAACCTTTGCCCACTTTGCTATCTGCAAAAATTTTGCCATTCATCATTTGTACCAAATGCTGCGTAATTGCCATGCCAAGCCCAGTTCCTTCAATTGAACGATTAGCCTCCAAATTAAAACGAACATATTCAGAAGTGAATAATTTATTCACTTGCTCCCTAGACATACCGCAACCCGTATCGCTTACCTGCAAAATAAGTATGGTATTTTTCTCATCGTTTTCGGCAAAAATGGATAATTTAACCTTGCCTCTTTCAGTATATTTAAAAGCATTGGAGAGCAAATTATTCAAAATCTGCTTAATGCGAATTTCATCGCCTATCATTTCCAAAGGCACATTCTCATCAACATAAAGTTCAAATTTTATGGGCTTGCTGTTATTGCGCATGGCATTCAATTGCACAACATCATGTATCAAACCAATAAATTCGTATTCAATAGGCATAAGTTCCATCTTGCCCGCTTCTATTTTAGACAAATCAAGTATATTGTTGATAATGCCAAGCAATAAATTGCCTGAATTATAAATTATCGCAAAAGATTCCCTCACCTGCGGCATGAGAGCTTCGTTTCGCAATTGAATTTCGGTTACACCCATAATCGCATTCATCGGTGTGCGAATTTCGTGGCTCATTTTTGCCAAAAATGCAGTTTTGGCAGCACTTGCATTTTCTGCTTCTGCTCTTGCCATTTTCTCCACTTGGGTTATGTCTTGAACAGCTTCTATATATCCAATAGGTTCATTTTCAATATTTTTCAGAACTTCAATATCCACCTTATACGAGGAACCCTTATGCGTAAAAAACGTTTGCTTTAAACCTCGTTTTGCGCATTCTATGCTGCAATCAGGCGTATTGCAAATATTGACGTTCCAGTTGTTGCAAGGTTTGCCCAAAGCTTCTTTTGAAGTTATTCCAAAAATTTTCTCGGCGGCGGTATTGATAAATGTCCATTTTGTATCTAAATCGGTAACAGTAATCGGCAGAGGCACGGCATTGAGAATAGACATATATCTGTGTACTGTTATTTCCAATTCTTGCTTTTTATTACGTACCAATCTATTCATACGTTCTCTAACATTAATAATGCGAATTAAAACTGTGCTAAGTACCAAAGTAAATAATATGCCGAGTATGCTTAAATATTTCGCTATTTTGTTTATATTTTTATAATATTTATATTCAGGCGTAATAATTCCAAAATACCATCCGTTTTCCAACTGCATGAAAAAAGCAATTGATTTTTCACCTCTGAAATTTATAAAATCGCGTCCAAAAACTTCTGAGTTTCTCTCAAACTCTTCCTTAAACTTAGCAATGCCTATATTATTGTCAATTAAAGATGTATTACCCACAAATTTACGTTCTATGTGAGCTAGAATCTCAAAATTTCGATTAAACATCAATCCAAAACCGCCTTCGGCTATTTGCGCATTTTCTACTAACTTCATAACATCTTCAAAATTCACATTCAAACCCACAAAACCTCGCGGATTACCCGCTTTGTCAAAAATACGGCATACATAAGCAAGAACAACCGCATTTAGCGATTTATCAAAACGTTCTTTTATCACCACCTCGCCATTAGCCTCTGGCACTTCCTTATACCAGATGCTATCTGTGGGAGATTCATCAAGAAAAACATAAGAGCTGACTATGTGTTGTGAAAAATTCCTTTCTTTATTGAAACCCTTTATATATTCCTTTATAGTTTTGATATCCGCATTTTGTTCAAGCATCAGCTTAATCATATCAGCAGTTTTTTTTACCACTATTTTTGGTTCCGATATTCTAAATATTATATTGCTGTGCATATTGGATAGCACGCTATTTGCCTCACGTTCCATATTCTCGGATTCAACATCGCGCATAAGAATATAACTTGAAACAACCATCGCTGAAAACGTAACAAACACAAGTACCACTTGAAGATACGTAGTTATAATTGTCCTTATTTTGAGCATCATTTGCATAAATTCTCCTTGATAATTTCTTTAAGCACATCCACAAGTTCTTGCGTTTGCCGCTTGATTATGTTTTTATCTTGCATTTTGCCAGCTTTTTCCAAAGTGTATGCAATTTGCGAAAGTTCCGTTTTCCCAATATTTGCAAGGGCACTTTTAACTCCGTGAGCGGTAACGGCATATAATTGGAAATCTTCTTCTGAAATAGTTTCTATATTCGAAAGCGTGGATTCTAAAATCGGCAATGCTTTTTTAGCGTCTCGCGCAAAAATTGAGAGCAACATATTATCTACTTTTGGTACTTCTTGTTTTTTCACTTGTTTATCGTGAATAAATTTGTTCAGTTCCGCATCCAATTGTTTAACATCTATTGGCTTTGAAATAAAAGCATCAAAACCGTTCTCCAAGAACATTTCCGCCTGCCCAACAATCGCATTGGCAGTGAGCGCAACAATAGGATTCTTATAACCCATAGAGCGTATTATTTTAACCGCTTCTATGCCATCCATTTTAGGCATCATGTGGTCCATAAATATAATATCATAAACTTTGCCGCTTTTAATTTTATCTATTGCCTCAAAGCCGCTTATTGCAGTTTCAATATGCAAATCGTAAGGCTCCAAAAAACTTCTGGCAACATATAAATTGGATTCCAAATCGTCCACAACCAAAACGCTGCCATAAGCCATTTGGTTTCGGGTGATATTTTGTTTTCTTGTTTGCAAAAAATTGCTCACGTGGAAATTCTGTAAATTCTCTGCATTTTCCTTGCCTAAAATGTTTGTGCTTGCGATTTTTTGCGGCAAGCTAATTGTAAATGCAGAACCTTTATTAACTTCGCTTTCAATGGAAATACTGCCGTTCATGATGGTTACCAAATTCTGCACAATGGTCATGCCAAGCCCAGTTCCGCTTATCATGTGATTGCTTATTACATTAAAACGGTAATATTCATCAAATATCTTGTTTTTCTGTTCTTCTGTCATGCCTTGCCCAGTATCGCTTATGCGGAAAATCATCATTACATCGGAATCTTGGTCTTTGATTTTTTCTGAGATAATAGACATCGAAATTTCGCCTGCATCAGTATATTTGGATGCATTTGAAAGTATGTTATTGAGTATTTGCTTTATTCTTAATTCGTCTCCTAAAAGCTCTGCTGGAATATTTTCATCCACCTTAAGACTAAATTTAATCAATTTCTTTTCAATGCGCGCAGCATAAAGTTGCACAGTATCGTTAATTAAACTAGCAACATTGTATTTAACCGACACTATCTCCATTTTCCCTGCTTCTATTTTAGATAAATCCAGCAAATCGTTGACAATGTGAAGCAGGGACTTGCCCGAATTGTGAATTATGCTCAAAGCCTCTTTTTTTTGCGGAGCGGTTTCGTTTTGCAATTGAATTTCGGCAATGCCAAGAATTGCATTCATGGGCGTTCTTATTTCGTGGCTTATTTTGGATAAAAAATCATCTTTTGATTTGCTCAGGGCAACTACTTTGTCTAAGGATTGCTGTAGCTTTTTTGAGTAAACATTGCGCATAATTGTACCAGACATTATGTTTGACACCGTTGAAAAAAATGTTTTCTCATCTTCTGTCCATTCGTGCTTTAAAATGCAATTTTCCGCACAAACAACTCCCCATAAACTACCTTCAACATAAAGCGGAACATAGATAAACGAAATAATGCCCATAGATTCAAGTATGCTGAATTCAGGCTCACTTGCAGTATTTGAACACGAAACTATAATACGCTGCGAATTTTCGTCTAGCTCAAGGGGGAACAGCAATTTTTTGGTAGTAAAACTGTCGAAACGTCCTATTTTAGCCATAGGCACATTGTTGTTTGCATACCATTGATTAACTGCGGAAACATTTTTACTTTCGTTATCCACATGGAAAACAATCATTCTGGAAACATTCAAATTTTCGCCTAATTTTTCTAGTGCCAAATCTATGCTTATGTTTATATCTTCGTATAAAATGAAATTTTCCGAAATTTCGGTTATTGATTTTTGCAATTTCAATTTTGAGGCGAGTAAGTCGCTCTGTTTGCGTATATTATTCAATAAAGTTTTGCGATTGCGCAAATCATATTTGAATGAAATAATAAATTTCTTGTTTTTAAGCATCAGCAAGGTAAGTATGTTTTCAACGGGTATAACTTCGCCGCTTGCAGATTGCATATCCCACTCAAAAGTACGTTTGCCTTCCTTTGCGGCTTTGTCCAAAAGCACTTTTGCCTCTTCCCTAGAATTTTTATTGTCATAAGACTGCCGCTCAGGGCAAAAGAGCGTGAAGTAATTATCCAAAAGATGTTGTTTGCTTTCGCCGCCTAACAATTTCACTATTGCCTCGTTGCAATCAATTGGCTGATAGTTTTCATCGAACAATACATAAGACATTGGGTTTGCTTCTGTTATAGCCCGTGTCATTTCTTGCGCCTCGGTTACGGCTGCTTCTATTTTTTTAATATTGCGCAAATCATAAATATAAACCAACCCAAGGTATTTGCCTTTGTTACTCGCCCATGTTATTGTAATTTCACAGGGAATAATTTCTCCAGAAAAGGAAGTATGTATCCACTCAAATGATAGATTTGGACGGTCTGTAAACATATACTTCGCTAATTCTTTTGCTTTCTCCTTAGATTTTGAGCCATCCGGTTGATATTCTGGTGATAAATCGAAGAAATTTTCCATAAACTGCTGCTTTGTACATTTGAACATTTTTGTAGCGGCATCGTTGCAATTCAATACATCTCCATTTTCGTTAAGAATAACTATGGTTACAGGAACAGCGTTAAGCATGGAATTGTTTAATTCATTTGATTCCGCAACTTCAAGTTCCATTTGCCGCTGAATAAGAGTGTTAATGCATAAAAAAGCAGCCGAACGCATCATTTCAACTTGCACTTCGTCAAAATAACGTTCATTATGGCGGTCTTCAAAAAGCGCAAAACCCCAAAAAGAATTCTTGACAAATAAAGGCACAAAAAGAGCAGACACTACGCCAAAGGAGTGCAATACGGCTGATTCTGGCACTAATTTTGATGGTCCGTTGATAATCTCATTATTTGCCAAAATCTTCTCCCATTTAGGAGCTAATTTAGAGTATAAAACATCTTTCAAAATCGCCTGAACTATTTCGGTTGTTCCACCAGATTCCCTATCCCAGCGATATATCTGCGAAGCATGCAGGCCATCTGGCATTGGAAAATTGCGAAAAACGGAAAATCTATCCAATTTTGTCATATCGCAAATAGCTCTTACCCCTTTTTCTATTCTTTTTTCAAATGATTCTTCGCTTTGCGAAACAAATGTTATAGCGGCTCTATTGAGCATTTCTAGCATTTGCTTGCTGCTCTCCAATGCTTTGGAAGTTTTATCCATTTCAATTTCTGCTTGCCACTGAATAAAAACATTGGCACATAAAAAGGCAGCAGAACGCATCATTTTAACCTGCTCTTCGTCAAAATAACGTTCATTATGGCGGTCCTCAAAAAGTGCAAAACCCCAAAAGAAATTCTTTATAAACAAAGGTACAACAAGAGCCGATACTAGACCAAAAGACTGCAACATTGCCGATTCCGGCATTGTTTTTACCGGCCCGTTGACAGTTTCATTACTTGACAAAATCACTTCCCATCGAGGTGCAACTTTAGCATAAATTGCATCTTTGAGCGCCGGGTCAATTTCTATTGTTCCGCTTGTTTCCCTATCCCAGCGATATTCCTGCAATGCATGCAAACCATCTGGCATAGTTAAGTTGCGAAAAATACAAAATCTATCCAGCCTTGCCATATCGCAAATAGCTCTTACCCCTTCTTCTATTCTTTTTTCAAAAGATTCTTCGCTTTGCGAAACAAATGCTATAGCAGCTTTATTAAGCATCTCCAGCATTTTCTTGCTGCTCTCCAATGCTTTGGATATTTCTATGGTTTCGTTTTCAATACTGCTACGCATAACATATTCGTAATATAGTAAATTTCCTATATTTGAAATATGAAAATAGTTATCCTAACAGGGGCCGGAATCAGCGCGGAAAGCGGGCTAAAAACATTTCGCGATGCAGATGGCTTGTGGGAAAACGAGCCGGTACGGATTGTGGCCACGCCAGAGGGCTTTGAAAGCGACCCCGAGCGAGTTATAAAATTTTACGATAAGCTCAGAAAAGGCTTGAAAAACGTGGAACCCAATGCAGCACACCAAGCCCTTGTAGCACTAGAAGAGAAATTCGGCGACAATTTTTTGCTAATAACGCAAAACGTGGATGATTTGCACCAACGAGCCGGCAGCAAAAGGGTTATACCCATGCACGGCGAGCTTTTAAAAATCCGCTGTCTAGGGCCAAGGGAGCATATAACAAGCTGCTCGGAAGAGCAGCCTGAAAAATGTCCGGAATGCGGGGCAAAAATGCGCCCGCACATAGTCTGGTTTGGGGAAATCCCCTTTGAAATGGATAAAATTCAAAAGGCATTGATGGAGTGCGACTTATTCGCATACATAGGCACAAGCGGGGTTGTGTACCCTGCGGCAGGCTTTAAGCAAATAGCAAAAATAGCTGGTGCCCGCGTTGTATGCCTGAACTTGGAAAGCACCAGCGGCAGCTACACAGATGAATTCATTCAAGGCAAAGCCACCGAGGTTGTGCCAAAATGGGTAAAGGCCATTGCAGATGCTTGCTAATTTTGCCAAGGAACACAATCTAATTTTGCCAGAGAATTTTTCCAGCAAAATTCAAGAATTTTGCAAGCTGCTCCTAGAAGCAAACAAAACCACAAATCTAGTCTCAAAAAACGACGAACAAAAACTCCTAACAAGGCACATAGCAGACTCCCTAATATTCGCCACTCCCATAACTCTCCACTCTCCACTCTCCACTCTCCACTTAAACTGGACAGACATAGGCTCCGGTGCAGGCTTTCCCGTTATTCCCCTTAGCCTTTACTTTCCGCAAATAAAATTTTTTGCCACTGAAAACCGCAAAAAAAGATGCGATTTTTTAAAACTAGCAAAGCAAAATTTAAATTTGCTGAATTTGGAAGTTATTCAGGGCAAAGCGGAGAATTGCGGGTTAAAAAATATGAATTTTGTCTCCTGCCGTGCAGTTGGCTCTTTGGATGAAGATTTTGAGAGGGCAAAAAAAATTTTGAAAAAGGATGGGCATTTTTTGACGGTAAAGTCAAAGCGGTTGATTGATGAGATGAGAGCAAAAAATAATAAACTGCTAAAACAGGCTAATATTATGGATTACAGCTTGCCAGGTGAAGAAATGGAATATATTTTTCTAAATTTTGCCATAGGAGAACTTTTATTATGAAAAACACATTAGGAAAATACCCGGGAAGCCTTTACATTATGGACGAGGGAACAGATTCCTCCCATATACAGGAAAGGGAATACACCTTTAAAAATGAGATGGTCAACGGTTTGTTCGCAAGCGATGCCCATATCAAGCTCCACTATGAGGAAGAAAGGAAGATGCATTTTGGCATAGTCCACATTCATATTAACAATGCTCTGTGGCTCAAGCCTATCAATTTTATCCATGACTGCGCCAAAGACAAAATTCATCTGATCCACAACGACCTGTATGAACACGAGGTCTATAACGATGAACTCATAGAAAAGATCAACAATGTGGCCAAGAACTATATTTCAAAAGCTATTGGCGATATCGAAAAAGCCGTGTTGCAACCCAAGACTTGATAGTTTAAATTTTCTATATTGTTGCTAAACACAGGAGTAACAAAACTATGTTGGATTACGGGCTTGTTTTGGAAGGTGGTGGTTTAAGGGGTTTGTACACTTCTGGCGTTGTAGATGCGTTTTTGGAGAAAGGCATAGAATTCCAGCTTGTAATAGGGGTTTCTGCCGGAGCTGGCTATGGCTGTTCTCTTGTTTCAAGGCAGCACGGAAGAAATTTGAGAATTTTAAGAGAATTCAGAAAAGACCCTCGCTATTTGTCAATCGGCAGTTATATAAAAACTGGAAATTATTTTGGGATAGATTTTATATACGATGAAATTCCCAAAACAATTCCTTTTCATACCGATGTTTTTTTGTCATCGCCAACCCGTTTTATTACGGTTTGCTCCAATGTTGAAACAGGCAAGCCGGAATATTTTGAAAAAGATGAGCACATCATACAAGTGTTAAAGGCTTCTTCTTCCATTCCTTTCATGTGCAAAATCGTGAAACACGATGGCAAAAAACTTATGGATGGCGGAATAGCAGATGCCATACCTCTAAAAAAATCCATGGAACTCGGCTGCTCAAAGAATATTGTCGTTTTAACTCACCCAGAAGGCTTCCGCAGAAAAAACAGATTCCATCCTTCAATGTTATTTTATTACAAATATCCGAAATTTGCAAAAGCGATAAATTCTTATGTTGCCAGATACAACAAGAATTTGGAATTTGCAGAGCAAGAAGCAAAAAAAGGCAAAGTGATTTTAATTCGCCCAAGCAAGGACTTAAACGTGAAAAGAACGGAAAGCGATTTGGCGAAATTGGAGAAACTGTATGAACTGGGCAGGTCAGATGCTTTTGCCGCGCTTCACAATCTTTGCGATATGTAGTTTTTTCTTTGCTTGCGAGGAAGAGCAACCAAAAGCCGAGGTTGTTCGCCCAGAGCCTGTGCCCGGGCAAATAGTGATTTACAACAGTTGCGGAATTTTTGGGGCAGCGGATGAGTCTAGAGAAATTTTAAGGTCTAGGGGCTTTGACGTTCTAGATGCGCGAACAGACCCGCAATGGACAAATTACGAAGAAACCATCATAGCCATTCGCAATCCCCACTGGGCAGGCTATAAACAGTTGAAAGAGAATTTAGACACAAAAAATTTTATAGTTTTGCAAGACACTTTAAGCGGAAACATAAGTGCGACTATTTTTTTGGGCAAAGATTATAGAAAAGTACTTAAAAAGAGGATGTTATGAAAAGATTCCCAGCAAGCGTGAAGATTGGCGCTCAAGTTTTGTTTGAGCTTCGCGCTGAGAATGTTGAACTTTTGAATTTGCAAGGGCTATCTGTCGTTGTGGATTGGTATTTAGTTGGAACCTGCGAGAGCAGCGCGCAAATGCAGGCTATTTTGAACGAACTGCAAAAAGCATACAAACTGGCAGGGGGAGAGCCTGCAAAAATTGAATACAAAGAACTAACACGCTGGGCAGTTTTGGATGCCGGAGACATTATGGTTCATCTATTTGAAGCGGAACGCCGCACGGAGATAGCCCTTGAGGAGTTGTGGAGCAAGGCAAAGAGAGCTTTGCTTGCCGCAGAAGATTTTGCGGAGAAGAAAAAATCTAAAGTTAAGAGTACGGATTTTGTTTGAGGGAAATTATACTTTTACATTATTATAGTTGTTTTTTCATATAAACTTGGGAAACAATTTTGTCTCAAACGAAATTTTGTTCCGTGATTATGTCCTGTTCGCGCATCAAAATCAGCAAGGACATTATCTTTTTCTATTTCCTGTAAAAATTTTTTAAAACTAAATTTTTGCAACATCAATATGTTATTATATTTGTAAAATTCTTTCCCATCTTCCTTTTTTACTTCGGCTTGTACATAAAAACAATTCAATAATTTTGTTCCAGCTTTATTAGCTAAATCATCGAAACCCCAATATGGTTGTGGATTTAGCTCAGTTAACCCTATATTTTTTTGAACTTGCTGTAACCATTCTTTGAGTTCCTGTGATACTTTATTATAATCAAAAGAAACAATTACCTTTTTATTAATTCTGTCAACTTTTAAACAAAACCCACGACTCGTATGCTTTCCGCCAAAAGTCTGTCTAAAACTCTTTTCGGTCTTAGGATACTTTTTACCTGCTTCTTCATGTTTCCAACCATAATAAGGCAAAAGCATTTGTGGAACAAATTTAACAGCACGAGGCGATGGTTCTATATGGAACAATGTTGTTAACGAAGATGTATTTAATCTTTGAGTTTTCAATTCCCATTCAGCAGCGTTGGGAATTGGCAAATTATTTTCTTCAATACCTAACAAATCTTCAAGCGTATTTCCAATACCTCCAGCATTGCCTTTTCGTGCATTCTCTATCCAACCGCATTGAGCTATTTTTTGTAATTCTTTAATAAGATTCTCTTTTGTATATAATTTCATCCTGCCTCTCCAAATAAGGTAGGAATTTTAAATTTTGAAGTTTCTTTTCTAACTTTATTCTGAGCAATTCTTTCCTCTGCCATTTTACAATAGTCTGGAGATAATTCTATACCAATATAATTGCGTTTCAAATTTTTTGCAACAACTGCCGTTGTGCCGCTACCCATAAATGGATCTAAAATTATTTCTGCGTGAGTTGATGAGATAATTCTATCTATTAAATCAACAGGAAAAGGAGCCGGATGTCCATTTTTCATTTCTTGGGTAAATTCCCACACGTCTCCTACCGCATTAGCTTTTGGAACAAGTCGAAAATCTGGTTTCGCAATTAGATAAATAACTTCATAAGTTGGCAAAAAATAACCTGGATTAAAATTTATTCCTCCTTTTCTACGCCAAATAATAATCTGTCTAACTGGAAAACCGCTTAGAATATCTTGTCTATCTTGCAATAAACCATCTTGAACACGCCATTTATGGTTATAAAAAATCGCTCCGTCCTTTTTTATCAAACGAAACATTTCTGTTAGGCAAGCTCTTTGCCATTTTACATATTTATCGTGCGGCATATTGTCATCATAATGGCTATAACCGTTTTGCAATGCAGCATTTGCCCATTTCCCGCTTGTGGTACAAGCTTTCATTCCGTTTCCCGTGGAATTTTTAAGATTATATGGTGGAGAAGTTACAACCAAATCAATAGAGCTATCTGGCATTTCTTTCATTACCTTTAAACAATCTCCGCAAATTATCGTATTCAAATACTTTTCAATTTTTCTCATATAGCTGACAATTCTCCAAATAAAACTTGTTTATGGACATAGGAACAAATGTAGAAATTTCTAAATTCGTCTTGATGAACAATATCTACATATATCTTTACCGTTACTTATACCTGATTGATAATAAACAAATTCAGAAATATTTTTTGTCTCGCCACAAATACTGCATTTCCTAAATTCCTCTTTATCTTCGGCAGGATAAATATCTTTCGGTTTATTGTATCTCTTAATTTCATTTCTATTTTCAGTTTTTTGTATGCGTTTTTGTTTATTCATATTAACAGTTTTTTGACACCATTCTTGATATTCTTGCTGTTCTTTATTTATTTCCTTAATGCGTTCTTGTTGTTTTTTGTTTATTTCTTTAATAATTTCATAATAAAATTCTTCTGCTTTTTTATTTTCTAACCAATACCACCTATTATGGCATTTTAATTCTTTAAAAATTTCTTCTTCTTTGTCTTTGTAGAAATCTATATTTTTAGCATCGCAAACTAATGTTGATAAATTTTCATAAGGCAATGGTTTTTCTTGCTTGCAAACATTTGGAGGGGGTAAAATACGAATTGCTAATTGCTTTTTATTGTTACCTATAACAACTAATGCTTCTACGCGATTTTTTGAATTCTTTTTAAGTTCTGTATTATCAATCTTAAAGTCGCTTCCCTTTTTGGATATATGTTTTTTATAGGGAGTCCCTAAACTATCCGTCCCGGATCGTATTTTAACATAATCTTTTATATTATCCATAGTAACTGAAACGGAAGCTGGAGGATCATCTCTGTAAAAAATGTTTAAACCAGGTACGTAAAGTTTTCCTTCATTTTTTACCATTTTTTCAATAAACATAAAAAGACCTTTAATAAAAGCCAAAGTCTCATCGCAAGGATCCTTTGTATGAGCAAAATGATGAATTTTTATATCACCCATTTTTGCTTCAAATTTTCCACTACATTCTGGACATACGCAATTACACTTTAAGCCTCGTTCCTCTTCTGTTAAAGAAGATACGACAATAATTTCATCATTGCGTATTCCAAAGGGATTTTTTAACATAATCTACATTCTTACGGTATCCAATAATCTCTTTTGTAATGTCTAAATGTGTCTATAACTTACCTGCATTTTGCTTCCAGCATTTTCATAACTACCTCATTAGGCACTAATCTTCCGGCAGCAATATCTTCTTTTGAGCGAAGCAAGTCTCGTTCTATTTCCAAATGCTCTATTTCGTCATCTAGCTGCTCTCTGCGGCTTGCGGTTTTTCTCACATTAGCAATATAGATAATTTCTAAATTGCTAACCACGTGAATACACCTGCTATTTTCTTATGGATTCTCTTCCCCATTCTAGGGGCTTGCTTTGGCAGTTTTTTCAACGTGCTGATATACAGAATGCCACGCAATATGTCCATAATAAAACCCGCCTCTCATTGCCCAAATTGCAAGCACAAAGTTTTGCCTTGGCAGAATATTCCCATTTTGAGCTGGCTGTTTTTGGGTGGCAAATGCGCAAGTTGCAAAGAACCAATTTCAATTAAATATCCTTTGGTGGAATTTTTTGGAATGCAGCTTGGATTTTTCGCCGCTATAATTGCAGAGCCTAGACCTTGGCAAGATGCAAATATAACCGGAAGTTTGCGTTTGTTTTGGCTTATGGTAACTCTAATTCCAATTTTTGCAATAGATTTCAAGTACCTGCTTCTGCCAGATACGGTTACCATAGGCGGGATTTTGCTAGGCTTTGCGTTGTCTTTTTTTGAGGGCGGAATTGATTGGCTAGGTTCCTTGATAGGCATTGTTGCGTGTGGGGGAGGTTTGTTTTTGTTCTCTTTTGTTATTTCAAAAATAATAAAAAAAGATGGTATGGGTTTTGGTGATGTAAAACTCTTTGCCGGATTTGGCGCGATTATGGGAGCGGAACTCGCTTATGTGGCTTTGATAATAGGTTCGCTTTTGGCTTTGGCTGTGATTGTTCCGTTCAGATTTATAGCAAAAAAAGATATGGCTAAACCCCTTCCTTTTGGTCCTTTTCTTGGGCTTGGCGCACCTATTTCATATTTATTCGGTTATAAAATTTTGAATGCGTATATGGGGGTAATGGACAAATTACTCTCTATTTTTTACTATATTACCCCCCAGTGAAATTGTCCATAGCCATATTTTTGTTATTCTTTGCGAGCCTCTATGCGCAGCAAGATACCATCACTATGGACATAGCGGTTTCAACAGACAAGACCATGCCCATAGGGGTTGTGAATTTTGGCATGGATAGAAGCGATTGGAGCAAGTTGGACGAGCTTCCTCATAAAACCCTTGCAAGGGACTTTCAGTTGAGCGGCCGCTTTTCGCCGATTGAGCTGGAACAATACAGCCTGCTGGCTCTTTCGCGCGCCCAGGCAAAGCATTATGTAACCGGCTCGCTTTCACTGCTTGGGGACCAGGCAAAGCTGGAATGCAAGTTATATGCAACAGTTTCCAAAGAACTGGTAAAGGGCTTTGCCTACATAGGTTCCGTGGAGCAGGTTCGCACATCAATTCACAAATGCACAGACAACATAGTATATCAGCTTTGGGGTGTTCAAGGTTTTGCTTCCACTCAAATGGCTTTTGTCAGCAAAATAGACGGCAAAAAGCAAATTATAGTTGCAGATTACGATGGTTTTCGCAAAAAGCAAATAACCAAGCACAGCAGCGTGAATTTCTTGCCTGCTTGGAGCGTGGATAATTCCAAAATATATTTTACAAGTATGCGGGGCGGCAAGCCTCAGATTTTTGAAAGAAATTTGGCAGGCAGCGTAGACAAGCATCTTTTCCCTCAAATAGACCAAGCCTTTGGCCCGGCTGTAAATCCCAAAGATGGAACATTGCTTTTTTCAATAATAGGGCAAAATGGCACAGATATTTGGCTGGGCAACCCGCAAACCGGAAATGCCGCCCGCTTAATTTACACCAAAGACATAGAAGTTAGCCCCTCTTGGAGTCCGTATGGAACGGCTTTCCTTTTTTCAAGCGATAGAGGCGGCTCACCGCAAATATATATGGCTTTGAAAGATGGCAGCGATATGCAGCGGGTTTCTTTTGTAGGAAAATACAACGAAAGCGCGGTTTGGTCGCCGGAGGGAGATAAAATAGCCTACTGCTCAATGGACAACGGGAAATTCAACATTTACACAAGCTCCATAGATGGCAGCGATGTTCTCAAATTGACTTCTGAAGGCAATAATGAGCATCCAACCTGGTCGCCAGACGGAATGGCCATTGCATTTTCCAGCGACCGCTCTGGAAGCCCACAAATTTACATAATGCGCCGCGATGGGAGCGGCGTTACACGTATAACAAATGCGGGTGAAAATTCTTCACCCGTATGGTCAAACCTAACCAAAGGAGGAACACAATGAAAACAGTAGTCCCAATTCTAGCAATCAGTTTTAGCTTAGGCATTTTTGCCTGCGCCAAAAAGAAAGAACCCGTGGAGGTTGAACCGCCTCCGCCAGTGGAGAGGGAGGTCGTTAGAGAGCCTGTAAGGCAGGCCCCTAAAGAAGACCCTCTAGAAGCGGAGCGGAGGCGCTTGGAAGAACTTATGAACAAAATAATGTCTGATGACGTTTATTTTGAGTTTGACCAAGCAACCCTTACTTCCAGTGCCAAAGAGATTCTAACGGAAGTTGGCGGCATTCTAAAGCGCGAAACTCGCTTTACCGTTTTAACGGAAGGGCACACGGATGAACGCGGAACCGAAAGCTACAACTTAGGGCTTGGAATGCGCAGAGCAGAATCTGTTGTGAAATTCTTAACGAATTACGGCGTTGCATCTAGCCGCCTCACAAAAGTGAGCTATGGCGAAGAACAACCCAAAGCAGCAGGTCACACAGAAGATGCTTGGGCGCAAAACCGCCGCGCAGCATTTAGAGTTAAAATAAACAACTAGCTCTACTATGAAAATTCTTTTTTCATTGCCGTGCCTTGCATTGTGCGGGGCGCTCTGCTCTTGTTCAAGCATAACAGTGCTGCGTACAAAAGAAGTTAAGAACATAACCGATAGTTCTGCGGCAAGCGTAAATAAAAGAATAGATTCCCTAATGCTAGTCATAGACTCGCTGAAAATAGAGCGAAATTTATCGCGCTTAAAGGCAGACCTTGCGGAACTTAATTCCAAAGTCGGCGAGCAGGGCGAGAAATCTGAAGCACGCATGGAAGAAATAACATTTAGGCTAGACAGGCTTTTGGGAGTTGTACAAAAAGGTGGGGTTGCAAGAACTGCGGCTAAATCCGTGCAAAACGAGCCAAAAGAACATAATAGCGAAATGGAAGTTTTGTACAATGCATCTCGCGCAGATTATTTGAGAGGTGAATATTCTGTTGCCTACAATGGCTTTAAGCAAATTTACGAATCAACAAAAACGGGAGAGCTTGCAGAAAACGCTTTGTATTGGATGGCTATGTGCATGTTGGATGCTGGCAAAAAAGAAAATGCTGAAACTCTTTTCAAAACCCTTTTGGAAAAATATCCGCAAAGCGTAAAAGTTTGCCCAGTGGAGTTCAAACTAGCAATCATGGCAGAAGAAGCCAAGAACAAAGCGGTGCAAAAAGCTTGGCTGCAAAAACTTTTAAATACAGGGCACTGTGTTTCTAGCAATGAATTTCAAAGAGCGGCAGATATTTTGCCGGGGCTTTGATTGACACTTTCCCGCTAAGGGTGCAGCAATGCTCCCTAGTGTTTAATTATGAAATGAACACTAGATATAGCTATTATACGCTAAAAATATACAAAAATAAAAAAAACTTGACAAAATTCTAAAATGTTTCTATCTTTGTATGTAAGTTAGATAATATGAAGTATCCCCTCAACCATTTCATATATACTCGTGCTCGTAGCGGTACAGCAATCCTAGGCTCTCTGGGAGTGCTTAACACAAACTTTTTTCAGGAGAAATCACCATGAACAAAAAACTGTTCCTTTTATTGACCGCGGGTGCTATTGCGCTCTTTTTTGCCTGTTCCGGCGAAGTTGTTGAATCCACCGGCAAGGCTGACTTAGCCCTTACCGTAACAGTGCTAGATGCTGTTAGCGGAGACCTGCTAGAAGCAGATGTGAGCCTCAACGGAGGCAAGCCTCAGCAAGCAAAAAACGGTATTGCTGTGTTTAAAGAGGTTACCATCGGCACCCACACCTTGCGCGCAAAGATAGATGGATACGCCGAGGTGAGCACCTCAACCATTCTTAGCCTTACAACGGGGCAAACCTCTGAAATCGCAAGGAGCTATAACGCAGAAATTCAGCTCCAACCGCTAACTTCCTCCCTGTGGGGCTATTTGACCTACGAAGACGAAACCGGTGCGAAACGCCCCGTGCCAGCAGACGTAGAAGTAAAATTGGAATTATCTGGAAATTCTAAGATTGTAAACAGACTATACACTGCCAAAACCGATGCAGACGGCAAATATTCATTTGAAAAATTGCCTGCGGTAACTTATTCTCTTTGGGTTCAAGAATCTAAAATAGGCAACATTAATTATGCCCGCACAAATATAACTACCTCAGGAACAAATTTGAAAGCAGGAGGAGCCGTTCTTGCCACCGAAAATCCAACCCTGCTCTCAAACAAAACCAATCTATTCGCTGTAAGCGACTACCCCAGCATAATACAATTTGCCGATATTGACAAGCCAATTAAATTCAAATTCACAGAAGCTGTAGATAGGAGCAAAATCACCAACACCTCCATTACAGTTAGTAGTACAACAACTGTCCCAAACATAACTTGGAATGCGGATAATACCGAGCTTACCCTTACCCCTATGGGCAAATGGGCAGAACTTACAGGCGTTTCATTGAACATAACATCCATAAGCGGAAAAACTATTAGCGGAACTTACGACATCAAAGTTCTTTTTGAAGATTTGTCTGCAAAAACCATTGCGCTAGTATTGCTCAGCGACACTGCTACTGATAAAGTCAATAACAGTTATACAGTTTATTTTAAATACAACAAAATTCCGGGTGCAACTAACTACACTGTTTATACCAATGACAACACCAAGGGCATTTATACAACCAAAAGTGCTACTTCAGTTTCAGAAACAGAAGGTGAACGCATTCAATCTGTGACTATCTCAAACATAACTCAGGAAGTGGGCATTCTTGTTCAGGCAAGAAATAGCAATTCAAAAACCCAACTTGACGAATCCAAAGCGATAAAAATAAAAGATGTTGTGAAACCATCATATAGCGGCGTTGCTGCTGATGGAAAACACTTAGGACTTGGGAACGACACATTAGCCAGCAGAAGTGTTACCTCCGAGAATTTAATTAATACTACTTTTTTTACAACTACTGATCAAACTTCCGATATTTCCGTTTATTTTAACGAATCAGTTCAAGTGGGCGATATTGAATACGAGTGGATAAACGGAGGTGGCAATGCCACTACCTTTAGCAGAGTGAGCGTAGAACGTGTATGGAACCCCTACAATGACAGAGTTAGTTTCGGAATTAAAATTGCTGGAAGTGCCACCCCTCCTTCAGCGGGTGCAAACTTAGACGGAAGGCTTATCATAAAAGGTATAAAAGACGCGAGCGGCAATCCATTTGAGGTTAAATATTTAAATGGTTCAGGAACAGTAATTGGCACAAAAGACCATGCGACAGTTAGAATTTACACCACAGGTTTTTAAATAACTCAGGTAACCCGGAGAAGAGAGTATGAATAAAATTTTAGTCTTATTTGCGGTTAGCCTCTTTGCGTTGCTGTATTCGTGTAGCGATGATGCGCAGAGAAACCAATCAGACAATGCCACCTTGTATTTAAACGTACAAGATGCGCGTGATGGCAGTTTGCTCGCAGGTGCCAAAGCCACCTTTGGCACAACCGAAAGCACCACCGATAGCAAGGGGCTGGCAAAGTTTAAACTCAAAGCTGGCACCCAAGTGTTGCTGGTGGAAAAAGAAAACTACGCTTCCTTGCGCAAAGTGGTGGGAGCAAACAATGACGTTGCCAGCAACGGTGCTTCAATAGTTTTGGATATATACGAAAACATTAAGCTATATCCAACAACTGCAGAGCTTAAAGGCGTGGTGTACTACAAAGACTCCAAGGGTCAGAATGTTCCCATGCCCGGTGTGCCTATCCGCATAGACATCACAGGGCTAAACCTAGCCACAACCTCTTATTCTTGCGGCACAACCGATAGCAATGGCGAATATGTGTGCAAAAACCTGCCAGCAGTGAGCACAAACTATCGCATATATGCCCTTGGCGCGCAAATAAACGGCATAAATTACCCAGTCAAAGACATAACGCCAAGTGAAAAAGTTTCTTTATCTCCCGGCGTAGTTTCCA
>Ga0268262_10001602_pt1 | contig 27657 bp, 35 predicted proteins | sample TergutNc150P3_FD_190354 | JGI IMG/M metagenome (GOLD analysis project Ga0268262, IMG submission 190354) | Nasutitermes corniger P3 segment gut microbial community from laboratory colony in Florida, USA - Nc150 P3 (SPAdes) (version 2) | ecosystem: Host-associated > Arthropoda: Insects >... | reverse complement strand
TTGGGATATATTCGGCGTTTTCAATACCCATTTTACGAGCGATTGACGAGCGGACTTCGTCGGGGTTAAGAAATTCTCCCTCTATTTTTGAAGTATCGACAGCATCTAACGTCAAAGTTAACAGTTTTGCTTCTTCTATAAGTTGAAAACCGATACTTTCCATTTTGCCAAGCAAATTACCCTGTAAGTGCCTGACATTTCCCAGCAATGGAAGTATATTTTCATTATTCCATCGGAAATCAGTCCAATTTTTTATTTCGTGTACATACATATTCACCGCAAATCTTGCGGCAAAAATATATTTTTTTCACCGCATAAACAAATTTATTTTCAATTGTAGCGCTTTTTTTACTTCAAAATTGTAAGAACGAATTTCTTATTGCCTTTATCAGTCTCTTACGTTGCCTCTCGCACTTCACTTGCACCTAACGTCCCAGCGGCTTGGCGCAGGCGGGGCTTACACTGAACTTGCTGCGGGATAATAACGTGCCATTTCGCACAAAATTGTCTGCGGGGTTACTGCCGCCATCTTGCCAAACCGCCCGTTAGGTGTTCGTGCATTTACTCTATTTCTTATTATTCTCATTTACAAGTTCTAAATAATTTTTAACGAAATAAACCCAATTGTCCAATCTGTCATATAATTGTTCCGTTGCTGGAAATGGAATAATAACATCAGGGGCAATACCAATGTTGTCAATGGGATTTTCAGGCAAACGTTTTGAACGTGTATTAGGACACCACAATTGATAATTATTCGACGGAAGTGATGTTGGAGTAGCATTAGAATAATCTAAAACCCCCGCTGTATTGCAATTACCAAATAAAATAGCCTTATCACTTTCTTTAGCAGCCAATAAAAACTGCTCGGCAGACGAACCATTTCCCTCATTAATTATTATTCCAACATTTCGCGGCATAGGATAAATTGTATCTCTTTTAACTATATTATCTGTATGATACGGATGAGTAACAAAGCCTCCTACGTTTTTTTTCATGACATCAAGTAAAGCCTGTGCCCAATCTTCCATACCTTTGCGAACATCTCCCTTTTTTATTTCATCTTCACGGCGTTTAATATTGCCTTTTGTGGCATACCATTCTACGCCTTTTGATTCGTATGGTTTTGTGTAAATGATTTTTGCAAGTTCTTGATAATAATTGTCCTGACCGCCACCATTATTTCTAATGTCTATTATCAGGTTCGGACGTTTCATTATTTCATTCCAATGTTGAACTACAAATTCATTACTCATGTCGCTATGAAAAGTTGGTACTCTCATATAAAATGTGCTGTCACTCAAATACATTGCAACAGGATAAGTGTTGCTCCCATTGGGATATAGAGCAACATAAGAAAATAAAAGTGCTTTGTCTAAAATTTCAGAATCAGACTTACGGACAAATCTTGTATCATCATGAATTTCAATAATTTTTCCGCCCAAATGTAATGAGGCTTCTGTTTTATCGGTTTTCATGTCTTTGACTAACGAAAAATTTATAACATCAAAAACAGTATCATTAACAGGAACAAACTCATATAAAACTTGTCCGCTTTCCCATCCACGATTATTTACAACAATGGCAACATATTTTTCTTTATCTTTTATTACAGCAAACTTTTGTCTATATCCTTCCCAAACCCCTTCTATTCCTTTTGCATTCTTTGTAACTTGTTGCAAACTGTCAACATTGATATGAATGTTTTTTCCGTATGTCGAAACATCCATAATCTCGGGTTGTTGTTGATTGTCTTTTTTCCAAATACGATTAACGTGAAGATGATAGTCTTTAAAAAAATCGGTATATTCATTCAAATAATAGCCGCAACTATCAGGATGATTTACGATTTTTTGTCTAATTTGCTTGTCTAAAACAGCAAGTTCCGCGCTGTTTGCAGTTGTTATTTTATCATTATAACCGGGGTAATCTGCTTGTATTTTTTTGACCAAAAAATCAAAATCTTTCAAACAGTCTGTCGTTTGAGATTGAGCAAAGTTATTGGAAATAACAATAATAAGTGCTATTAAAATTGCCTTCGCTTTCATAAGAATTTTATTTTATACAGTTTAACATTCTTCATTTTTTTACGTTTTTGTCTCGCTGCGCTGTCCCCCGCTTGCAGCTAACGTCCAGCGGCTTGGCGAAGTGGCGGCTTCCACTGAACTTGCTACGGGGTAATAACGTTCAATTTTACACGAAATTGTCTGCGGGATAACTGCCGCCATTGCGCCAAACCGCCCTGTTACCTGCAGTGGCTTTGTACTCACTTTTCCCTTATTTTAATAATTTCATTTTCTTGTTTTCGAGCAATGAGCGCATTTGTGTAATGGCAACATTATTAAGTTGTACAAGCCGCTCGCGTTGCGACAGTTCCTGTCGAATGAGCAAAGCGTTTATGCTTTCCATATTCGATAACACTACAAGTTGTTCCAATGTGGCATAGTCGCGCATATTACCCTTCTCATCGGGATTTTGGTCTCGCCATTCTTTTGCAGTTTTGCCAAAGAGGGCGACATTTAACAAGTCGGATTCGTTGGCATAGGCATAATTTATCTGCTCTTTTGTAACCAACTCAGGAATGATATGTTCCTTAATTGCATCTGTGTGAATACGGTAGTTGATTTTTGAAAGAGTGCGTTGCAAATTCCACTCAAGCGATTTGTTGCTTTGCTCTTCTTCCTCTTTTAATCGTTGATAATCCTTAACTATATATAACTCAAACTCAACGGAAACCCAACTTGCAAACTTAAAAGCAATGTCTTTGTGTGCGAAAGTTCCACCATTGCGCCCTGATTTTGAAGTCATTCCAATCGCATTGGTACTTTCAATCCACTTTTGAGGCGAAAGCGTGAAAGCATTTGCGCCTGCCTCGTTCAAAAACCCCTCGAATTCGAGGGGTTTAAATTTGGAATTATACAGATATTCCCAAATTCCTAAAAACTCAATCGTATTTCTGTTGCGCAACCAATTAGCAATCACACCATTAGGATCTGTTTGATTTTTGGCTTTCGCAATATCTGTCAGCGAAATATAGTCTTTTTCCTGTATCGAAATGACTGTTATTTCTGTATCTTTTACAAAAAGTTTTGCCATAACTATTCTGTTAAAAAATCGCAAACGCAAAAGTAGTAATTTTATTTTGAATAATCGTAGATATTTCTTGCTCTTGAATGTCGCTGTCCTGCCATTGCACATAACCGCCCTGTTGGCTGCAGGCATTTTGTCGGTTAAATTAAGTCGTTATTATTTGTAAAGCGGCTAAATATCCTAATATACTCATTAAAACAATCAAAGTAAGCAAAACAATGGCGATTATGTTAATTGCTTTCTTTTCAAATTTATAGAAAATCCACAAAATACCAATGAATAGAAATATCCACAAAAAGGCTTCAGGATAACCTATTATTTGTTCCATTAAAGACAGTCTGGTATAAATAAAACCGTCAATCGAACCAAAGGCAGCGGCAAAAGTTGATAATACCGACAAGCCAAAAATCAAAATTCCTAATTTCAGAAAACCGTATTTTCTTTCTGTAAAAACTTTTTGTATCGGCAATAATACCAATGCCATAACGACACCTCGAATGATTTGCAAACAAGGTCCAAGTGCAACCATTGGGTCGGTAGTTGGTTTCATAAACAGTGACAAAGTACCATTTATAAACAATTCATTGTAGTTAAACAAGTTAGTAGCAACGAGACCCGCAATAAAATAGGCAACGGTGTGTGCTACGATAACCCGCCACGCAAATTTGAAATTTTCTTTATTATTTTCTATCATTTTTTATTATTTTTATGTCCTCTCGGACGGTTTATATTTTACATAACGTTCAATTTCTTAGTTAATTGTCTGCTGCGCTGTCCCCCGCTTGCACCAAACCGCTTGTTAGCCGTTCGGCGTTTTCATCGCTATTTTCTGTCTTATTGCCATTCAAATTGAGATTTTACGGAATAAATGCTTGTGCTTTCATAAGTCAAATGTTATTTTGCAATTATCTTTTTTGTAAAGTTTTCATTATTTCCTTCGACAAATTCTCTACAAGTGTATCAATAGCATCTCCTTCATCATCAATAGAAACATATAATAATGTATCCATTTTTCTATTAGATTTTGGATATATCTGGGTGAAGTTTATGGTATTACAAGCATGCATCTTTCCTGTTCCGGGAAATCCACCATATACATAAAGTGGTTTATTTATAGTAAATCTAATTGCTAAAACAGGTTCATTTAAACTAAAAACCAGTGTATCAGGTTGTGTCGTAAGTCGAGTTTCAACGCCTGTGTTATTAAGCGTTGTTTTAGTTTTATCAACCACTTTCATTAGGAACTCCATTCCCATTTCTGAAGAAGCAGAGTCAACTGCAATTATAATTTCTTTGGCATCAAACCTTATACGTGAATTCCACTTTTTGAAGCCGCTAAAACTTTGAGCGTTTACACTCAATCCTACCGTCAACAATGCAAATAGTATTATAACATTTTTTTTCATTTTTCTCATTTTTATAATTAAACTCATTTTTTAATTTCTTGCGCCGCTTCCACCGCGCTGTCCACCGCTTGCGCATAACGTCCCAGCGGCTTGGCGCAGTGGCGGCTTCCACCGAACTTTCTGCGGAGTAATAACGTGCAATTTCCCACAAAATTGTCTGCGGGCTAACTGCCGCCATTGCGCCAAATGATATACTGAGCCTGTCGAAGTACCGCCCGTTGCACGCTGGCATGTTCCAATTTTTTTCATTGTATTTTTTGTTTCTTTACCTTACGTACTATCATTATCACTTCCACAAGTGTCAGAAACAGATAATACAATGCGCCAAAACACATCATAATATAAGGCTTGTCGGAAAAATTTCCGCTAATCGTGTTTATTTGACTGAAATTTGTTGATTCTAAAAATTCTTTGGTCAAGCCCAACGGCGGAACATAAGACGCACAATAAATAATAATAATAAACAGGAAAAAATATATCATAGCATAGATAGCTGATATAATTATTCCCTCTTTCTTTTCGGTATCTTCAGGTTTCCGCAGTATATTAGGCAACATTCTGTTCAATATCACAACGCCGTAAAGAATAAGAATCTGATTTCCGCTAACAATAGAATTAAATGCCAATGCAAATAATCCATAAATAATGATGAAAAACAGCCATGCTTTCCATTGCCGCCCAAGTATACTCATAAATACGCCCGAATGCACCATAACAAATTCAAAAAACAGTAAAACAGTAAGATTAAATATCATCTCAACATCATTGATTTGCGGATGTATCCACAGGCTCAAAAAAGTATATATCAAATAAATATTTAACCCAACCCCAATAAGCGAAAAAATAGATATTTTTGAAATTATATTGATTATTTTTTTCATTGGATTTCTATGTTATTAATGTTTTATTACCATGTCCCCCGCCGCTTACGTGCAACGCCCAGCATATTGCCGAAGTTGCGGCTCTCACACATTTTCCAACGAGCAACACGCGGCAAAATTAGCAATTATTTTCAAACGACGGTAATGCCGCAATTTTGGCAATATGCTTGTTGCACGCTGTGGCTGCCTTCCGACTACACTTTCCAACAATGGTATTTTTTCGGTCAAGTCCCTGCGGCTGATTGCAATAATGTTTTAAAGAAAATTATTACTCCAATAATATTTCCAAATTTTCATACCTCTCTTTATCAATTTTTTTGAGCAACTCTATACCTTGAATATGACCTTCTGCTACGTATAAAATTTTTCTCTGTGGATTTATTAAAAACAGAGTAGGAAATGCGTTAACATCATAAAAATCACAATAAGAAACGTGCTCTGTTTTAGAATCTTTATCAAAAAACTCTTTCAATGCCAAATATGGGTTTTCTATTTTTGGCTCCATATCAAGAATTACTTTCCATGGTATTTGATATTTATTCAGATAGGTAATAAACTGAGTGCTGTCTCGCTCTCTGTTCACACTAATAATAGTAGTTTCAGGATGTTGTTTGTAGAATAACAATAGCGTGTCTAATAAAATTTTACAGGGTTTGCACCATGAGCCGGTAAAAAAAAGTAATGTATATCCGCCTAACGAATCCAACTCAGGCATTGATGCTAAATAATTGCCTCTATTTGTACCTATACTGTCATCTTTCAATCTGGTCAAAGTTAAAGTTTTATTGATAACATCACAATCTTCAAATTGATATTTGCGATTTCCTATCTGAATAGGCTTTTTGGAGTAATAGTCAAAATGTTTAGGGTTCATCAATTTTTTATAATAGTAGGTACCTTCAATAAGTAATTTATTATAAAGCAGATCAAAATTTTGAATTTTCATATTAACAAAAACCGTATCAACATTGCTCATAAAATATCCTTGATAGAAAAAATTAGGAGAGATATAAACTTGTAGCGAATCATTATTGCCTATTTTATCATTAGGATAAATATCGTTCATTAATATTTTAACCGGAATCGTTTTAACGGTTGAGTGTTGCAATGAATCCATGGGCAATTGTAAATCCGCATAAACAAACGCCGATTCATCTTCATGTTTCAATGTATTAAAATCAAATGAATATACTTTTTCATTGATAAAAGAATTATCAAAGTCTGTATCCAAAACAAGATTTTTGACTCCATTCTGCATATAAAGCAGTGCATATAGTTTTGTTGTTTTCGGATTGACATAAAATTGCAATGTATCTATCCCCTGTTTGGCAAGCATGGTTCTCCCTTTCTTTGTTCTCGCAACTTGTTTGTATCCAAGGTATTGCAAACAAAACTCAAGACAACCTACGGTAAAATTATCTATCCCTTCAGGAATTTCATATTTTGACAGATTTTTGATTTCATAAAGTTTGTTATAATTAAAACTAATCTCCATATCTAAACCATAGTGTTCCTGTAGTGAAATACTGAAAGTTTCTATTTGGGAATATCCTGTAGTAATGATGAAAATTGTGATAAATAATAAAAGAGTGGTTATTTTTTTCATTAATATTGTTTGTTATTATTTGGTGCGAAAATATAATTTAAACAACAGTAATGGCATAAAATGTATCTTTTTATGCCATTACATATATAGTGAATATTAGTTTTTTTGATTCAAAATGAGAATCAAGAATATTGTGAGTGCAATAGATGGCATTATAGATAATCAGTAAATTCTTCTGCTATTGAGAATGTCTCATCTAAATATTGCCTTAATTCAGGTGATGATGCTAATCTTAATATATCTACATTCGTTTCCGAACTTAGCCGGTCGTAATATCCCAGAGTTTTATAAACAGGGGGATTATCTTCAATTTGATTTTCTTTTTTGCAGGCGTAAAAAATAGTAACACCTGCCATTAATGCCACTGTCAATAGGACAGTAAATAGTTTTAATTTTTTTTCATAGTTTATTTTTTTTCATAGTTTAATTTTTTTAGGATTATTAATTTTTTGATTTTTTTTTTTTGATTATTATTTTTATAGTTTGTCTTGCATAATTGATAGATTGTGAGATTTTTGTCTGCCATTGTTTACAACGTCCCAGCGGCTTGGCGCAGGCGGGGCTTACACTGCCGTTCGGACGGGCGCAAGACTTCCAAATTTGCACAAACTTTCGGGCGAGCCACTGCCCCGCTTGCGCCAAACCACCCGTTATACGATGTGGCTGCCTTCCCACGCACTGTCCTATTAACTATTTGCACCTGTCTCAAATCCAATCCGATTGCGTGGTTTTTCAAGTTCCTTCTTATGTTCCAGTAATTCTTTGAGAAGTGCAAAAATCTCGTTAGTTTTCACGTCGTTATCGTCAAGTCTTGCTGTTAATTTTTCAATCTTTAGATTAAGTTCAGTATAATTTAAAACATATTGACGAAGCATAACAAAGGCTCGCATAACAACAATATTTGTATCTATGGCAATCTCGCTGTTAAGTAAACCCGATAGCATGGCAATCCCTTGTTCTGTAAATGCGTATGGCATATATCTACGACCACCACGCTTTGAGGTTTCATTTTGCAACCTCAAACTATTCCATTCATCTGAAGTAAGTTGAAACATAAAATCGGGTGGAAAACGTCTCAAATTACGCTTGACAGACAGATTGAGATTTTTTGTTTCAACTTCATACAATTTTGCCAAATCAAAATCAAGAATTACTCGCACACCTCTTATCTCGTATATACGCTGAATTATTGACACTTCAATCACATTTTCTTGTTTGCCGATAGGTACTATTATGCTTGTCTCCATACTTCAAAATTTTTCGCGAAAGTATGTTTTATTTTTTGATGATGGAGTTTGTTTAGCAATAATTCTTCTGGTCGAATCTCTGCGGCTGATTTGGAGCGTGGGTGCGCCCGAAGCAAGCGAATGGCGTTAGCCATTGGCTTGCTATGCGATGGGCAAGGTGGTGTTTGTGGGGCGGCTTGTGAGGTGGAAACACCACCTTGCCCATAAAGGAAGGCGACTGGCGGAGCTTGTCTATTCCTTTTTTCTCTCAAGCCGAAATAACCTATGTTCTTGTGCATATCTTACGGCTTCACCACATTCGCGCTTAATGTGAGCATGATTTGTCCCGGATACGTATTTGCAGTAACTAAAATAGAAGTACTTATTTCTCCAATTTTGTGTTTGGTGTCAAAGATAACAGCAATTTCTCCATTTTCTCCGGACTTAATAGGCTCTTTGGAATAGATAGAAGTTGTACATCCACATGAAGTTTCTACATTATAAATGATTAGGGTTTCTTTCCCAACATTTTTAAAAAAGAAGGTATAATTTCTCTGCTTGCCTTGCATAATTTCTCCAAAATTGTGAGATATTTCTTCAAATTGAAATTTCGGTGCATTTGGATTTTCTTGTTCAATAAATCCATAATAGATAATACTATCCCCATTATCCGATGTATAAAATTGTGACTTACTATTGTTATTACTACAATCTAAAAGCATAAAACAGAGAGCTATATAAATTATTATTTTATTTTTCAATTGATTCATTTTTTAAATTTTTAAAATTTCTCTCTAAATTCAATTTTCATTATTACTCCTTTATTATCATCTTTTTGTATCTTGATTCTTCCTTTTTGTTCTGCCTTAAACCTACTATCTTGCCATATATAAAAATCAGTACTTACAAAAAGATAATATATTTTTGCTCTGCTTGGCATACTAAGTCTAATATCTCTTAATAGACGTTTCTCAACACCTACCATAAAAGTTGTTTTGGGCATAACAACAATATAGTCATAACTAACCAAACTCTTTGTAAATGGCAAACTATCTATTGTTATTAAATCTTGTATCATGTAATTAAAAAATACAGTATCAGGATACGAAATTTTTGTAGAAAGTATATCTGTAGTATCTATTATGCCACATGCATTGCGCGTGATAAGGTTTCCATTGCCATCAAAGTACAACGGATTTTCCTCTTCCCATGTGTTATATGAGTACAATATCGTATAATCTTTAATGCCTAACTTATTGATTTGTGAGACTAAAATCGGCTCGACCTCCATATATGATGAATAGAGTTTTGGATTCTTAATGTTAAATATCAATTTCATAGCAGGAGTGCATGAACAAAAAAATACACCTGTAACAAAAAAAATAAGAATATGTTTATTCCGATAATTCATTGAATCTAAATAAAAAAAGTAACGACACAAAAAATATGTTTATTATATATGCCATTACTTTAAAAAATTTTTTATTCTATACTAAAATTCATTTCCACTTCACCAAAACTTTGGCGCGACACGTTGCTATCTATGGCAACTGTTCTATTACAAGCAGCATGAGTATATTCGCTAGGAATAATAAATATGCCTTCTTTTATAGAATATCTTGCAACAATTTCATCTGGAAAATAAGTGCTCGGAATAAATATAGGTTTATCTACTCCAAATTCGGATTCGGCATAAGGTACGGATTCAAGTATGTCCAAAGTAGCAGTACGATTTTCAAGATTAAAGATAATCATTCCATTATAAGCATCAAAGTCATCATTAACATCAGTAGACATTACTTTAAGAAAACACATACCAAAACATGCTGCACAGCCACAAGGCATATGGTCTCTTGGTCTTTCTGAAATGGCTCTGTGCAATTGTACCCTAACTGTTATAGCAACAAACCAGCCCGGTGGAACTTTGTCAATACTTGTAGTAGTTTCTGTATTGGTATTGTTTTCTTCCTTTTGACAAGAAGTATAAAGGATGCCTGTTCCTATAATAATAAGGAAGGTGATTAATGTAATCGTTTTAATTTTTTTAATTGTTTTTGTCATATTGATTTATTTTAAAATTTGTAAATAATTGTTTTTTTTATATTTAATTTCTGCCACCGCTATAAATTTTACATAAAAGCGGTGGCTACTCAGGCTAAGTTTGTCTTGCATAATTGATAGATTGTGAGGTTTTTGTACTGCCATTGTTTATAACGTCAAAGCGGCTTGGCGCAGGCGGGGCAGTGGCTCGCCCGAAAGTTTGTGCAAATTAGGAAGTTTATCGCCCGTCCGAACGGCAGTGGAAGCCCCGCCTTCGCCAAGCCGCTGGGACGTTACCTATCGTATATTCTTCACTCATATTAATTTTCACTTATTTTCGCATTCATTATTTTAACCGTTTCTAGAACACTATTATATTCATCTTCATAATGTTGGATTTCAGAACTTAATCTGCTATCCATCTTCATTATCTTTTCTATCCATTTATCTTTCATCCCTCTTACTGTTTTTCCTTCTTGGATGCATAAATTTACATATCCATTTCTCTCAGCTATCATTCCAGCTACTCTTTTTTTGTGTACTGAAATTAAATCGCCTTTCGTTGGCAAGTCAATGCCAGCGATTGTAACAGTTCTAATGTCAAAACCAACATCTTTCAATCTTTCAAAATCTTTCTTTGGAGCTAAAGATATAGCTTTTGTATCTACTCTCTCGACTTGTCTGTTTGTTCTTATATCAGATATTATATATTTGTAAACACTATCTGAAATATCTATTGTAACCATAAATGACACTTCACTTTTTAACCTTGAAAATACTCCAACGGGGGTTGAAACGTAGTCAATGCCAACTGATATTTTGTTACAGTAAAAAACAAATCTTCCTTCTTTTTCCATAATCTTCTCATACTTATTTAGAAAAATAAATGTAGAGATATTTTGAACTAAATCTTCTTTTGATATTTCATAATTAACATCCTCTTGAATTTTTTCTGGGAATATGGTTCCAAAATCATAACTAAAATAACCGCCTTTAATCACTAAATCAGGTGTAAGAGGTGTTTTTTGTCCTATCAACGTGCCACAAAAACCAATAAAAAATAAAAAACTAACAATGATTTTTTTCATACTTTTTCTTTTAAGTCAATATTATTCACTATATTGTCGAAACACACTGTCCAATATGGCAGGTACCTTCTTTATTGGCGCCTGCAAAACCTCCGATATGTTTTTCATTTCCTGTAACCTCTCCTATGGCATAACAATCAATAATATAGGAATAATTACAACCGACAAAACCTCCTGCCTGTTGTTCTGTATCATATACAATTCCTTTGGCATAACTTGTTTGAACTGTACCGGAATTGGTTCCTATTAAACCGCCAATATCTGAATTTCCTCTCACAATACAATCAGCATAATTATTGGATATAATAGTAGAATTATCAATATTTCCTATCAAACCTCCAACATAGCGAGTGCCTGTAACACTACCATTAACATAACAGTTTTCTATAGTCGAATTAACGACTTGACCAACTAAGCCACCCACATATCTATTGCCTGTAATATCACATGTTTCAATTTTAAGATTATGAATATTTGCGTGAAAAATATAACCGAACAAACCGATAAAATCTTGTGAAATCCTGTTACTTTGGAAATTAGCAACAACTTTATTATTTCCATCAAAATTTCCTTGAAAGGTGGCATTATTCGTTAGGTTATCCCCTATTGGGCTCCAACCCAAGAATGATTGGACATGAAAATTATGAAAATCAACATCATTCATTAATTTGTAATATTTTCCTGCAGTTAATAAACCATTACCTGCATTAACAAAAGAAGCCAAGGATAGTAAATGTGAGATAGTAGTAATTTCCCATGGATTAATTGCAGTACCGAGACCGTTCATTCCATTGGGCGGCCACGATTGTGCATTTGTGTTACTTGCTATAAACAAACAAGTTATAGATACTATTACTTTGTAAAACTTTGTAAATTTTGTCATGATAAAATCTTTTAATTCTTAATAAAAATTACTGCGGCGAAAAAAAATTTTATTTTTTATGTACATATTAAAAAAAATGTATCTTCGCGCGTTAGTTACTTTTCATACAATATTAATACAATTTTATTATGACAAAAGTTTTTACAAAATCAGTTTTATTAGTCTTTATGACTATCTTGTGTGCATGGAATTTGAATGCACAGAGTTATAACATTTTTTTAGCATCAATGCCTGTTAATGGCGGTACAGTCGCAGGTGGCGGTGTTTATGAAGAGGGAATGCAAGTAACCGTTACGGCAACTCCTTACACAAACTTTGAGTTTGGCGGTTGGTGGGAAGATGACGTTATGGTCTCTGTGTTGCCTGAATATACCTTTACCGTAACAAGAGACCGAAATTTAATTGCCATTTTTGGAACTATAACATCATTCGAGGTTACTGTATCGGCAAATCCACAGGAATGTGGCACAGTAACAGGCGGCGGTTCTTTTATCATTGGTACTCCTGTAACCGTTTCGGCATACCCACATCCTGAGTTTCTGTTTTTAAACTGGACAGAAAATGGGAATATCGTTTCAACCGAATCCAATTATTCCTTTTCTGTTTATACTCATCATAATTTAGTAGCCAATTTTGTCCCTGCTACCGTAGAGATTACGCTGTCGCAAAATATTGAAGAAGGAGGCACAGTAACCGGTGGTGGTACTTATTCATACGGAGCAATTATAGCTGTTAGAGCAACTATGAATCTTCCCGCATATATATTTAAAAATTGGACTGAAAATGGAAATGTAGTTTCAACGAGTTTAACTTATATATTTACTGCAACCCAATCTCGCCATTTGGTTGCTAATTTTATGCCTGCTATCTACGAAGTTCCCATTTATGCAAATCCTTACGAAGGCGGCGTTGTTACGGGCGGTGGCGTATTTACGTATGGCACACAGATAACTATTTCGGCAACTGCTAATCCTGGTTATCATTTTGTAAACTGGACAAAATATATTTATGGAAACGGTACAGTGGTTTCTACCGACCCTGATTATACTTTTGAAGTAACAGAAGTTTGTGCATTTGTAGCCTATTTTGAGGAAGGAGCAAAGGTTATCGTAACAACCAATATTGAGGGTGGAGAAATCTTGGGCAACGGCATTTACCATTATGGCGATGAAGTAACCTGTGAGGCAATTCCTAACCAAGGCTACAAATTTGTAAATTGGACAGAAGGTAGAGGCGAACTTTCAACAGATAATCCATACCGTTTTATTGTAACAGAAGATAGGGTTATTGTCGCCAATTTTGAAGAAGCGCTGTCCATTGAACCGATTGATGCCGGCGCAATGATAATCTATCCTAACCCTACCAATTCGGAGATAAAGATTGTTCTCAACAACGCTACACTAAAAATTGTAGAAATGGAACTTTATGACCTTATTGGCAGAAAGGTACATCAGCAAACCGTTAATCAATCTTTTGGAACGCTACAGTTAAATGAATTGACTTCGGGTACTTACATATTAAAAGTGTATTTAGATCAGGGAGAAATCGTAACTTGGAAAGTGGCAAAAAATTAAATAGCGAACAAAATTTTTGAACGTTTTTATCAGTTTTATAGGATAGCAAAAAATAATTGTTTCCAAAATTTTCAAGGGGTAATTAAAAAAAATATCTTTTGTGGGGTATTAATCTGTTCAACATATCGCTGTACTGCCATAGCACACAACGTTCCAGCGGCTTGGCGCAGGCGGGGCTTCCACTGAACTTCCTGCGGGGTAATAACGTGCAAATTCGCACAAAATTGTCTGCGGGATAACTGCCGCCATTGTGCCAAACCGCCTGTTGCAGGCAGTGCTTGCCATTCACTTTTTCTTTCTTTTCAGCCGTAACTTTCAATATTTCTTTTCCTTTTTTGTCAATATAGTTAGATACTTTCTTTTTCCTCATTGTTTTCAAGCAGTCTCGTCAATTCTTTTTCCAAATCTTCTTTTAACGGAAGATAGAGTTGGTATCTACTTACAAATAATTGATTGTTAATATTATCCATAGCATATTCAACTACGATATGGTCTTTGTGTGCACCCAAAACTATTCCGATTGGTTCGTTGTCAGTTTCAGTGTTCATCTCTTTGCGAAAATAGTTGAGATAAAAATTCATTTGACCAATATCACTATGTTCTACTTCGCCACGCTTCAAGTCTATTAAAACATAACATTTTAAAATGATGTGATAAAATACTAAATCAACTGAAAACTGTCTATTACCAACAGGAACACGATATTGGCGTTTTACAAAAGCAAAACCTCTGCCGAGTTCAAGTAAGAAATTTTCTAAATTCTGAATTAACTTTTCTTCCAATTCTCCTTCTAAATATCTTTCTTGTTGCGGAATACCTAAAAATTCAAAGACAAAATGTTCTTTGATAATATCTTCAGGATTTTGAATTTCTGCCCCTTTCTCAGCAATTGCCAATACCCCTTTTTTGTCTTTGCTTAATGCCAAACGGTGAAAAAGCATACTGTTCATTTGGCGTTTTAATTCGCGAACACTCCAGTTTTCTTTTTCACATTGTTTTGTGTAAAATTTAATTTCCAATTCATTATCAGATTTTAAAATCTGGAAATAATGTCCCCAATTTAATTTTTCGGAAAGGAGTATTTTTTTCTCAAATTGATAGGATTCTGTTCCTTGAGTTTTAGGTAATGCAGAATTGCTACTCAATTGGTGAAACGGTGTTTCACTAATTTGAAAAACAATGTATAATTTTCTCATATACACTAAATAAGAACGGCTAAAGCCTTTGCCATACTGCATTGTAAGGTCTTTTGAAAGCCTATCTAATAATTTTGACCCATATTCAGATTTTTCTAACCCTCCTTGTTCATACTCAACAATATATTTTCCTATCTGCCAATAAGTTTGTACTAAAATATTATTGATGGCGTGGGATGCTTGTCTGCGCCCATGAAGCAACAAATTACCAATTTGTTCAATCAAACAACTATACTCCCTGTCGTTTTGTTCAATAATTTTTCCCATATTGTATAAAACCAAAATGCAAAAATACAATTTGTTTGTAACGATTGTTGATTATCAAAAAAAGTTTTTCGATTACTGCTCACTTTTTCTGAATAGGGTGGCGGGTGGGCAAAGCCAAATAATTGCGCAGCAATTTTTTGGCGTGGGGTTTTGGTTGTGAAGTGAGCGAAGCGAACTTGACAACCAAAATTTGGCAAATTGAATTTTAACAGAGTTATCCATTTTCTGACAAGACAATTTTACTCGCAAATTCAAACAAAGTGTTAATAATACCAAGCCATTTGCCAAAAAGTTGAAATGAATTATCTACAATTGTAGTATTAAAAATATTGAAGAATTTTTCAGTATTCAATTTTTCATCGTAATGAACAGAAAGATTTCTTAAAATGCGAATATCTTCTTGAAACTCATTATCTCGATAATTTATGAGAATATCACTTATTTTTTTAAACTCAGGTAATAACTTCGGATAATGTTGTTCTACAAACATTTTCAAATTATCATTCCAATACGTTGTATTATTAAGATTTTTACCATCCCCATTTTTCCCAATAATTTTGTTTTTGCCTTCATTCATAAGGATATATATTTGTCTTATCAAATAAATTTCCTCCCACCTTTGATTAGCTGTACAATATTGCTTTATTAAAACATTTGCATCGGAATTTAAAATCAAAACAAAAAGATAAAATTGGCTAAACTCATGTGGGGCTTTGCATATTTTTTCTTGTTTGAAAAAATCATTTATTAAAATTCTCAATTTTTCCAACATTTCTATACTACCATTAAAAATTCTTTGCTTTTGTTCGTGTGTCATAGGTTTCATAATCATATTATTTAGATTTTATGCAAAACAAGAATCAATCTTTTTTTAATAAGTCTATGTATTTCATAACTAACTCTAATTCTTGATAACGTTCGTAATTTTTCTTTTTAATAATAGAATCTTGCTTATTTGATTTGTATTCACTCTCTGAAATATATTGTATATCAATAAGTTCTTTAATAATATCATTATCATAAAGCCCTTCCATACAATCAAATTTTTTCATCCAATCAAAACGTTTTGCAATACTCTTTGGAATTTTTATATCATCTTTCTTTAAAAATTTTCCATCTTTTATAATTGATTTAACTTCAAAAAAAACATCATACGACTTTAAAAATGTTTCAGCGTCATATTTTGCAAAAATTTCTCTATCATCATAATTTGCTGTTTCCTGTACTATTATACTACCATTAAAAGGGGTGTTTATTTCACATCGATATTCTTCTGATGTTTTATAGTCTGTTTTACTCCTAAAATAAAAATTAAAATTTATCATTTCAATTTTTCCTTTTAGTGGGGTTAGTTTAAAGCCTAATTTTACTTCATCTATCCACATATATCTATTATAATATTTTGTATTTATTTCTGCTAATTCTATTTTTATATAACTATCTAATGAATTTTCTTTTAAATAATTACTCCAATATTCAATAACAGAATCTAATTTGGAAAAACAAACTGCATACTTTTGCTCGTGTTCCTTTTCCCATTTTTCATACAACGGATTCCAAAATGCAGTATCGTTTTGGAATTTTATATATTCAAAAAATTTTCGATATGTTATGCCTCCATATGTTGCTTTATCTACGTCTCCCATCATTTGAACGACCTTTCTAAGGTTATTATAATAATCAGCAAATTTATCTTCTTGTTTTATTGCATTAGAAAGCTCTTTTTGCTCTAATGGAATAAGAATGGATTTGTTGGAAATTTGATTGCATCCGTATAATAAAGATACTAAAACAGTGATTAACAATACTTTTTTCATAATAAATATTTTTTTAATAAACCTTACAGTGTTAATTTCTACAATCAATCATTACTGTACCACCTCCACAAATATATACTTGCCTGACTCTTCTATCGTTTTTATAATGCCTTTCTAAATCTTTCCTTACTTTCTCGTACACATCATTACTCACATATTTTTGAATTTTGACATTAATCAATCGTCCAATAGGAGTTATGGTATATATTCCATCACTTGTTGTTACAGAATGCTTGCTTCCTCCAAGAAGTCCATAACTTTGATATGTTGTTTCTAGTGATTTTACAAACGCATCAGTCTCCTTAAACAATTCTCTTTTGCTTGACGAACACCCAATAACAAAAATTAAACTTATCAAACAGATTAGTATTTTTTTCATCTTATAATCCCTAATTCGTGTCGGGCACAACTTCTAAATATTTAATAATCATAATTTAAAGTTGCGATTAATGTTCAAAATTTCAGGGTTTTATCCACTGCACTTTCCGGCATTGCCTGCAACGTCCCAGCGGCTTGGCGCAGTGGCGGCTTCCACTGAACTTGCTGCGGGAGAATAACGTGCAAGTTTGCACAAAATTGTCTGCGGGGTACTGCCGCCATTGCGCCAAACCGCCCGTTAGCAGCAGTGTTATTCATTCGTTTTATTTTTCTTAAATATCCAATCATTCGGTGGAATTAAACTACAATTTATTGGTTGCACCTCAAAACTATCTCCAACTTTCCTTTCAGTTTTTTTTCTTGGCTCATTCCTAATTTCAATAATTTCAACAAATAAATTGTCTCCCCTATGCTCGTGAACAATCGCAGTTGCTCGTATGCTGGAAGCATAAGTTTCTAAAAATCTTCTATAACTTGCGTATATAGAAACAAAGATTGTGTCGTTGATAGGAAAGTATTTTACTAACGTGCTATCACTAGTTCTGTCTTTAAAAAACTCTTCAGGGAAAATAATAGTATTACCGTCTCTAACTACTCCTTTATAAAAGTCTTGCCTCCTTTTTGTTTGCCCATCTAAATCAACTATTTTGTTGTTTAAATATCTGTGATAAGAAGTCAAGATTATTGACGACATATCATCTGGGTGCGTTATGCCTTTGGCAAGAAAATATTGTTTCAGTTTGCTGTTTCGCCATAATCCCCAATTATTTCTTATCCACATTCCGAAACCGAAGTGAAGTCGTCCTGCAGCAACATCTTCTGGCAATGTCATAAAACCATATTTTGTTGTGTCGTCAAAAATTTGGTCAAGATATACGTATGTTTCTTCAAGAGTTGTCGGTTTACCTTTTAGTTTATGATTGGTCTGTCCAAAACTTTGAATAAAAACAGTCAAAAGTATTATGAAAATTAAATGCCTCATTCTCGTTGTCTTTAAGTTATTCGTTTCAAGTTAGCAGCAGTGGCTTTTATCGTTTTTGCCACTTCCGCTTGTATCTTTTCTATTTTTTCTTTAATTTTTCTGTTTTCAATATCTCGTAAATTTCTTGCCAAGGTTTGAGGTAAAATTCGGTAGTTTCGTCTTCGAGTTGGATAAACGTTTTTGAATTATAAAATACATCAGCGGCTTGCAATTCGTCTATTTGAAAATCAAGCATTAATCTTTCGAGCAGTGGTTCTCCGATTTCTTCTATATTCCACACAGGTTCATTTTCAACCAGTTCAAGTGTTTGCAACGACTTTATTGTACAAAAACAAATTTGATGTGTTTGGTCGTGGTGCGAAAGTTCCTTTAAAAAAAAATCACGTGGTATTCTACCTCGTAAGAATTGCCTCAAACGGTATTGAATTTTATCATTGGCAACAGGTCCTTCTATAAAATCATAGTCGTGGCGTTGCTCTTTATATGATTTATCGCGATTCATTATCACAAAATCAAGCCATTGCTCTGAATATTTGTCGAAACGCAATACTTTGTAATGACGTTCATCATCAAAAAATGTCTCGTAAAAATCAAATTCTGTAACAAAACCGTCGTTTCCGTGCTTTCCTCCTATTTTTTTTGCCCAACCTTCGGCGTGTTGGCGAAATTTTGTGACGTAAAATCCCTGTCCAAAATCTCTGTATCTTTCGCATTTCGAAAAATCAATTTCCTTAATTTTTGTATAACTCCCGTGATAAAGTTTCATCGCTTACCTCCATTTTTATAACAAATTTCATACAAATCAAGTAATGTATAATACTCATTGTCTGTATGCAGTGCCCACCAGTGTTTGTGCAAAAAATCAAGTCCTCCGTATTGTTTCAAGTAACGATAGGCATCGGAAATCTTCATTTTAAACGCCGCTGCAAATTCAGGAATAATAAACGAGATAAAACTTATTTTATCACTCATTTGTTTATTTAATGCTTGTGTTTCAATCATCTGATTACTTTATATATTAAGATTTGCAAAGATAGCATTTTTTTTGATTTTAAAACTCACTTAATTTTTACGATACGCTGTCCGCCGCTTGCAGCCAACGTCCCAGCGGCTTGGCGCAGGCGGGGCTTTCACTGAACTTCCTGCGGGATTATAACGTGCAATTTCGCACAAAATTGTCTGTGGGCGTACTGCCGCCATTGCGCCAAACCGCCCGTTAGCAGCAGTTTATTTTTCCAATTCTTTTAATATCATTTGTTCATACTCTACATTAAAGCCTATCATTAATTGATTTTTATAGAAATCTATCAATTGTTTCAGCTCTTTTTCTCTTCTCAAATTGCGGTAATTGTCTGCCAACGATACGAGAGCAAAAAAGTAACCTGACATTACAACTTTTGATATGCGAGGAAAATCATTCTTTTTAACATTTTTGTAACAAGTCAAATTTTCGGTTCTTAAAAGTTGTTGAAGTTTTGGAATATCAATCTGATTTTTAGTGTCTTTTGTCTTGATTGGTGTTAATTTGGAAACAAGTCCGCAATTTTGAAAATATTCATTTAATCCTCCATACAAAGTTGGCTCGGCAGAATTGGTAAAATAAATTGGTCGTTCCGAAAAATTATCTTCAACAATTTGTAAAAGAATAGCACGCTGCGGACTTAACAATGTTCTTCTTGTAGCTTCTTCTCCTTCAATTTTTGAGTGCATTCGCCACGATTGCAAATCAGGCGCGACAACCCATTCCATTTTAAAATCTTCGGGCAACCCAAATTTTATTCTGTCCGCCGGCAAAATATCTATATAAACGTTCGTTTCTCGCCATTTAAATGGGTGAATGTCCATAATTTGTTTTTCTGTAAGGTTTACATTAATTTTCCTAACAGTTTTTTCTAATCCATTTTTCAGAAAATCTACATACCAAGGTCTATCGGTCAAACCTATAGGTATTACCGTTACATCTGTTCTAAAATTTTCGCAAATTTGTAAATAAGAACAAATGTTAAAATCCCCATCCCCACCTGCAAAAAGAATAGCGTCTTTTTCACAAGTATTCAAGTAATTTCTGCCATATTCTACCAACCAATCGGGAAAAGTCCCTTTTTTGAAAGCGAGTTCATAATAATATTTCACTTTTTCAGCATTATAATTTTTCATTTCCGCCATAGCAAGTGAACCACATTCTGCCGAATAAAAATACTTTGCATCTCCGTAGTTTGGATTTAGTTCAAGTGCTTTGTCAAGATATTCAAATATCTGCTCCGAATACGCATAATTATAACCTTTTAAAGGTCGGCTATCGTATGCACGATAATGATTAAACCAACCCAAATAATAGTATATTTCCGCATCATTGGGCGATTGTTTCAATGCTTGTTCAAGCAAATTGATAGCTTCATCATAATGTTCCGCCTTAAATTTTTCCAACGCCTGCTCTTTCAATGATATGGTTTGTGAAAAACTACAAACTGAAATAACCATTGCGGTCAAGAATAAAAAAAGTCTGTTCATCTTTATACTGTTTTATGTTATACTATTTTGTCATTATTCTCATTTTTTACTATTTCTGGTTGCGCTGTCCCCACATGGCGCACAACGTCCCAGCGGCTTGACGCAGGCGGGGCTTCCACTGAACTTGCTGCGGGATAATAACGTGCAATTTTCCACAAAATTGTCTGCGGGCTACTGCCGCCATTGCGCCAAACCGCCCGTTAGCCGATCGCCCGTTTTTTTATACATATTGCAAAAATAAGTTTTTTCTATTCACAAGAATTAATATCCAAATACAATTCCGCTCCTAATGGCGCTTCAAATCCCGCTTTCAATTCTATAAAATCAGTAGCACGTAAGGAAACATTTTGACCCGATGTTAAAGAAGAAACGCCGCTTAAACTAATGGACTTTTTAACCGCGTAGTTATAATAGTTTGGTAATTGTGGATTGTCATAGTTTAATATTTCAACAACCGGCGTACCACAATCGTATTTTAATTGATGATACCGAAAATAATTCACATCAAAATAACCTAATATGCCATTGTATGTTGTATCAGGAGGAGATGTCTTATAATTTGCCTTAAATTTATCTGTTTGAAGGTCAAGAAGCAAATTTTTATTTTGACGAAAAGGAGTTGTTCGGTTGCTTATTACAAAAAACGCTTCATCGTCCATGTAAAATGTTACTCTTCCTTCGAGCCATTCTACCGCATATTTATGCCATTGGCTCATATCTACATTATATTTATTCGCCATGTCAGGCAGTACAGTCTTGTTAGTAATATTTGGGCAATCTCCGGTAGGATTACGCCAAAAGTTACATGATGGTTGTTTGCTCTAACCTGACAATTGTCCGGTTCAAAAATATCAAGTTCTTCGTATCAGCAAGGTGGCGTGGTATTATAGTGCCAGAGCCAGAATGCGGGCCAAAGTCCTGACACAATATTGGGCGTTTGCAATAATCGGGCTTCAATTTCAAAATAGCCATATCCTAATCCCAAAGAAGTACCGGTCCATGGACCCGTGCTAATGCCACCTGTATAGGGTGTTCCATTTACCATTTCGCCAACAAATCTTATAAACTGTCGTCCGTTTTCGGTTCCATATTGAATGTTTTGCGGTCTAAAAGTTTCACTTCCCCAACCCTTGCCTGTCATATCGCGCCAAATAGCATTACGAGTTCCGTTAAATTCATCGCTATATTTATTATTTTTTACCCAATGCGGATCTATTGATGGCGTTTGTGCCATTACTCCATAAACAGTTAGTAAAAGTAAAAATGTTAATAGTCGTTTCATATCTTTCATTTTTTATTGATTTTTGTTCCTTGAACACTATGAGAATAATCTCCAAGATGACCAAAATTTTGCCCGTACATTATAACAATAGAATCATTAGACAAAAAACAATGACCAATATACCATACGCCTCCAAGTTCCGGATACGTAAGATTACCCGATTGATCAATAGTAGGATATATTAAACCATTAATATTTGCATTACTAACATTAGGAACTGGATAAATCGGTTCTATTGCATCAGGTTTAAATACAATTTTTAGTCTGTTTGTTTTATAAGTTTCAATAGTTCCAATATAATGTATTGTATCTTCTGTAATAGTAAATATCTCACCATTATCATCATGACCTGTCCACCACCTCTCATATTCAATCGTTGTAAAATCCCAATTCCCTACCCATTTGTCGCGATAGTCCTTTTCTTCCGGTTTTCTACATGCAGAAAAAAGAATAACACCCATCATTAAGATGGCTAACCTATAGAAAAAATGTTGTGTTTTCATAACAAAATAATTAAAAGGTTTAATGGTGCAAAAGTAATAATTATTTTGTTAAAATCATTTTTTTGGTATCCACAATCGTATTATTCACCAACAGGGTGTACATATACATTCCTGCCGGCAGTTCATGCCCTTGAATCATGATATTTCCGACACCTCTTGCCGTGAGGATATAAGATTTTATTTCCCCACCCTGCATATCGTGAATGAGTAACTTTGCCGAACTTGAATTTTTGGGTATCTCAAAGCGGATTTCCGTGTTCATCGAAAATGGGTTGGGTGTGTTTTGAAATAATTTGGCAGTGGCTATATCCAAACTGCTATTTTCGTTAATGGAAGTATTTTTTAGCGGATTATCTTCTTGATCGTTATTTTCATCTATAGCCGGAGATTGTTGTGGAAAATATTGTGGATTTTTTTGGTAACATGCCTTTATTTTTTCCTGTAAAAAATCAATTTGTACTTGTTGCTCTTTTATTGCTTCGACCAATACGGGAATCAAATCGGTATATGACATGGCTTTGGTTCCATCAGGCATATTTTTTACCGCTTCCGGACAAACTTTTTCAACCGCTTGCGCAATAAATCCCAAGCGAAAGTCTTTATTATTTTCAGAATTGAGTTCGTTATCTTCGTTTTCCTGTTCTTTATATTGGTATCTTACGCCTTGCAAACTCATTACTTTTCGTAAAGCATTTTCAATAGGTGTAATATTTTTTTTGAGTGCAATATCCGAACCAAAATATCCGCCTTTTTCACTTCAAAGCCATCCTTCTGCACATACGTAAAATACATCTTTATTTTTAGGAATACTCCATAAATTATAAGAACAACCTTGTGGATGTGTTACCCGAGCCCAAATTGCTCGTTCCCATGCTATGCCATCAAGTTCAACCTGAAGTTTTACTGTTGGATTATTAGTTCCTATTCCAACTTTTCCATTTGTGGCTAATTTTAATTGCGCACTTGCACCTGTTGTGATAGCTAATAGTACTATCAAAATAATTACTTTCTTCATTGGATTTAATTCCAAATTTCTGTTTAAATTTCTACTCAATGTCATCATTTTTTCTTTTTTTGACGTTAATAAATTAATTTTTACTATTTTTCGAGTAGCTGTCCCTTTTTGTTTTTCCGCTTTTCTCGCTGTGTTTCAGTCGGTTTTACGGTGTAGATGTCTGGGTGTCGGCTAACGTCCCAGCGGCTTGGCGCAGTGGCGGCTTCCACTGAACTTGCAGCGGGGGAATAACGTACAATTTCCCACAAAATTGTCTGCGGGATAACTGCCGCCATTGTGCCAAACCGCCCGTTAGGCGACGCTCTTTTCATTTCAATTATTTTTCCAACAACCATTCAAATACGTTTTTATGAATTATTCCATCTCGACTTTGCGGAAACGACTCTGTTGTAAGCAAAAATTTCGGATAATTGTCTTTTACGATTTCTAATGGTTTAAATTCCCGTTCTTCCGTTTCTGCATTTGAAATTTCCCACGAAACTTGGTAATATTCAATTTCGCCATTACGTTTTTTAACGGTAAAATCTATTTCTCCGTCTCGAAGTGTGCCTGTCCAAATTTTGTAACCTCTCCGTAAAAGTTCAAGATATACAACATTTTCCAAAATATGACCTCTGTCTGCCTTTCTATCTCGCCCGACTAACACATTCAATAATCCTAAATCAACAAGATAATATTTTTCTTGCGTGGCGAGTTGCTTTTTCCCTTTAATATCAAAACGATTAACGCAATAAAATACAAAACTGCCAACTAAATATTCAATAAAATTTTCTACCGTTGTGTTATGAACATTCTGATTATCTGCTTTTAATGCTTTTGAAATACTGTTTGGCGAAATCTGACTTCCGATATTAGCGGCGACAAATTTTGCAACATTGGCAAATGCTCGTTTGTTGTTAATTTTATGCCGTTGCGTTATGTCTTTTTCAATAATTGTAGCATATAAGGCTTCAAGGTATTCATAAATTTTATCAAAACCTTCTTCCCGTAACTCAACGCCTTTGGGTAATGATGTTTCATTCACATAATCGTAAAATAATGCTTCGTAATTCAAGTATTTGTTACTTGTGTCAATACCCCTGACTTCCAAATATTCTGCAAAAGAAAACGGCAAAATAGAAATTTCAATATACCTACCACTCAATAAAGTAGCCAACTCACTCGACAACAAATTTGCGTTTGAACCTGTAATATAAACATCTACATTTGGGGTAACAAACAATCCGTCAACCAATTTTTCAAAATCGGCAATATTCTGAATTTCATCAAGAAAAATGTAATTGGATTTGTTCGCTTGCAATTTTGATTTTATTTCAAAATAAAGTGTTTCCCATGATTTGTTCAGGTAGTTTTCGGGCAATTCAAAGTTGTAGAATTGCGTTTGTTCAGAAGTTACGCCATTCTCCAATAAATGACTATTATACAATTCCAACAGCGTTGATTTACCTGAACGCCGTAAACCTGTTACCACTTTGATAATATCTTTGTCTTTGTAAGACAATAGTTTATCAAGATATTCCTTTCTTTCTATCCATTTTTTTATCATACTGCAAAGATACAATAAATTATTAAAACTTGCAAATTTTGCAAGTTTTAATAATTTTTAAATTTCCAACAAAACAGGGTTATTCGTAAATTCATACATTTCATTCATTATTGCAGCATTGACAAAAGTAGTCTGTTGCCATTTTTTTATGCCGTGTGCTGCGTGGACATGTCCAAAAAGATGATAACGGGGTTTTATCCGTTCAACGGCTTGCAGCAAATCGGGGCAACCGTAATGAATGTTATCGTCAAAATCTAAAATTTCGTAAGGCGGACTGTGAGAAATCAGTACATCGGTATCTTCGGGAATTTGTGCTATTTGTTTCGCAACATATCCATCTCTTCTGATGCTGTCGGAAATAAAAAGCGGAATACCCCAAAATTTTACATTCTCTATTTTGATGCCTGAATAACGAAGATAATAAAAATTATCGGGCAAACCCTCAATTTGTCCGTCATACAAACAATCATCGTGATTGCCTGCTATGAAAATTTTATGCCGATAATCCAAATCGCAAAACCAACTTAAAAAATCCAACACTTCATCATCAGAACCTGCAAACGAAGCATCGCCCGAATGAATAATTATATCGGCTTGTGGCAAGTTGCTCAGCAAATGGTGCTTGCTGTGGGTATCGGACAGATGAAGTATTCGCATAGATTATGATTTTTCTATTCCAAGATACCTTTCTTTCAGTTTAGTAACCCATTCTTCATTTGAAATTTTAGCCAACATATCAATAAAGTCATCTAAATGTCGAGGGTAAAAACAATTAATTTCTTCATTGTCAGATGAAAGATATTTCTTATATTCATCAACTCCATTTTGACATTCTTTATTTTCTTTTGGAAATAAAAAAACAAAAATTCCTTCATCATAATCCTGCTTTGTGGCAATACAAAGAAGATGGTCTCTCCAAATTTGCGAAAGTGGTGGGAGTTTCAAATAATCAATACTGTTTTGTTTGAAATGCCCCTGTTTACTCCAATGGATGTATCTTTCTTTATGCTTTTCAAAAGTTTCAAATGCTTTACTTTTTGCTTCCTCTCTTAAACTTTCTGCATACTTAACTTCAATTCCAATAAATCCTTTTTTGTTCCCTTTTGAGTATTCAACAAAAACATCAAATGCAGAACGGTCTCCTGTATATTTTTTGAGGTTTTTTCGGTCAGGGTGATATTCAAATTTAACTTCTTCAACTTTATCAAGGCAATTGGGAAAAAGATGTTGGAAAAAAACTGTTGCCAATTCCGAATCGTAATGCAACTCTCCAAATAGATTAAAACAAAGTGGTTGCGAAGATAGCATATTTGTCCAAAGTCGTTTTGCTGAAATAAGAGCGCCGCTTTCTTTTGCTTTTTTTAACTCTTTAAATACAAGATGGCGAACATTTTCTGTCAGAAAATTCACTTTTTTTATTCTTGCTTGATTGTACTCAATATAATTTCCAAATTCGGTTTTTCTTACAGATTCTCCAATACGATAACCATTCTTGTCTCTCCATTTACTTTGAAGCAATCGGGCATACGCTGAAAAATCTGTGTCTTTTTGATAATAAACTCTGAATTTTTCACACTCTTCTTTACTTGGTCTTATCATCGCTCTTTGTTTTCTTGATATTTAGTTATTTGTTTCTTCGTTTCTGGTTCATTACCCACTATTGCCTCTTTAAGTGCATCAAAATCGGCAACCCCAAACTCATCGGCAATTGCCTGTATTTCTTCAGCAGAAATTTCTCCTTTTTTGTCTTCTATCAATTGCAACGACTTCTCTACTGCTTTTTCAAAGCATTCTCTGCAACCCTCCCAATAGGTTGTAAGTCCAATTTCAAAATCGTCCAAATCAATTCCAAACTCAGCAGCAATGGTTTCCATTGCTTTGTCTGCTTTCAAAGTGGCTTGCCATACTTTGTAATCATACTCCGCCTCAACAAAAAGTTCGTCAACATCAACGCCAAATTCATCAGCAATTTCTTGTAAGTCTTTAGGTTCAACATTTCCTGCTTTGTTGTTAAAAAAAATCCCCGCCTTTAATGCAGCTTCGTTGAGTTTTTCTTTATTTTCTTTGTTTACATTTTTATTCATTACGTTATATTTTTAAAAATTTATAATTCAATTCTCTACCAAAATCGCACTGCTCTGTCCACAGAGTGTCGCATAACGTCCCAGCGGCTTGGCGCAGGCGGGGCTTCCACTGCCACTCGGACGGGCGCAAAACTTCCAAATTCGCACAAACTTTAGGGCGAGCCACTGCCCCGCTTGCGCCAAACCGCCCGTTACCTGCTGGGCTTCCACATATATTATTTCTGACAATGTGATTATTACTTATATTCATGCTGATTATTTTTTCATTTATTTTCCTGTTTT
>Ga0268262_10001601_pt1 | contig 27658 bp, 21 predicted proteins | sample TergutNc150P3_FD_190354 | JGI IMG/M metagenome (GOLD analysis project Ga0268262, IMG submission 190354) | Nasutitermes corniger P3 segment gut microbial community from laboratory colony in Florida, USA - Nc150 P3 (SPAdes) (version 2) | ecosystem: Host-associated > Arthropoda: Insects >... | reverse complement strand
AAAAACAAGCGAGGCGGTAAAGTTTTCCAGTTTTTCATTAAATTGTTCCAAAGAGGATACCAGTTTTTCGGCTGTTGTATTGTTAGCGGAGATTTCAACGGCATTTTGCCAGTTGTTTAGGGCGCTTTCCACCGCAAGCCAGTGTTCCAATAGTTCGGACATTTTTTCTTCGCCGGACAGTGAATGGGTGAAAAGCAGGAATACTAGTACGGTAAAAAAACGGCGCGTGTCTTTTTAACTCCTTTTCCTGCGGCGCACAGCGCGGACAATAAAGAAAACAGGAGTGGCAATTATCGCCAGTACCACGATAATTACGCCTAACAGCATAAAAAATATTTTGTTGGGCTTTTTAAGAATCGCCCAGGGTGCTCTGCTTGTTACCTCAATTTTACGTCCGTGGAGTTGGTTATAATATACGGGTATCTTTGAAACGCCGTCTGATTTATCAAATGATTCAAGATAATCCGCCAGCGCAACCCATTCCTTAAGTTCCGTATCGCCGTTATAAATGATATGCTTTTCGAAGTCCGTGATCGGGTTTCCGTTTTCGTCCTTGGGCTGAACTTTTAGGAGCCCGAAAGAATGAGCTTCGACGGCTCCCAACATCTGGCAGGAATAAAGTCCGCCTATAACGCGGTACAATTTCTTGTTTTTCAATTTAGAAAAACTGCCGTCGGGATTCATCAATTTTACATCCGTTACCCTGTTAAGAAGAAGCCTGTGGGGATTATAAGTATAAGTTAAACCGGACGTATACAGCCGCGCCTCGCTCATAAGCGTTGAAACAGACGCGTCTATTTCCGCCACGGTTTTTAATTCTTTTCCGGTCAGGTATATGTTGACCAATGGATAACCGGGAATCATATCCGGCCCTATGCCCAAACTGCTCACATTAAACGCGTCGGCTGTGGTTATCGGGCCTTTTGAGAACGACCCTCTGACAACGCCGCTGGGGACTACGGCGACGTCGATCTTGCGGTAATTAGCGCCTTCGGCTTTTTTTATTGACGCTATATACGAGTCGGAAATCAGGTTGCCGAGAGTATCCTCGCCCTGTACTTTGCCGAAATTTTCTACCGGAATAAAATCAAAATCCGTATATGAAATTACCTGATCATAACTATATCCGAAACGGGAAAAATAATTTTTATCCACTAAAGACTTGAATTTTTGAATAGCGGCCTCAACATCGGGGGCTTTCAGCAGAATGCCGGCTATATGCAGCAAGTTGTATCCTAACAGCGTATAACGGCTTCCGTTACGGGTGAGTAAAAGCTGGCCTATATTGTGAGTGTATTCTCCGCAGGAAACAATAATTGTATTGCCGACAATAATAGGTTTTTCAAGCGTTGAGTGCGTATGACCGCTGATTATTACGTCAATTTCCGGCACCGCGGCCGCCAGTATTTCATCTTCAGATTTTTGGGGATTATCATCGGTTCCGCTGTGCGACAAGCAGATTATAATATCCGCGGAAGTTTCGGCTTTTATTTTCGCGACAATTTTTTTGGAAGCCTCAATCTGGTCCTTAAAATACAGCCCGCTTAATGGCGCGTAACTGTCGGCCTGTTTGCCTAAAATGCCGAAAATAGCCGCCTTTACGCCGCCTTTCTCTATAACGGTATACTCCGCCGCGCCGTAACGGTTTAAGGCTTTTTGAAGATCGGCGGCTTTAGACGCGCGTTTTTCATCCGTTAAAGTCCTTTCCCAGTCAATGTTGGATGTTACGATGAACGGGAGGCGCTCGCCGCTGGAAATAGCGGTATTAAGCATGTCCGTAAGTCCCTGTGTACGGTAATCGAATTCATGATTGCCCAATGTGGTCGCGTCGAAACCTAAAAGCCCCATCATGCGCAGTTCCGAAGCCTCGCTTGAATAAATCGTCTGGAAAGGCGTACCCATTGCGAAATCGCCGCCGTCTATAAGGAAGGTATTCGGGTTGAGGACTTTTACCACATTGATTATAAATTTCATGCGCGCAAAACCGCCGCGTTCATCGGGTTCGCCGTCAATCACGCAGCGTTCCGCTTCAAAATGCGAGTGCATATCATGGGTAAAAAGTATGGAAACATCCGCGGATGAAGGAGATTGCGCCGGTAAAAATCCGGCCGTAACGACCGCTAACAATAAAAAAGCGGTTATGATTTTTAAGCCATTAATTTTTTTTAAAACGCGAATTGATAAGTTGTGCATATTTTCTCCTTTTAAATATTATTTTATCCTATTTTTCGTTTATATCAAACACCCCGTCCCAGTCTTTCGCGGGTGGGTTTTGAAGGAAAAGACGGCAGCGTTTTTGATAAAGCAGAGAAGGCCCGTCATCGGGGAAACTCTCCAAAACCCGGTTGAATATTATTTCCGCCTCCGTCCATCCGCGTTTCTCAAAAAGTTCCTGAGCTTTTTGAAAAAGGTCAGCCTTCCCGCGTAATTCTTCCGAAGCGTCGGCGTTTGTTTCCAGTATTTCATAAATGCGCACCGGTTCATTTATTCCCACTACCCTGATCCTGTCAAGCCGCCGCGTCAAAAAACGCCCCTCCGTCTGCCGAACCGTGTCTTCCGTAGTCAAAATCCATGTTCCGTATTGTTTGTTTACTCCTTCCAGCCGCGCCGCCAGATTCACGACATTGCCTATGATCGTATAGTTCATCTTTTTTTCCGTTCCCATGTTCCCTACTATCATTTTGCCGGAGTTAATCCCTATCCTTGTCAAAAGGGGCGAAGAGCTTAATTTTTTTTTCGTTATGTGCTTGTTTATTTCCTTTTCTATGCGTTTCATTAAAACCGCGGAAGTGCAGGCGCGTGTGACATGATCGGGAAGCTCAAGAGGCGCGCCGAAAAAAGAAATAATCGCGTCCCCCTCGTATTTGTCAATGGTTCCTTTTTGTTCCAGAATGATATCGCTCATAAAAGTTAAATAATAGTTAAGAAGATCTACAAGTTTTTCAGGGGCAAGAGTCTCCGCAATGCTCGTGAAGCCCTTAATATCCGTAAATAATGCCGTCATGTTGCGCTTAATCCCGCCAAGCTGAAGGCGTGTAGGGTCGGAAATAATTTCTTCCACTACGTCTTCCGACAAATATGTTGAGAATGCCCGGCGCAGGTTATTGTTGAAGTACTGAAGATCCGCGGCTTGTTTTTCCAGAGTTTTACGCTGTTCTTCCACCAGCAGGTGTACCTCAATGCGTTTTAGAAGCAGGGCGGGATTAAACGGCTTGGTGATATAGTCAATCGCGCCCAGGGAAAGCCCTTCCAGTTCGTCGTCGGATTCCGTTTTTGCGGTAAGAAAGATAACGGGAATATTTTTTGTTTCAGGTTTTGACTTGAGTATTTTAATCGCCTCATAACCGTTCATTTCCGGCATGTCAATGTCAAGAAGGATTATCGCAGGATGGTTGTTTTCCAGGGCGTTTAACAATTTTTCAGCCGAGGGAAAAGTGGCGACCCTGTATTTTTCGGACAGAACGTGTTTTCCAATCTTAAGATTTGTGGGATTATCGTCTACCAGAATAACAAATTTCTTTTCGTCTCCCATGCCGCTCACCTTTCCCGTCAGGAATGTTTTTCGATGCAGGCGATCAGCGTCTGCGGATCATAAGGTTTTGAAACATAATCCGCCGCTCCCATGCCTTTTTCTTTGTCCGGCGAAACGCCTTCTTCCGTAATTAAAATTACCGGAATGTCTTTGGTTTCCGGTTTTGATTTTAGTTCCTTGAGCGCGTCATAGCCGTTCATTTGCGGCATGTCTATATCCAGAAGGATTATAGCCGGATGGTTATTTTCCAGAACGCCGAACAATTTTTCAGCCGATGGGAAAGTGGCGGCTCTGAATTTTTCCGACAGAATACTTTTTCCCAGCTTTAGATTCACGGGGTTATCGTCAACAAGGATAACATATTTTTTTACGGCTTCCGGCTTTTCCTCTTTTTTGTCAGACTTTGCCAGTTCCCGTTTTTCTTTCGGTATCCAGACGCACAGCATTTCATCAAGTTTGTTGATATCTATGGGTTTGGCAAGAAAATCATTGAAGCCTTTTTCGACAAACATTTCCCTCATTCCAACAACTGCGTTAGCAGTCAATGCAATGATAGGAATTTGCTTCCCGTCTCCTGTCGGCGCGTCATTCTCAGTCTCAAATTTTCTTATCGCGGCGGTTGCCTCTATGCCGTCCATTTCGGGCATCATGTGATCCATAAAAACTATGTCGTATTTGCGTTTCTCCTCAATTGAGCGTTTTACAAATTCTATGGCTTGAAGTCCGTTTATGCAGGTATCAACTTCGGCCTTGTAGGGGGCAAGCAGGCCTAAAGCAACTTTTAAGTTAGTGGAAATGTCGTCTACAACCAAAAGCCGCGCGTTAGGGAATGTAAACCGCGCCGCGCCGCTTGTCCTGCTGTCAATATAACTCCTGCTGTCGCCGCCGCCGTTTAAGGTGTTGGCAATGGACAATGACTGTACCGGCAGGGAGATAAAGCGCACGTTCGGAATGAAAGATTCGTTCCCTAACTCAACCATAAGGGCAAGGGATGGCTTCTTTCCGTTGGGGAAGGACGTGTTTTCAATTATCGTTTCTATTTTTTCATAGAGGCCATAGCCGGAAAAAATAAAGAACCATTCTTCTTTTTGCAGAGCCGCGGCAAAATCATTCGGATTTGTTACCATTGTATAAGGGACGCGCATGTTTTCCAAAGACCAGCATACCGATTTTGCGTAGACCACCCTGCTTTCGTAAACCAGCACCTTCTTTTTTTCCGGTTCGTGTACAGAGGCAAAAGGAATATCGGAATCTATATCCTGAGGGATTATCGCCGTAAACACGCTGCCTTTGCCGTATTCGCTTTCCACGGTGATGCTCCCGCCCATTTCAACGCAGAGCCGTCTTGTGATGGCAAGCCCGAGGCCTGTCCCCTCTATGCCGCGGTTTTTCTTTGAGTCTACCTGGACAAAATCCCCGAAAAGTTTTTCCAAATCTTCCGGCTTAATGCCCTTCCCTGTGTCCGTAACGGCGATTTTAAGCCATATTTGTTTTTCCGTCCGCTTGTCAACCGTAATTGTTAAACTGAAATGCCCTTTTTCCGTGTACTTTACCGCGTTGGACAGGAGGTTAAGAATAATTTGCCTAATCCGTATTTCGTCCCCGAAAAGGCCGTTGGGAATGGCGCTGTCTATGTTGGTAAAAAAACGCAAAGGTTTTTCCCCTATTCTCATTCGTATAATATTGACCGAGTCGTTAACAAGAGACGGAAACAAGTATTTAACGGGGATTATTTCCAGCTTGCCCGCCTCAATTTTTGAAAAGTCAAGAATATCGTTTATAATTGAAATTAGGTTATTCCCAGCCTGTTTAATATCTTGCGCGTAACCTCTGGCTTCGCCTGAAAGTTCCAGCCTAAGCAAAAGTTCCGCCATGCCTGTGATGGCGTTCATGGGAGTGCGTATCTCGTGGCTCATGCTTGCGAGAAAATTACTCTTGGTGCGGTTCGCCGCTTCTGCTTCCCCTTTAAGTTCCTGCAGACGGCGGTTCTGGTTTTCTATCAGTTTGTCTTTGGTTTTCCGCGTGCTTTCTATAACAACCATCACAAAGAAAACCAGAAAATAATTTACCAGCATGCGGATTGCCAGCTCAATATTGTAATTATAGCGCGCCACTCCCGGGATAAACATTTCCAGAGAAATTAATATGCCGAGTATTACCGACAATGTTATGCCGTAACTTGTCCCCAGCAGCATGATCGTAAGCGAAGGATATATGTAGATAAAAAGGAAATTCGCCCCATCGGATTCACCTGTCCATGTAATCATTACGCAGAGCAGGGCGTAAAAGATCATAAGCGCCGTCGCCGGAATAATCTGTTTTATCTTTGTCCTGGCCAGTACAAACGCCGTTATGCCCATGGCTAACATTCCGCCGCAGACAGCCGCCGTAAAATACTGTTTAAGGTTAAGATTTAACACGACAAACATAACAAGGACAGCGCAGCCGAAAATGATAGTGCAATTCATCAGAACATACCGGATTAAATAATCGGACATTCCGAATTCGCGTTCCCCTGTGAACTTTCCCGAAGTGCCTATGTTAATAAGAAAATGCATAAATTGTTTTTTAATATGTTTAAATTTCATTGATAGCTCCTTATTTTAAAAGGCCGCTTAGAATTGCAAGAGCTTTATCATATTCGGCTACCAGCACTTCGTCGGATATTTGTTCTACCGCCGCTTTTAAGCCTGTATCCAAAGGCCGCGCCGTGATGCGTTCCAGTATCTCGTCAATGTCATCCGCTTTTTGTAATTTCAAGGCTTCCGCAAGTTCGCGCAGGAGGGGCATTATCGAATCATTCCCGCTCCCGCCCGCGGCAGCCGGTTTTTCGGAATCGCGCTCCTTCATGATTTTTTCCCAGGTTTTGATTCTATCGATCATCTCCGAAAGATTCTTCGCAAAGACAGGCAGATTCTCCCGAATGAAAGCCATGTCCCCGGCTTTCCCCGCTGTTTCAAGCCCCAATGCCTGCGCCGACAATTCCGCCGCCCCAATTGAAGCCGACGCGCTTTTCAAAGCGTGAACTCTCGTGATGAACGCCGGCAGGGCGTCCGCTTCCGGCGGTGTTTGCAATAAAGGCAGCCTTTCTTCCGCGTCCTCGCCGAATGTAACTAAAACCTGCCTGTAAACATCCTGAGCTCCGCCGAGCATGGCGAGTCCTTTTACCATGTCAATTCCGGCGATATTATTAGTTTGATTTTGTTCAGAGATTTGCATATGGGTAATATTTATTATACCGCCGATCATGGTAGAAAACAAGCATTATTTGGGAGTTATTAATCGAAGAATTTAACACTAACCATCACGAAAAAAGTATCTTATCTATTTGCCTTATACAATAATGTTTTGTTTCCTCAATTAATTCCGTTGTTTTTATCTCAGGATTGCGGTGTTTTAACGCGGCGGCTGTGGGGAGTAATGTTGTAAAAGTCTGTCTTTCTTTTTCATTAAAACCGTTTGCGGGCATGGCGGCTATCTCGGCGCGATACTGTTCAAGAAACTCAATCCCGTTTTTATATTGGTTTTCAGGCGCGGTCTTAACAGAATTTGTTTTAATCGTGTTATGCGCTATTTTGTTTGTCAGGTTAATAGGAGCGCCTTGTCCGGGAAAAACGCTGATTTGCGCAGGTGTTGTTGACGCTTTTTCTTCCAGTTTTTGACGGTAAAAGCGGAGCGATTGAGTTTCGCGGTAAACCTGGTTTTCATTTTCGCGGGGCAGGAAAGGGGCGCGGTATAAAAAAGCGGAAGATAACGCTTCCAAAGGGTGAAAACGGTTTTGCTTTCTTTCAAAATAGGGATTGATATATGTTCCTCTCGCGTAGGATTGAGAGCGTATATAAGAAAAATCCGCGCCGAAGAGAGTTATGTTTTCCGCACCGAGGTTTTCCGCGAGGGAAAGGCAGGCGTAGGTAACATTGCCGCCTGATGTGTCAAGCAAAGGCAAAGGCCGCCAATAGCGGGAAATGTAGAGCGCTAAGGGATGGCCGCCTGAGAAAAAGACGGGCATAACTGATAAACGCGAGAGCAGGGGAGGGCTTGCTATATCCAGAACAAGCGGGATGTTTTTTATATTACAACCGAAAAAGTGATAGTGGCTGATGTGCTGGCAGTCAATCGAAACTACCGCGTCGGGTTCAATGCCGTTGTGTAAAAGGACGGGCAGGGCGGTGTCGGAACAGATGATACTTACTCCGCGCGATTTAAATTCTGTAAGAGCGGTTATCTGTCCGTCCAGCGAAGGGCCGGCCGCGACGACTGCGGCCTCCTTAATTTTTTTAGCGTGAAAGGCAGGGCTTACGGTTTCGGCGTTTTTTATGTTGCGGATAATGTTGGAAAACCAGCGTAGCCCGAAGTGCGCCTGAACGCTGAAGTCCGCGGAGGCGGCTTCTATCGCCTCCTGAATAACGGCGGCGGCTTTGTTAAATTTTTCAAAATCATGCTCGGTTCTTGTTCTGAGCGGGATAACTTTAATGCCGCCGCACAGGGCGGGATTGTAGTTGGCAAGGATAAAGGCTTTTATTTCGTCTAACGTAAAATCCGTTAAAAGGCTGAAACGCACGTTGTTTAAAAGCGGCGCGTAATCCTTTGATGATAACAATTCTTGAATGCCGTCCATGTCAAAATCTATGACAACAACCTGCGCTGTTGTATCGGCAAGCGCGGCCTGCGGAGCAAAGCCGCCGCCCAGACCCAGAAAGATCACAAAGCCGGTATCCTGAGGTATAGTCGAAACAAGCCTTTCCGCTTCGCGCTTGGGATCGATTAATGAGTGAAGAGGCTTGCTATTTCCCGGCGCAATTATAATAGACGGAACAATCTCGCCGGAGCGTGATTCGGAAAATATATAGCGGCTACCCATAAGCCGCCTCGTTAATTGCCGTTTCCAGTTGTTGTTCCGTTATATTTTTTTCGTTTGGGAAAAGCATGGGCGCAAGTTCTTTTTTAAGATTTTCCGTGTATTCGCCGTTTTTCAACGCGGCAATCAGGGCGGCGGCGCTTCTTTTACGAAAGTTTGCCGTGTCGTCTTTTGCGTCCTGCGCCTTAAAATATTCGCGGGTGTTTTTTTTGCCCGCCTTCTCTTCGCAAAGCGCGTTTTCAAAAACTTCGCTGCCGCCGCCGAGAGAGAAGATCCGTTTCGGCCACGAGGCAAGCTGTTTTTTAAACCATGCCGCGTAAATCTCAAAGCTTCCGCCTTCATGAATTTGGCTTGACCTGATAAAACTTTGCGAATAAACGGGCGCAAAACGGCTTGCTTTGTCATAAAGCAGGTGATCAAAAGCATAAGGCCGGACATGGCTTCTCATGTCCCTGACGCACAGGTCTAAGCCCGCAAGATAAATATTTCCGCTTGTAAGCGCGAGCGCGAGTTCAACTGCGCAGGCTGTAACGGTTCCCTTTTGCGCAATGATAACAGAAGGTATCGAAAGTTCGTGCAGGATAACGTTCTGCCAGAAACTTCCGTCGTTCATTATTAACATGGGTCTTCCCGCGCATTGGGAGGGAAGCGCCGCGCAAAGATTTACGGCAAAAGACGCGCCGTTTTCAACGTTGTTTTCCTGTTTCCTGAAAAACGGATATATATGCCTCAGCGCCCACTCGCCGCCGTCCGTACTCATTACAAGGTCCGCCCTGATGCCGTAAAAAGAAAGCGCCATTACGGAAGAAGAAGCGGCAATTATTAAGCACTCTTCCTGTTTTTTTTGAATTACGGGAATCGCTTTTTCAAGACCCGGACCGGAACCTGTGATGATTACGGGCATGTCCATGGTTTTGTAAAGGAGAGTTTTTCGCACATTCCCAAGATTTCTGAAAAAATTGCCGAACCATTTTTTCCCAAAGGCCGCCGTCGTTCTTCTTCCCGCGTCAGTACGTTTTATAAAATCAACGGCAAAAGAAAGCAGGCTTACATAGGCTTGCCTGTAATAATTCATGGAAGGCCGCCATTCGATTATTTTTATGTTTGCCCCGTCTGTTTCAGGAACTTCCCTTTCCAGAAAATCCTGAACTTTGGAAGTATCCGTTCCGCTTATTGAAGGGACGTTTGCGGGCGGGAAACAATCTCCAACATGAAGGACGATAATTTTGCTGTTTGTAAATTTTTTTTGCAAGGTGCTAACAAGATAGCCGAAGCCCGGCTCAATTAAAATAAAACATTCCACGTTACTATCGAGGTTAAGCGAATCAATATAACGTTCGGCTTCGGCTTGCGGGTTATAACGCGAGTGAAGTTTCCCCGCAAGTTCCTGCGCGTCGGACTTTGAGTTTATACCAGCCCCAATTCTTTAAAGAGTTTCTTGTAGGAATCAAAATATTCCGACTTTGCGAATTCTTCTATCTTTTCTTCCGGCAGGGACTCAAGAAGCTGATCCATGTAACTGAGAATATTTTTGAGTTCCTTTTTTAAGTCCGAAGGAAGCTGGAAATTTCCGCCTTTTTGCGCGGGGGCGCTTGCCGGGGCGCTTACGGGAGCGCTTGCCGCTATTGCGGGTTTTTCATCTATGTCGGCAATTTCGTCAATGTCTTCTATTTCGCCTATTTCTTCTATTTTATCAATATCTTCAGCTAATTCATCGGGAGCGGTAATTTCCGCGGGTTCGGCTTCTTCAATGATATCCGCTTCTTCCTCAAGCGGAACAGGAGCGTCCTGAAGTTCATCTTCATGAAGTTCATCTTCATGAAGTTCATCTTCATGAAGTTCATCTTCATGAAGTTCAGCTTCATGAAGTTCAGCTTCAAACCCTTCGGGCATTTGATCGTCAATAGCTGTCTCGCCGCCGCTCTGCAATCCGCTGTCCAAAGACAAATCCTGCGCGTCATCTTTTACATCACCCAGCGGCATGGCGACGTCGATGTCAATATCATCGAGAGATGATGCGTCATCAAGAGATGGCTCGTCAGCGGCAGGTTCATCCATGGATGATAAATCTTCAGATGGTATGTCTTCGGTTGTAGTATCTTCAGACATTAAGTCTTCAGACGCCAAGTCTTCAGACGCCAAGTCTTCAGACGCCAAGTCTTCAGACGCCAAGTCTGAGTCATCAACGGAAATGTTGAGATCATCAAGAGAATCTATGTCCAAAGAAGGCTCTGTTAAAGGTTCATCAATCCCAATCCCTTCGGTTGATAATTCAGGCTCGTCAATTACCGCTTCGGAAAGGTCTAAATGGATGTGATCGTCTTCTTCCAGATAGGAGCTGTTTTCTGGGGGGAAGGTTACCGGGGTAACGCCTTTTTCGCGCAGTTCTTCAAGCTCATCGTGATCATGTTCTTTTGTCGCGTCAAGGTCTATTTCTATATTTTCATCCAACGCGTCTACGGAAAGGTCAGGCTGTTCATCCGTTACTGTCACGGATTCAACAGAATCGGTGACAGTGGACCCTGCGTCCAAGGATTCGGCGTCTGTAGGCCCGGCGTCTGTGGTTTCTGTGTCCAAGGACTCGGCATCCAGAGATTCGGCGTCGAGGCTAACTCCTAGATCCGCAATATCCGTGTCGCCAAACTCTTGTTTTTCTTCGATGCTATCGCTTTCATCGCTCGCGGCGCCTTCTTCGCTTGCCGCGTTTTCTTCGGGAATGTCGTCAATGTCGGACAAATCTAAATCGTCCATTGAAAGCTCGCTGTCATCAAGAGAGACAACATCATCATCAAGGGAAATGTCATCTGAACCGGCGCTTTCTTCGCCTGCGGCGCTTTCTTCGGGAACGGCAATCTCTTCGGAAGCATCGTCTTCTGTAGAAGTATCGCTTCCTTCGGGAGCGGTATCAAAAGCGGACACATCAATATCTTCTATGGGAGCGTCAGCTTCGTCGGAAACGATGTTTTCTTCAGCGGCAAGACTTTCTTCAAATGCGGCAGTTTCGGAATCATCGCCAAGGGCGGATGTATCAAAATCATCCGTGGCAAGTGCGCTTCCTGCGGAATCGTCGCTTTCTTCGACAGCGGTGTCTTTAGAGGATGAGTCTTCTAAGGAGACCGCGTCTTCTTCGACAATGGCGTTTTCTTCGGAAATGTCGCCAAGAGCGGACATGTCGAAGTCATCTGCGGCAAGTGCGCTCCCTTCGGAATCGTCGCTCCCATCGGAGGCGGAGCTTTCGTCGGCAACTGTGTCTTCTGCGGCAACGGCGGAAATATCGAAATCGTCAGCGGCGAATGCGTTTTCTTCGGAATCGGCGCTTTCGTCGAAAACGACGTTTTCATCGGCAGTATTATCCGCGGAATCGGCGCTTGCTTCGGAAACGTCGTCTACAAAAGAAGTTTCGCTTACTACGGAATCGTCGCTTCCTTCGGAAACGTCGTCAAGGGCGGGCATGTCAAAATCGTCGATTGCGAGCGCGTTTTCGTCTGTAATATTGTTTTGCAAAATTATATCGTTTTCTATCGGAGCTTCGTCATTTCCTCCGTGAATATCGTCCAAATCAAGGCCTGAGAGCGATGAGTCGGTTTCCGTAAGGTTTACGTCGTCAAGATCCGCGGAAAGGCTGTTGTCAATTGATTCTTCTGTTCCCGCTTCTTCGGTAAAGTCCGCGGTATTAAGAATATTATCCATCTCGTCGCCTGTAAGGGCGATTGCTTCATCTTCGTATTCGCCTAAATCATCTTTTATTGATTCTTCCGTTCCCGCTTCTTCGGTAAAGTCCGCGGTATTAAGAATATTGTTCATCTCGTCGCCTGTAAGGGCGATTGTTTCATCTTCGTCCTCGCCGAGAATATTCGCCATCGTCTTGACTTCGACTTTATTCTCCGATTCCGAAGGAAGCGCTGATTCCGAAGGAAGCGCCGATTCCTGAGCCGAATCAGATGTGCTCAGGATGTTGTTCATTTCATCGCCGGTAAGCGCTATTGTTTCATCGTCTTCTTCGGTAAAGAAGCCTTCTTTTTCTCCTGAACGGATAGTTGAAAATTCTTTTTTTAATTCGTGAAGCTCGCTGCGGATGGATGAAAGTTCGTTCGCGATTTTTTTAAGAAGCTGGGTGGAAAGGCTGCCGCTTTCAATGTCATCCTGAATGGCTCCGGTATTACTTTCGATAGAGCTTACTGTCGGAACGTCAAAGTCGTTGTCGAAGGAAGACGACGCGATGCCGTTTTCCGTTTCCGAAGGAAGCGTCGTATCCGGAGGAAACGTATCGTCCGGAACGGATAAATCATCAAAATCGTTTCCGATATTTTCCTCGCCTGCCGAATCGCCGGGGAAATCAATGTCTTCAACAGCGGAAGAATCGCCGTCCGAGAGTTCATCTGTTGCGAACATTGAATCGTCAAAATCGTCCGATTTTTGAACATCAATTACTGATGAAATAACCTGTGGCTCGCTCTTTACCCATACGCCGTATTCATCTAATTCTTCGGCAGTACCGATACTGCCGCGGTCAGAATATATTGAAGGTTTTTTATCGTTTGCCATTAACCACTCCCTAACACATTATGTTCAATTATCGGTATTTTTGCTCAATTTCAATAGTTCTTCTCAATATATATGTTATTACAAGGATATGTTAATTGTCAATCATAATGATTGGCGGAAAAATAACCGTAAATATAAGCATGAGAATCTCTAAATACATCATTGGGGTTTGGACTGCCGTCGCCGTTTACAGTATTTTTTCGTTTTTTTGCGGCCCAAAGGGGCTTTCCGCGTATAATCAGCTCTTGTTTGAACGCGATCAGCAGTGGGCAAATATAAAGGAATTGGGGATTATCAACGAAGAACTCGAAAAAGAGAGAAATAACCTGCTTTACGACCAGGATACCCTGCTGGTTCACGCCCGCCAGCTTGGATACGGCTATGAAGACGAACGTTTTATCAGGATTGTAGGGCTTGGAAACATAAAAAACACTCCCGCAGTAACGGGAAACGTGTACACAATTAAAGATCCCGACTATATCTCCGACAAAACCATCAAAATCGTCGCTCTTTGCGCCGGTTTATTGCTTTTTGCCTTCCTTTTCATGCTGGAAATCATAGATTCTAAGGTAAGATAAAGAATTTTTTAATGAGAATGGCGGAATTCGCGCTCTATATCGCGTTTTAAGTCTTTTTCCCGTATGCCGGCGCGCTTGTCATAGGCTTTTTTGCCCTTGCATAGGCCCAATTCGACCTTGACTCGGCTTTTTTTGAAGTAAAATGACAACGGGATTAGGGTGTATCCCTTTTCTTCTACCTTTCGGGTGATGCGTTTTATCTCTTCTTTGTGCAAGAGCAGGCGTTTTTTGCGGTCGGGGTCGTGGTTAAAGACTGAGGAAAATGGGTTTTCGGCTACCGTGAGGGAGCGGAGCCAAATTTCGCCGTCAATTACTTCCGCCCAAGCGTCGGGGAATGAGATTTTTCCGTCGCGGAAAGACTTTACCTCCGTCCCTAAGAGTTCTATGCCGCATTCATAAGTGTCGTCTACGGAATAATCATGACGCGCTTTCCTGTTTTGCGCGATTATCTTGATGCCTTCCATGTTTAGAATCCGCTGTTTTTTTCGGCAATGACAGGCCGGAAAGAGACATTCGGCGATGAGAACTCAGGGGGAAGCGACGCCCTGCTTGAATCTACACAGGAGCGCAGGGCGCGTTCGGGAGAGGTCACCGCTTGAATGGCTTTTGCATCGGCTTTGATAAATAGAAGGGGCGCGAAGGGGTCGGCGCACCATTCCCAGCCGCCCATTCCGTTGGGCGCGCTTTCTCCCGTTTTTATTACGCCGACAGCGGCGGCTTCTTCCCATTCCGCTTCCGTGGGCAGCCTTACTTCCATTCCCGCCATTGATGCCGGGAGACGGCTTGTAAGCTGTCTGCAGTACTCGGACGCGGCAAACCATGAAGCGCCTATTTCCCTCCATCCCTCATTTTCGTTTAAGAAGTTTTCAAAAGCCGACTGTGATACGGCGCTCTCGCAAATCATAAAGTTTGAAACGCCGGAAAAAGAAAGCCCCGCCACATTGAGCCTCGCCGTCCACGAACGCTGTACTGGTTTTGGCTCCGCAAGGGAAGCGGCTTCTTTTTTGTACCAATCAGAAGTTTTAACCATTGCCGCGGCTTCTGTCGGCAGAAGGCCGAAAAGCCAGTTCGCGCTCCCGGGATTTTCCGACAGGAAAGCAAGAATGTCTGTGACGGAACTGTAAGCGCTTGCCGGAGAGGGAGAAAGTCCGCCATTGTCCAGAAGCATTTTTGCGCGGACTATGTCGCGCATGGCGGCTCTTGTGGCGGTGAAACGGGACGCGGCGGCCAGTATTTGCGCCGCATTTTGCCTTTCGATAATTTGTCCCACGCGGTACGCGCCTTCGGAAAGGCTTAAAGGTATTTGCCATGTCGCGGTCGGCTCTCCGGCAAAACTCCACTCGGCAAAATCGGAGGCGGCCTGCGCGAAGGCGCCGGACGGCCCGCTTGTTTTAAGGGTAAATTCAACCTTTAAGCGGCGCGGGAAAAAGAGCGAGCCTAAGAGACGGCCCGGTATTTTTATTTTTACGCTTTCGTTGTCAAAACCGGGAAGCGCCGCCGTCAAGGTATGAACGCCTTTCGGCACAAAAATCTTGTCTTTCGCGGTTCCCATGTATATGCCGTCTACCCTAAGGGCTGCTCCCTGCGGTTCGGTTATCAATACCAGTTCCGATCCGGGATTATTTATTCCTGGCAATACGAGAAATAAAAAGAGGATGACAAGTAAAATAAAGGAATACAGCGTGAAAAGCCAGGCTCCCGGGCGTATGCCCATTATGGGCTTTAGTTTGACAATATCATCTGTTTCGGGCTGTTTTTTCTGCATGCGGCTATTATAACGGAATAGTAATAAATGTTAAAGGTTTGCGGTAAAAAAAAGGAGCTGGCTGAATATTGCGATCCAGACAGCTCCATGCCCTTGAGGCATATCGAAAGCATAGTGATTTGGGAGGGGAACTATGCCCCCGACATATTGAATATCGGACACAAGAGTCTAAAAATAAAGCGATTATTTTACGGTTTTTAGCGTACTGCCCAATACAGACATAGCTCGCTAGTCTTCTTCGTTAACGGTAAGGCCGACGTCTATGGCTACGCGGTAGGTTTTTCCCCTTTGTATGTTTAATGTTTTCGTAATAGTGTAATCGCCAATCTGGAATTTTGCCTCATGCTGGCCGGGTTCCACCGGAATTGGCTCGCCTCTCCGCTGGACAAGGGCGTTATCCAGGAAAATTCTGGCGTTTTGGGGGCCTTCAAAAATAACAAGGGGGGTGGGGTCTTTTAAGTCAACCGTTAAATCAAGAATTTTCGCTTTTTCCACGAAAAAAGTCCGGCTTTCGTTCCTGTAATCTTCCGAAAGAATGACCAAATGATGTTCGCCTTCTTTTAACACATATTGATCGGACAGGCTGGTTATTACCATATCGTCTATCAAAGCGGTAAACGGCCTGTTCCTTAACTGCGGCGGATAACGCAGAACCAGCCTGACCGCCCCTTCGTCGCTCAAAATAGGACGGACAATAAAGTTAAATTTTAATTCTTCAAAGTCTTCGCTTAATCCTTTTACCACCGGCATTAATCTGAAAATCAACGGGAAAGTGTCAATAGCGGTGACGGTCGCCGGAACCGTAACATAAGGAGTGGTCCGTAACCCGTGGCCTTGCCTGAGCGGTATTTGGTAGATAATTTGAAGTTTGTCGGGCAGGGGGTCATACGCTATACGGCGGCCGTCAATGTCGGATACCCCCGACGCGGTTTTCGGAGTAATGTTGTTATATACCGCCATTACAAGCGAGCCGCGATGGCCAAGCCACGCCCTGGGCGCGGTAATCTCAATTTCTATGCCTTTCATAAATCTTTTTTCCGCGCCTATTGTTAGAAGCACGGAACTGTTTATTCCAAGAACAATGCCGCTTCCTGCAATTTTATCGGGAGATATTTCTATACTGCCCTCTACGGTAGTGCGGAAAGCTTCCGCCCGCAAGGTTATTGCCGTGAACAGCGTAAAAATCGTTAAAAGAATTCTTTTTATTGGTATACTCCATCCAAAGGTTTTAACGACGGAGCTTCCCCGCCGGATTTAACGGTCTTCCGTCCTGTCGTAATTCAAAATGAAGATGCGGCCCTGTTGACTGGCCTGTAGATCCTACTCTTCCTATCAGACTACCTGATTTAACGTTTGTTCGCAAGACCGTTTCAATTATTTGCAGATGACCGTACAAACTTGTCCATCTGTCGCTGTGCGTGATAATTATATAATTTCCGTATATGGAGTCGTATCCCGTAAAAGTTACGACTCCGTCCGCGGCGGCGTAAACTTCCGTCCCTTCCGGCGCGGCTAGGTCCACTCCCTGATGCATTCCCACATTGCCGGTAACGGGGTTCGCCCTCATGCCGAAATCGCTTGTTACGCGGAAAAATTTAAGCGGAAAGCGGAAGCCCGAATTGAGAAAAAACGCCCTTTCGGAAGGGGAATAATCCGAGCCGGGAAAAAAGTTAAAAGTTTCTGTTTTACCCGCTATGTTGACTTTTATTTTTACCGATTCCTGGCCGGAAAGCCTTGCCGCCCCCGTAAGTTTTTCCAGATCTGATTTTAGATTTTCCGGGATAAAGATGCCGGGGCAGGAGGGCAGAAGGATAGGTTTGCCTTTTTCCAGCGCAAGCGGGTTATTCAGCCTGTTAAGGCTCGCGAGGCTTGATTGCGGTATGTTGCAGCGGGCGTAAATAAAAAGAAAATCATCTTCATTGCGGGGGGTGTACTGATAAATGGTTAAATATTCCGCGGCTTCAAGAAGCTTGCCGCGAAACGCCGCAATGCGTTTGCGGTTGCTTTCTACATCGCTGATAAATTGCTTAAAACCGGTATCACTGTTGTCCAGTTTTAAAATTACAGGGAAGGGAAGATTTTCGGTATTTTGGGCATGTGAGACGTGCGGACAAAAAAACAAGACGACGCCTAAAAAGTAAATTATTTTTATTTTGTTCAATATAATAATTTTCGGCTTAAAACACCCTGAATTTACGGGCTTTTCTTAGGCGCCGTTTTTGACATTAAGCTGCCGAGATTGCCTCTGTCGGACAAGTAGCTACGCAAACGCCGCAATCCTGACATTTTGCGGGATCGATAACGTGTTTGCCGTCTTTCTCGGAAATTGCCTCTACGGGACAATCGCTGACGCAGGAGCCGCAATTTACGCACGCGTCACTGATTTTATGGGCCATGATTTACCTCTTAAAAAATAGGATAAATCATAATAACATACCTGACCTGTATATGGCAAGCGCTATAGAGCGGGGTGTTTTAAGCCGAAAATTAAAATAGGGGAAAAAACCATGATTTATCTGGGTATTTTGTTAAGTATAGCGATTATGGGCGCCGTAATTTCCATGGCTTTCAATAAAAAATCAAGTTTTGCCGTCCGTATTGCCTGCCTTATCGCCCTGGGCCTTATGCTATTAACCATAATAGTTTGCCTTGTAGTCGGCATGACGGACGATAAAGTCATTGTTGACGAGTCCGTTCTTATAGTCGGCGCCCCCGTAGAAACAAAAAAATCAGGAAGCGACAATTTAATGGTTTTACTTTTGCTCATTATTTTCCTTGTCGCGTTCTTTGTTGTTGTCGCCGTTCTTGCGATAAAAGAACATAAAAAGCTCAACGCCGACAAACAGGGAAAAACAGACAATAAAGACAGCATCAGGGACCTGTTGTAAACAATATAGACAAAAAGAGTTAAAAATGATATTGTACTCCATATATTCATATGAGGTAATATATGGCAAAAAAAGATAAAAAAATTCAGGCAAGTGAAAAAGATTCCGGTTTTTCGGAAATAATGGGAAAATTTAAAGCAAATCCGGCCCTTTATATAGGGTCTGTCGTTATTCTTGTTCTTGTAGTCGTTACGTTTGTCGGCGGCGACTTTCTTTCCGGCGGACGCCGTTATGTACAAAAAGGCGGGGATTTAACCTTTGGGTACTATGACAATGTGCCGATTTCATGGGTCGCGGGAAACAAGCTTTCCCAATACTATGAACAGCTTGTAAGGCGTTACCGCGATCAGGTAGACCTTAATAATTTTCAGATTGCGATGAGCCTTTGGTCCCAGGCTTTTGAGGCGGCGGCCGTGAACATAGCCGTTTTGCAGGAGATGAAAAGATCCAATTACGAACCGCCCGAAAAAGTTGTAGACAAGGAAGTGGCAAAGCTGCCCCAGTTTCAGGATGAAAAAGGAAATTTTTCCATTTTCCTTTACCGGCAAATGTCCGAATCCAGCCGGCTTTCGCTGTGGCGGCAGGTTAGGGATGAACTTACCGCGATTCAATTTTATAACGACACGTTCAGCCTTTTAATTCCGGCCGGCGAAAAAGAATTTTTTATGAAAATGGGTTCCGACATGAGGGCTTTCGAAATGGTATATTTCCCCGTGGATGATTTTCCCGATTCCGAATATTTGTCTTATGCGCGGGAAAACCCCGATCTTTTTAAATCCATTCATCTTTCAAAGATTACCGTTAAATCCGGCGAGAGGGCGGCAAAAAAAATTCTTGAATCCATTAAAGACGGGACAACGACATTTGAAGACGCCGCAAGGTCCCAGTCTCAGGACAATTACGCCGACAGGGGCGGGGATATGGGCGTTCAATATGTGTATGATCTTGAAAAAGAAATTACCGATGTTGTTATCCGCAATGATATTTTAAACCTTGGCAAAGGAGAATTAAGCGCTGTTGTCAACCTTGACGAAAAATGGGTTTTCTTCAGGATAGAAGACGAATTAAAACCGGCGGATTTTGACGATTACGCGGTAATGGACAGGGTGCGTTCATATATGAGGAATTATGAAAGAGGCCGCATGGAAGACTGGGCTATTGCGCGCGCGGATGAATTTATCGCCGAAGCCAAAGAGGACGGGTTTGCCAATACGGCGCGCCGGATTAATAAAGAAAGAATAAAAATCGGACCGCTTCCCATAAACTACGGTAATGTGGGGCTTTTTACGTCGCTGTCGGAATTTAACAATTCCGCGTTTCAGGGACAGGAACTTTCCGATTTATCCAAAAATACAAATTTCTGGAAAACCGCTTTTTCCACGCCCTTGAACACTCCGTCTTCCCCTCTTGTTCACGGAAGTAAAGTCCTTGTGCTTTTGCCTGACGTGCAAATTGATATTGACAAGGAAAGGGCCGATCAAATTTCAACGTTTTTTTCCGATTACTGGCTTGGCAGCATTACCGAGCAGTCCTTACAGCCGTTTTTCATGAACAGCCCAAGAATGAAAAATAATTTTTGGGAAACTTACAGTAAATTCTTTTTATAACGGCAGAATATGCCTCTTGTCAGAAACGGGAAGACCCTCCTTTCGGGGGTAGACCCCGTCCGCCGGGCTGAACAAACGGCGGACGCGGTTTCTGTCAGGGACAACACGCTCTACTTTTGCCCTTCCGTCCTTTACGGTTACGGCCTTGCCCGGCTTTTGTCGCGCCTTGAAAAAGAGGCGCCTAATTCCGCGATTCTCTGCGTCGAAGGGGACGGCGAACTGTATGAATTAACGCAAAAAAGCATAGAGCCCCCTCTTGCGGCGAACCGCAGATTGCGCATAACGGACATCCGCGACGGGGCATTGCTTTGCTCCTTTGTGCGCGAAGCCTGGGGCGCGGACGCGTTCCGCTTTTTAGAAACAGTCCGTTTTACGGGCGGCTGGCAGCTTTTCCCCGACATGTACAATTCATTAAGCGACACGCTTCGCCGCGATATTGCCACAGGCCTTAGCAACACCCTGACTCTTGCCAAACTCGGCCGGTTATACATACGCAACGCCTTACGCAACCTTAAGCTTATCCCGCGTTTCCCCTCTCTTGCGGCTCTTTCTTTCGGCGCGGCTCCTGTTCTTGTCCTGGGCGCAGGCCCCTCGCTGGACGAAACCTTAGACGCTCTTGCAAAACATTATCCGCAAACTGACAGTTTGAACCGCCCCTTCAAAATTGTCTGCGTGGACACATGTCTTGGCTCCTTAAAGGAAAGGGGAATTGTTCCCGATCTGGTTGTTATTTTGGAAAGCCAGCACTGGAACCTGCGCGATTTTACCGGCTGTTATAACTGGCAGGTTCCTTTCGCGGTTGATCTTTCCGCTCTGCCTCAGTCGGCTCTTATGCTTTCAGGCGGCGGTTTTTTATTTATGACGCCCTGGACGCCCCTGCAAATTTTTGAAAGGCTGAAAAAAGCGCAAATGCTTCCCGCCGTTCTTCCTCCTCTCGGCTCCGTGGGCCTTACCGCGGTTGAATTAACCCGGCGGTTGACAACAGGGAACATAATCTGCGCCGGACTGGATTTTTCTTTTACTTCCGACAAGTTCCACGCCCGGGGCACGCCGGGGCACCGCTCTTTGTTAAATTCGCAGACCCGTCTCCGCTCAATTTATAACTATGCCGCGTATGGTCAGTCTTCGGCCGCCGCCGTTTCAAAAAACGGGCTTTCTGTTTACACTAACCCTGCCTTAAAAAATTACCGCGCTTTATTTGAACAGGAGTTCGGCGGCGACTCGCGTATTTTTGACATTGAGGGAACGGGTTTGCCGCTGGGGGTTAAAACGCTTTCTATGAGCGGTGCGATGGATTTGTTGGTTAAAGTTGATCCAAAATACATCACACAAAGGCACAAAGGACACAAAGAACACAAAGGAAGAGAAGAGGAAAGAGAAGAGGGAAAAGGGAAAAGGGAAGAGGGAAGAAGGTTAGAATCGTTCATTGATAGCGAGCGAAAATTGCTGGAAGAATTGCGCGATTTGTTGACGGGCGAGGCGGCGGCGGATAATGTGCGGTTAAGTGAATTAATTAGCGAATGTGATTATCTTTGGGCGCATTTTCCGGATTATAACGCAAGCCGCCGGCCTGTAATTAACGACATTTCATTTCTTAAGCGGCTGCGGACGGAGATTGATCCTATGCTGAAATTGTTGGGTAATGTTAAATGAGAAAGAAAAAAAAATTTTTTATTATATTATTATTATTATTGATATTTTCCGCAAATTGTTTGTTTTCGGCGGGAAACAGGGATGCTGCACAGGCGATAACTCCTGAAGAACTTGATTTTACATTGATAACGGACGCTGAACTTGTAATGAAAGCTTTATACGAGGCTTATAATGACAAAATAGATAAAGTGGAATACCGAAAAAACGATTGGGCTGTTCTGATGAACGGCGTTTGGTATTATTACGCTAAAGGAAGATTATTGCCCGCAAAAGAATTAAGAAAAGCGGCAAAATTCAGACCGTATCAATTTTACAAATACCCCGTGGAATTGCCGCCGCAGACGGAAGCTTCTCAGGAAGAAATAGAATTGTATCTTGGCTGGACAAACGAAACAGGCGCGAATATGCTCAGTCGTTCCGTTTCTTTTCCCGGCGCGCTTTGGAAAGCGTCTACACGCAAAGAAACAGAAAAACAAATTGTAGATATAACTTTTCTTGGGAAAGACACAAGCGTTCACATAGGAATTCAGCCTAAACTTGCGATTATCGAAGAACAAATTAAAGAAGCCGCAAAAACAGATAAAACGATTCAAACATGGATAAACAATCTTGGTTCTTCGGGAGCGTATTATTGGCGGGTTATCGCAAAAACCAAATCGCGCTCTTATCACTCTTACGGTCTTGCCATTGATTTGCTTCCTGAAAAGTTAGGCGGCAAACAAACATATTGGCTGTGGGCTTCCCAGGAGAGAGACGACTGGTGGAATATTCCCTACAGCGAGCGCTACCATCCGCCCCAAAAAGTAATAAAAATTTTTGAGTCCTACGGTTTTGTCTGGGGCGGCAAGTGGGTCCAGTTTGACACCATGCATTTCGAATACCGCCCCGAAGTATTTATCCTGAACGACCTGCCGTTAGCGGAAAAATAATTCCCCGAAGACATCTCACAAAGACACAAAGAGCACAAAGGGGAATTAGGGATTTTTGTACGACGACTATGCATGAGTTTCACGATAAGATAACAAACAACACCCCTAAAATTCTTCTTAGTGATCTTTGTGTCCTTTGTGCCTTTGTGTGAAATTCTTCTGGGTATCATTCATCTTTGGCTTTCAAAACCGCCAAAAACGCGCTTTGCGGGAGTTCCACGTCTCCTACCATTTTCATGCGTTTTTTGCCTTCTTTTTGTTTTTCCAATAATTTGCGTTTGCGTGTAATGTCGCCGCCGTAGCATTTGGCCAGTACGTCTTTTCGCAGGGCGTTGACCGTTTCCCGCGCGATTACATGGTTGCCTATTGAGCCTTGAATCGGTATCTTGAACTGCTGGCGGGGGATTTCGTCGCGTAACCTTTCGCAGACTTTGCGGGCGCGGTCGTAGGCGTTGCCTTTGAACACAAGCTGGGAAAGGGCGTCCACCGGTTTGCCGTTAAGAAGTATGTCCAATTTCGCGAGTTCCGTCGGCTTGTAGCCTGAAATATCGTAGTCAAATGACGCGTAACCCCTGGAAATGCTTTTTAAGCGGTCGTAGAAATCGAATAAGACTTCGGAAAGAGGCATGTCGTAAATCAGCTCCACGCGCTTTTCGTCAAGATAGGTCATGTTGGTCTGCACTCCGCGCTTTTCAAGGCACAAGGTCATTATGTTGCCCAGATAATCGGTTGGGGTAATTACCGAAGCGCGTATATACGGCTCTTCCGCGCTTTCTATGCGCCCCTCGTCGGGGTAATCCATAGGGTTGTCAATCATAACTTCTTCATTGTTGCGAAGATGCACCTTGTACTTGACGGAAGGCGCTGTAAAGATTACAGATTGATCAAATTCGCGCTCAAGACGTTCCTGAATAACCTCAAGGTGCAAAAGGCCCAAAAAGCCGCAGCGGAAACCGAAGCCCAGAGCGGCGGAAGAATCTTTTTCGTAGATAAGGGAGGCGTCGTTAAGTTTTAACTTTTCCATGCCGGCGCGTAATTCTTCGTAGTCGTTTGAATCAACAGGGTATATAGAAGAAAACACAACGGGCTTAACCTCGCGGAAACCGGGCAAGGGCTTTTCGCAGGGGTTGTCCGCGCCTGTTACGGTGTCGCCCACGCGCACGTCGCTTACGGTTTTAATGCTCGCGATAATGTAGCCCACGTCCCCGGCGGAAAGTTCGCCTGTTTCGACAAGGGCAATCTTGAAAACGCCGGCGGTCTCCACTTCGTAAACCGAGCCGCTGGACATAAAGGAGATTTTCATTCCTTTTTTTATCTTTCCGTCAAAAAGCCGCAAATGTACGATTACGCCCCTGTAGGGATCATAGTGGCAGTCAAAGATAAGTGCGCGTAACGGTGAGTCAATTTTGCCTGAAGGAGAGGGGATCCTGTTCACTATTGACTCCATCAATTCGTCAATACCGGTGCCTTGTCTCGCGGAAACCAAAACGGCGGTATCGGAATCAAGTCCCAGATCCTTATCAATCTGTTTTTTAACCCGCGGAATATCCGCCGCCTGCATGTCTATCTTGTTGATTACAGGCACTATTTCAAGATTGTGTTCCAGCGCAAGGTACATGTTGGACAAGGTCTGCGCCTGCACGCCCTGAGTCGCGTCCACCAAAAGCAGGGCGCCCTCGCAGGAGTTTATCGCGCGGCTTACCTCGTAACTGAAGTCGACGTGTCCGGGCGTGTCTACCAGATTGAGCGTATACTCGCTGCCGTCCGCCGCGGTGTAGGGAATGGTTACGGCCTGGCTCTTTATCGTTATGCCCCTTTCCCGTTCAATATCCATATTGTCTAGTATCTGGTCCTGAAAATTGCGGTCGTCTACAAGTTTTGCTTTTTGTATAAGACGGTCGGCAAGCGTAGATTTGCCGTGGTCTATGTGCGCGATAATGCAAAAGTTACGGATAAACCGCGTTTGTGCCATAAGTTACTATAGCTTTTTTATTAAAAAAAATCAAGGAGAGGGCGGTATTGATAAAAATATAGAATCATATATAATTCTATTATGACAGATACCGATAAAAAACAGCAAATTCTGATTTTTGAAAAATCAAGAAATAATTTATTGCTGGTCGTTGCTTTTACCGTGATTAATTTGGTATTAATTTACTTTGAGGCCGGGGTTAATTTTTTATTTTCCGCGACTATTCCGCAGTTTATTCTTAACGTAGCTAAAGTAGTGGCCGGCAGTACAGATGAAAATATCTTTCTTATAATCGGGCTTGTTATCGCGTTTTTAGCCGTTCTCTCATATTTTGTTTTTTGGCTTCTTGCGAGGCGCGCGCGGGTATTAATTTTAGTCTCGTTAATCTTTTTTTGCATAGACAGTCTTTTGCTTGTATATCTTGTTTTTAATGATGATTTCAATTTCTCTGTTTTAATGGAAATTGCTTTTCACGCGTGGATTTTATATTATCTGATTACAGGCGTAAAAGCGTGGTATAAATTACGCGGCGTCAGTACGGAAGTTTATAATACTCTCCTGCAGGAAATAAAGTCGGTTAATATACTCCAGACTAACCCAAATGCGCCTTATATATCAAACAATGAAACAAACGAAAATAACAATTCGGCAAATGAAGAAAACAGTCCTGCAAATGAAGAAAATAAACCGTCAAACGAATAACTTGTCGTTTTAAAAAAAATACGGCCGTATGCTCAAATACGGCCGCTTAAAAACATTTAGTTTACTGTTTCTTCATTTTTACCGAGTATTCAGCATAACTGCGTCTGTTAATAAGCATAGTTACGTCGCTGTCTATCGGGCCCTTCAGGAATTTGTACGATCTTCCAGCTTCGGGACATGAAAAGGTTATGCAAAGCTGAGTTCCTTCCAAAGTAACCTTAAAGTCCTGAATTGTTTTGTCGGCAAAGTCATAAAGAACTCTTCCGCCCGGGCTTAAGATTCTGATGTTGTCCGATGTGAAATCCCATACCGCGTTATAGTTGGCATCCAGCCATTGCCCCAAAGGGAAATTCCCTAACTGAATGGGATCCGCGAACAGCGCCGTCGCTGTCAGTAAAATGATAAGAACCAAAAAGATTTTTTTCATTTCTTTATCTCCTATGATTTCAATATAATAATTTGCGAAAGAAAGAAAATAGATTTTCTTATGAAAAAATAATTTAATAAAATAATAAAAATATGTTTTTTAAAAATATACAAATATAGACGGCTTGCGTAAATTCCGATATAATAATTTTATGATTGAACTTTTTAAAACAGGAGCCTATGTAATAAACGGCGCCAAAATAATTGCCGATGAAGGCGAGGCCGAGGCAAAGCTTAGGCAGAGCGGAGTTACCGTCTCCAAAGAACAGGCGAAAAAGGGGACGATTTCCTACGGTATTTTATCCGCCCATAATTCGGGCGACGAGCGCAATTTGCGCCTTAAATTTGATTCTCTTACTTCCCACGACATTACTTATGTTGGGATAATACAAACCGCGCGGGCGAGCGGGATGGACAGGTTTCCCATGCCTTATGTGCTTACCAACTGCCACAACAGCCTTTGCGCGGTCGGGGGAACAATTAATCAGGACGATCATGTGTTCGCCCTCAGCGTAGCGAAAAAATACGGCGGTATTTATGTGCCGCCCCACCTTGCCGTGATTCACAGCTACAACCGAGAAATGATGGCCGGCTGCGGCAAAATGATACTAGGTTCGGACAGCCACACCCGTTACGGAGCGCTTGGTACTATGGCAGTCGGCGAAGGCGGCGGAGAACTCGCGAAACAGCTGGTGGGCATAACTTACGATATGGCTTTCCCGCAGGTGGTGGGAATTTACCTTGAGGGTGAGCTTGCGACGGGAGTAGGCCCTCAGGATGCCGCGCTCGCAATTATCGGGGAAGTTTTCAATAACGGTTATGTAAAAAACAAAGCGATGGAATTTATAGGGGACGGAATCGAAAAATTAACGGTAGATTTTAGGAACGGAATTGACGTAATGACAACAGAGACCGCTTGCTGGTCTTCGATATGGAAAACCGACTCGCAGGTGAAAAAGTATCTTGAAGAGCGGGGCAGGGGAGGCGATTACAAAGAGCTAAAGCCCGACGCTGTCGCCTACTACGACGGATTTATAAAAGTCGATCTTTCAAAAATTGAGCCATGTATCGCGCTTCCTTTCCATCCAAGCAACGTTTACACGATAAAAAACCTGCAAAAAAACGCGAAAGACATTTTCGCCAAAATAGAAAAAGAAAACAAAGAAGCCGGCATTAACCTGAATCTTAGCGTTAAATGCCATGACGGCGGAATATGGGCGGATCAGGCGGTTATCGCCGGCTGTTCCGGTGGGATTTTTTCAAACATAATGGCGGCTTCTGACATATTAAAAGGACACTCTACCGGATGCGGCAATTTTTCCCTGAGCGTGTATCCTGAAAGCCAGCCTACTTATCTTGAACTGGTAAAAAACGGCGCGGTCGAAACATTTATGAAAACAGGCGCCCTTGTGCGCGAAGCCTTCTGCGGCCCGTGTTTCGGCGCGGGAGACACGCCCGCTAACAACGAGCTTTCCGTCCGCCACGTTACGCGCAATTTCCCTAACCGCGAGGGCTCAAAGCCCACAGACGGGCAGATTGCCTCCGTCGCGCTCATGGACGCGCGTTCAATCGCCGCGACCGCGGCAAACGGCGGAAAAATTACCGCCGCCACTGAAATAAACGTAAAATACGGCAAATACAAGTTCTTTTTTGACAAAACCATTTACGAAAAGCGCGTGTACGACGGCGCAGGAAAACCGAATCCGCAGACGGAATTGACCTTCGGCCCCAATATCAAAGACTGGCCCAAAATGCCCGCCCTGCCTGAAAACCTTTTAATAAAAATAATCAGTTTTATAACTGATCCCGTTACCACCACAGATGAACTTATCCCGTCCGGGGAAACTTCTTCCTATCGCTCAAACCCGTTAAAGCTGGCTGAATTCACCCTAAGCAGAAAAGACCCGTCTTATGTAAAGCGGGCAAAAGAAGTGCAGTCTCTTGAAGAACAAAGAACCAAAGGAACAAAAGACGGCGAATTGGAAAAGGCACTGAACTCAATACAGAGCATTTCCGGCTGTTCAGGGATAGGGCTTGCAAACATAGGCATAGGAAGCGCAATTTTTGCCCGCAAACCCGGCGACGGCTCCGCCAGAGAGCAAGCCGCCTCCTGCCAGCGCGTATTAGGCGGCGCCGCGAACCTCGCTCTTGAATACGCGACCAAGCGCTACAGATCAAACCTAATCAACTGGGGAATCCTTCC
>Ga0268262_10001600_pt1 | contig 27661 bp, 18 predicted proteins | sample TergutNc150P3_FD_190354 | JGI IMG/M metagenome (GOLD analysis project Ga0268262, IMG submission 190354) | Nasutitermes corniger P3 segment gut microbial community from laboratory colony in Florida, USA - Nc150 P3 (SPAdes) (version 2) | ecosystem: Host-associated > Arthropoda: Insects >... | reverse complement strand
CGAACCGCCCCTACATTGCGTTGCGCTTGTTCAGGCTCCTAGACATATTGTATAATATGCCTTCGTCGCCTTCACGGCGCGCGCCTTGTAGCCACGCCCATTTGCACCGACTCGCTACGAATCGGTATAAAATATCCGGGCTAATATAATTTAATTCGGATTTTTCCGCAAGCGAGGGTTTCAGGTGTCCGTCCAGGAAAGCGATACAAAATTTGACCGCATGACCACGCGGCCGGTGCGCAGGCTGGTCTGCGAAATGGCGGGGCCAAGCATAGTCATCATGCTTGTCACGACGATATACAGTGCTACCGACACATGGTTCGTCAGTTCGATTGGAACCAGCGCGACGGCCGCCATCGGCGTGGCGTTTTCGCTCATGGCCGTGATTCAGGCGACGGGCTTTCTGTTCGGACACGGCGCGGGCAATTTCATCTCCCGCGCGCTCGGCGCCAGGCAGCGGGATGTCGCCGCCAAAATGGCGTCAACCGGCTTTTTCACGTCTTTTATTCTCGGCGTTGTTATCGCCGCCGCCGGGCTATTCTTCCTGACTCCGCTCGCGCTGTTGCTGGGTTCGACCGAAACGATTCTGCCTTTCGCGCGGGAATATCTGGTTTTCGTCCTGATGGGCGCACCGTTCGCCATCGCCTCTTTCATGCTGAACAATCTGCTGCGGTTCCAGGGAAGCGCGTTTTTCGGCATGATCGGCATGGTCGGCGGCGCGGTTCTGAATATCGCGCTCACGCCGCTGTTCATTTTCGTATTCGGCATGGGTGTTTCCGGCGCGGGACTGGCGACCATGATAAGTCAGGCAGCAAGCTGCGCGCTGCTTTTCCAGGGCTGTAAACGCGACGGCAATATACTTGTTTCATTCCGTGATTTTTCGCCGGATCCTGCCCTGTACAAGGAAACGCTTCGCGGCGGGACTCCGTCTTTGCTGCGGCAGTCGATGATCGCGCTCGGGGCGCTCCTGATGAACCACGCCGCCGCCGGTTACGGCGACGCGGTTATCGCGGCGATTACCATCGTTAACCGGATTGTCATGCTGTGCATCGCCGGAGTGCTCGGTTTAGGCCAGGGATTTCAGCCTGTCTGCGGATTCAATTATGGAGCGAAGCGGTATGACCGCGTGAAAAAAGCCTTCCGGTTCTGCGTGACGCTTTCAACCGCGGCGCTTACCGTGATGGCGATCCTGTGCTTTACTTTCGCGCCGGACGTTATCGCGCTTTTCCGCAAAGACGATTCCGAGGTCGTCAAAATGGGCGCGTTCATGCTGCGGGCGCAATGCCTTTCCTTTCCGATTATGAGCTGGACGTTTATGCAAAGCATGCTGCTCCAGACCATAGGCAGGGCGCTTCAGGCGAATGTGCTGGCGTTCGCCCGGCAGGGAATGTTTCTGATTCCGCTGCTGCTCATTCTTGTTCCGCTGTTCGGCGTTACCGGCATCCAGATATGCGCGCCCATAGCGGATTACTGCATATTTTTATTGTCCATCCCGCTGTGCCTTCCCGTAATGCGGAAAATGGGAGAGAAGCATTAACCCGGATATTTCATGCCGACCAAGTTGCGCCGACGCAGTAGAAACCCCGTGAACGACCACGTTTTTCAAACGCCACGGTGAATGAAAACATCCGGGTTAATTTTACCAGTCACCCCAATCGCCCCAATCATCATCGTCCTCAGTCTTTGGCTTTGACGGTTTACTGTCTTTGGCGCCTGGCGCAGAGGGCTTCGGGACGTTTTCCACATTCACCGAAGGTTGGCCTTTTTTAGACTGTACGGCAACGGCTTCTCTTATCTGAAGGCTGCCGGGTTGAACCGCGTCCAGAGCGCCCGTTGTATTTTCCAGACGGCCATAAGCCATTTTGGGCGTAACCCGGGTAACGACAACCACTCCAAACAGGGATTCCATGTTGCCAAGAATTTCACCCGTTTGCGGATCTTTTATTTCTTTGCCAAGCCGGTAGACATTATAACGATCGTTCTCTTTCAATGAACCTTCGCCCTGGCTCAATACGACATCGGCGCCGTCGATTTCAACGATGGAAATCGGAAACGTTCGCAGCATGATCGCCTCGGTCGCCTGCTGAACGACTTTTTCCTGTAAATCCTTTAGCAGTCCGGTTTCGTTGAAACTTGCGCCCAATGTCGTCGGCGCGATGGTCGGAAACTGGCCGGAAAGTGTGTTGGAAATCATTACATGGCGTGTAGTCAGGTTAATCAGACGTTGGGTGATCGACCATGCGCCGGAAAATCCCACCAGTTCTTTGTCTGATGTCTGCAATTTTCTTGCCTGTCTTTCATACGCGAGATTATTGACGACGCCGATCCAGATCAAATCCGCGCTCAACGCCTGCCCCAGCTTTGCGATGTTTTCGTTGTTGGTTTGTCCGGATGTAATCAGGGACAGTTCATTCTGGATTTCATCCTCGAACTGCCTGTCAAGAATCAGAAAACGTCCGCTCTGCGTCAACGCGTCTACCATCCGCTCGCGCACAGGGTTAAGCACATCCTGTGCAGGAACCCGCCGCCCGCCAATGTTGAAATGTGTTGCGTTTGAACGCAGCGGCGCGATGACGATTTTGATTTTTCCCGCGTCGGCAGGCGCCCTGAACCTGGCGACCCGCGCTTTGATTTCGACGGAATAGACGCCGGTATTATTATTTGACGGCTTCTTTCCCAGAAATCCCGAAATCCCCGAACCTGAAGAAGCCTCCGGCGGCGTGATCTGAAGCACCTCAAAATCGGAAACAACGCCGCCTGAGCGGCTGGCGATCAATTCCGTGAAGTTTCGGCTCTGAACCGCGGTAGACACCCTCGCCGAATCCGCGCCGTTGCCGGTTTCAACATCAATGCTCGCCGTGACTTCGGACAAAGTGTTCAGATTGGCCTGGATTGAAGAAATCTCCACGCCGTTGACCTGCATGATGGCGGTTTTCAAAGCTTCATTTATGGCCGCTCCCGGCGTAATCCCCACCCCTTTGGCGACGACCTCCACTTTTTCCACGCCGCCAACATCCGGAGTTCTACGGATGCCGTCCGTCGAGCCGTCGGATACAGTATTGTCGCGGTCTTCCGAAGCTTTTTCTTTTTGGCCGCACGCCGATAGAGTTAAAAGGAAAAAAAGCAAAAGAAACTTTTTCATAGTCAAGTCCTTTTGTATTCACCATTATGCCAACGGGCCGCATTAACCCGGATATTGCTGCGTTTTTTGTTCTTAATTTAATTTTTGCGGCTCGTTGGCATGTACAAAATAAAATGGTTAAAAAGTCAACTTCTTGGTTGCGTCTTCAAGTGTTCCGTCGTCTGGTATGTTGTTCGCCTTTGAATAATCTTTTACCATACCGATGACGGTCTTCAGCTTTGATACGTCGCCGGGCAATTTTTTTCCTATATTGACGGCGAGCTTTGCCGTGGAATTCAGGGACGCCGGATTAGCGCCGGGCTTGTAATTTTTAATGTCCAGCGCCGTATCCGCGTAGGCAAGAGCGGCCTTGGCCAGATAACCTTTGCCCGCGCCGTACTCATTTTTTCCTTCTTCATCCAGCACGGCCTTTTCGTCGACAAACTTTTCCTGGAGCGCCTTTGTACTTTCCGTAACCAGTTTCTCGGTTTCCTCCATATCTTTACCGGAAAGCGTGCCCTCCGTCAGATACCGCGCTTTTGCGTCAACTTCTTCAGCCATATCTTTCAGGCCAACCGCACTCAACAACCTTGCGTGCGCGTTGAGCGTATGCCCCGAAGCCACGCCGTACTTTTTAACCACTTCATCCGCCGACACGGAACTGCTGGAAATTTTTGGTATTTTTAAGCCGCCAAACTGGGCATAGGCGGCGGAGGACAAAGCTAAACAGACCATAACGATAAAAAATTTTTTCATCACAATTCTTCTCCTTATTGATTTGAGTAAATTTCACGAACTGCGTTATTTCACATCCAGGGCATTTAACCTCTGAACAATTTCTCTGGCCGCGCGCTGACAGCTATCGCTCAATGCCTTGTTTTGCGCTTCACTGTCGGCTGAACCAAGGCCGGTAATTTGATAGGCAGGAACGGACGCGACTTCCCTTGGAAATCTGGAACTGATGTCCAAAACCCGAACTGCGGTACGCACAACAACGCGGTTCAGCCCGGTGGCGGGATCAATCGTCGGTTTATCAACATCCAGTGTCGCCAGCACCAGGTATGGGATTGCCTTATCCCGCAATGTGCCCGACACGCTGTTGAGCGTCGGCGCTGCAATGTCATCACCCTGCTCGTAATCATTGTTTACGGAATTGATATCATTTTCCGACAGTACAAATCTGGAATCGACCACGCTGAAACCGGCCTGCGAAAACACGCTGGTGATCGCGGAATCGTAATTGCTCATGGGCAGGAGTTTATAAGTCAACTGATCTCTTTTGATCACTACCTCCTGGCTGGTTTTAACTTGCGTCTTCGCCTCTACGGTGCCTGCCATTTCCGCCGCAGTACTGATCTTGGAACGGGTGATGTGCTCGCTTTCGGTACCATCTGCCTTTGCTTTAGCGGCCGCTTTCGCCGAGGAGGTCGCGGTAATCGCGGGACCGCTCTTAATGGTGCTGTCCACCTCCCGTCCCATGAACAGATAGACAATGTCCGATTTTTGGGATTTTCTGGCGGCGCCGGCGGCGCTCCCGCTTCGCATGAGATTCCGCAGCCTGGCTTCGTTTATTTCGACACTAACCGTTACTTCATATCTTCCCGATCTGTCCTGTTTGTTAAGTATGGTGTCACTAAGGATAAGTCTGTCCAGATTATCCTGTATCTCGTCTTCCATTCGGATGTAGTTCTCGGTTTCCGCTTCACCGCGGTCCGCAAAATACCTTTCGATCGCGTTCATCTTCGCTTTAAGAAGGGCGTCTTCCCTGTCGTAGGTACTGGACAGACAGACATCACCGCCAGTGGCTGACATTTCAGTGGAGTTCGGCGGGCAAGAATAAGTTACCCTGCCTATCCCTCTAACTTTAACCGTTTGAGCCGCTGCGTGCGAGCAGAGGAACATGCCGAAAATCATCGTTAGAAATAGCAGTTTTTTCATGGATTTACCTCGTTGACTCAATAATTTTGCGTGTTTTTTGCAGTTTTGCCGCGACGTCAGGATCAGCTGCCGCGGTTCCGATCCAGTTTGTATCCTCACCCTTGACCGCATCGGAAAATTTCAGAAACAACCGGCGCAGGGTGTCCGAATAAGCCGGAAAATCATCGCCGGACACATGTTTAAACGGAGAATTTTTAATTTCCCCGTTTTTCAGGTCGGTATCAAAAAAATGTTCATTGGAAAGCGGTTCATAAAAATCCAGATGCACTAAAACACCATAAAGATGTGATACTTGCGCTTTGGCCGTTTTCTGCTCCTGCTTGACGTATCTGATCAGGCTGATATCGAAAAGATAATCCCCTTCGCCGGGACGTATCTCTATCTGGTCGTCGCTGTTTTCCAGCTTAAGGTGCATAACGCCGACTGACTGACCGGCTTTCGCGGGTAAAATGGAAACTTTCGCCCTCGCTGACAGCACGGAAGTGAAATCGTCAATTAACATGTCCCGCAACGTGTTGGCGTCGCTTCTCAATCCTTGCGGAAACATGCCCAATGCGTCAGGCGCGATCTCAACCCGATTGACCTGCAAGGTTCTTGTTCCGGGAGCGGGAATCACGGCATCCGACAAACGCCGGACATATTGAGAGAAGAGGCTGGAGCCGTCATTCCCGAATATCATCTTCTTAATATGTTCGGTGATTTGCGCTTCGGACAGCGGCCGGCCGCCTTCGTTAACATCGAACAATTCGACACTGATCGGATAGCTCAGGACGATTTGTTTGTTTTTGTAGTCAAAAACCATAGCGTCTCCGCGAAGCCGTATAAAAGTCTTCGTGTAGGCGTCGAACCTTTCCGTCAATACCGTTTCTCCGGTAATCAACAATACCGACATAAGCGCCTGATCGCTTTGTTTCAGGTCAACGAGTTCCCCAAGCGGCGTCAGGTTAATGGCGGGATTTGAAATCGCGGCGGCCCGTTTAGCAATCTGGAAAGACAAATTCTCAAAATTCTCCCCTGCTTTTTTACCCGAATCTTTTGCTTTCAAATCTTCGGAAATCCGGTACGTATAGGGGTATCGGGTTTTTATGTCCTTAAATTCTCCGGCAAACGCGAACCCTGCCAGCGTTACATCAGCCGCGGAAGCAGAAAAGGAATCCGGCGCATCGGCGTTCAGAAAAAACAGCAATAACAGGGAAAGTATCGCGGATTTCCCAGGCCGCATCTCGCGGAACAATTTGCCGGTGGTTTTGTGCTCGATGTTCAGTTCCACTGACTGCACTCCTTTCTTTTGTCACATAATTTCCCATCCTGCTTTTACGTGAGCGGAAAAGTAGAGGTTTTTTCTCATAGATTTGAATATTATTGACGATATTCATATTTAACATTCGCTTACATACATAGATGCGTATACGCAAGCATTTCAAGCGGCGGAGTAGTAATGAAAGGGTGTTATGACAGCTATGCGGATTGATCCTGGTTTGTCTGACAAATCTATGAGAAAAAACCTCTAGTTTTTTCCTCAAAAATTACCGTCCAGCCCACGCTTGAAACGTCTTGTAATTCACTCCAAGCCGCCGACCGGCTTCCCGCGCCGAGATTTTCTTGCGTTCCCACGCTTCACGAACCTCGCAGAATATCGCCGGGCGTTCCATCGACGGCCTTCCGAACCTGACGCCGCGATCTCTGGCCGCCGCTATGCCCTCCGCTTGCCGTTGATTTATAAATTCCCGCTCCTGTTGCGCAACATAGCTGAGAATCTGTAGCACCAAATCAGCAATAAAAGTTCCGGTCAAGCCGCGTTCCTTCCGCCGTGTGTCCAAAATGGGAACGTCAAGAACAACAATGGCGGTCTGTTTTTCTTTCGTAATGATCCGCCACTGTTCTAAAATCTCGCTGTAATCCCTACCGAGCCTGTCGATGCTCTTGATTACAAGGATGCTGCCAGGCTTCAATTTTTTCAGCATTCTCAGGTACGCTTTACGGTGAAAATCTTTGCCGGACTGTTTATCACGGAAGATATTGCCGTCCACCACGCCAAATCCCCGCATGGCGACAAGCTGTCTGTCTTCGTTCTGCTCCCGCGTGGAGACACGAACGTATCCATATGTTTTACCCATTGTGTTACCGCTCCTTTCAAACGGAGGAAGGGTTTCAGGTATCCATTCAGGAAAGCGATACAAAATTTGACCGTACGGCCTATGCGCAAGCTGATATGCGAAATGGCGGGTTCCGGCATTGTCATGCTGTGCATCGCCGGAGTGCTCGGTTTAGGCCGGGGGTTTCAGCCTGTCTGTGGATTCAATTATGGAGCGAAGCGGTATGACCGCGTGAAAAAAGCCTTCCGGTTCTGCGTGGCGCTTTCAACCGCGGCGCTTACCGTGATGGCGATCCTGTGTTTTACTTTCGCGCCGGACGTTATCGCGCTTTTCCGCAAAGACGATTTCGAGGTCGTTAAAATGGGCGCGTTCATGTTGCGGGCGCAATGCCTTTCCTTTCAGATTATGAAAGGAAACCATCGTCGAAATCACCATTATATAAATAATGTCGCCTACCGTATCCAGAGAAAGCGAATAAACTCACGCCCTTCTATCGCGTCAAATTCGTGATGGTCTGCGGTCAGCAGTTCGCCGCCTAATGCCATCGTTTGCGCCAAGGCAATAGAATCAGAAAGCGAGATTTTGTAGGATGTTTTCAGCCGTCCGGCTTCTCTAAAAACATCATCGGAGATTTCGTGGTAAATGTGAATCGGTAAGCGTCTAATTTCATTAAGAATTTCATCCGCACGGTCTATACTGTAAGTGCGTATCAAATCGTAGTAGACTTCAAGCAGATTTATTTTGCTCATGGCCAATGCAACTTCGCCGGAAGCTGCCTTTTCGTAAATTTCTTCAACCACTTCCGCGCCCGGTTCATTGGACAAAACTGCAAGCATCGCGCAAGCGTCCAATACATACGTCGTCATTAGCCTTCAAGCTCCTTTTCAGCTTGCTTACGCTCCATAAACGAATACGAGGATAATTTCCCATCCGCGCACATTCCGCGTAATGGGCAGCCTTTGTTTGTATCCGCGATAGGTGTCAGGCGGATTTCGCCGTGAGATTCACGCACCTTTACTTTTTCCGTTCGTATTAAGCGATATAGCGGCTCTGGCAACGTACTTGTATTCAGTACGAGTTCAGTCATTGTAAGCACCCCGATTCATATTGTTTTGATGTTGGCGGATAGGAAAACAATCTGTATTTCTCCCCATCCACCGATATCCTAACCCGAATATCCCATTACTCCGCGAGGCGGATGTTGTGCGTTTCCAGCGTGCGCGCGACGGCGCGGTCCATGTCGGCGATTGCTTCGGCAAGGTCGGCCCTGGCGCGCACTTCTCCGCTGCGGGCAACGATGAACCTGTTCTGGCGCTCGAAAACAAGAAACATCGTGGAAACTCCCGCCTGGAACTGCCGCTGTTCGCTGGCGTACTGCTCCTCGGCGGCCGCGCGGGCGATAACGGCCGCCTCGTACCGCACACGGGCGGAATGCCACCTCTCAAGGGCGTTGCGCACGTCCGCCTCGACATACATCTCGCGCTGCTTTTTCACGACTTCCAGGCGCCGGCCTTCCGCCTGCGCTATGGCGGAGTTCGCCGCCGCCTCGCGGTTCCGTATCGGCAGCGAAATCGAAACTCCCACGCGCGCCGTCGGATATCTCCCGTTCCAGATGTTTGAAAGCGAATCGCCGTTGCCGCCTGTCAGGTACCCTGGAACTTCGCCCGGTATGAGACCGCCCAAGGGATTTGAATTCTGCATGGTTCCGGCTAGACCCGCGGCCGCTACCGTGGCAATGGCGTCGATTTTCGGTTTTGTCTGGTCTTTGTAAAAACTCTGGTTGATCCTGCTGATTTCAATATTAATATCGCTGGCCGCGATCTCGGGCCGTGACGAGAGCGCCTGGCGAAGCGCCTTTTCGAACTCCGGCGGTTCGGCGTTCGCCGCAAGCGCGGTTTCAGGCGAAGTCTCCGGAATCAGCGCCATGTGCCACAGCGGATCATTCCTGTCGCGCGCAATCATCTGTTTCAGGTTGTTTTCCGCCACAACAAGCTGCTGCTGCGCGGAAGCGGGACTTTGCTGATAAGTGGCAAGCTGCGCCACCGCGGCCACTACTTCGACGGGGGCGAGCAACCCCTGTTCCGACAGCCGGATATTGCTGAAAAACTGTTCCTTCGCGAGACGCACCGCCTCATTCTGGACTTCAAGATTCTGCCATGCCCACACAAGTTCCCAGTAGCACAGCGCCGCCTGCGTGACGCGCTCGATAGTGTCAAGACGCGTCTGTTCCAGGCTCAATTCCTTGTTTTTGCGCGACACCGCGAGCGCCCGCCGCCCGGCGTCGATGCGCAGGTTGCGCCACAAGGGCTGCGTAAAATTAAACGCGACAGACGATGGATACTGCGGGTTGAGCGTACTGAAAAAGCTGTCGGATTTCTGTTTCGCGTCTGAAAATTCCAGGCTGTACGTGGATCCGTACCAGGGCGAGCTGCCGCTGATTTTCGGTTTAAAACTGAATTCCTCGTTGACGAGACTGCCGATTTTCGAACCGCTGCCCAGCACCGACGCGACGGGCGTCGTCGCTTTTGATTTCACTATGTCAAAGCTGAAAACCGGGTCGAAACGCCCCTTTGCCGCCGTTACGCCGTGGTCGGCGCTTTTCAGCGATATACGCGAAATTTCAAGCGCGGGATCATTTGCCAGCGCCTGTTCGATTACCTGTTCAAGCGTAATCCGCAGTTCTCCCGTGATGCCGACGCGAGGAGGTATTTGCACCTCCTCTATTTTTTTCAGAAGCGCCGCCGTTATGGCTTCGCTGGTTCCCTGCGCCCCGAGGCGCGACGAGGCCGGAAAGAGAAGCATGAGAGCGATGCACGCAGTCGCGACGACGGACTTGCCCGTTGAACGTTCTTTTTTCCGTGAGGCTTTAGACGAACGCAGGCGCGCGCCGATATCTTCCCAGAGGGAATAAAAAACCGGTACGGCAAGCAGGGTCAGGAAAAGGCACAGCGTCTGACCGCCGGCCACCATGAAGCCGACGGCGTGATTGGTGGACGCCCCCGCGCCCCTGGAAATCATGAGCGGAATCATGCCGCATACAAGCGCCAGCGTGGTCATCAAAATCGGGCGCAGCCGGTCGCGGTTTCCCTGGATAATGGCTTCGTAGAGAGGCATACCTTCCTCGCGCAGGCCGTTGATACGGTCGATCTGCAAAATGGCGTTCTTTTCCACGATGCCGAAAAGGAGCAGGAGGCCGAGACCCGACATAATGCTCAAATCCTGCCGCGCAAGCAGCATTGAAAGAAGTCCGAACGGAACGGCAAGCGGAAGCGCGAGCAGAATCGTAATTGGATGGAGGAACGATTCAAACTGCGCCGCCAGCGCGATGTACATGAAGATAAAAGCCAGCGCGAACGCCACAAGAAAAGACTTCGCCGTTCTGACCATTTCCCTTGTTATTCCGGCAACGCCGCCGCTGTAACCCGGATCCATATTCAGTTCGGCCGCGGCCTGTTCCATTGCAAACATCGCCGAAGCGGTGTCTCCGCCTGGCAGAAGGTTGCCCTTGATTTCAACGATGCGCTGCCGGTCACGGCGCAAAATCGACGAAGGCCCGGAACCTTCCCTTTGACGAACCACTTCGTTGAGGTTTACCGAACCGGTTTTAGTGGAAGCCACGGCCAGCTTTTCAAGACCTTCCACCGATCCGCGGAAACGTCCCTCGGCTTTCAGGACGACGTCATATTGATCGCTGCCGGCAAAATACGTACCCGCGGTTCCTCCGGCGACGAGCATATAAAGAGCCTGCTGTATTGACTGCACGGAAACGCCAAGGTCTGCGGCCTTTTCCCTGTCAATGTCAAGCTGCACTTCAGGCTTTCCGGAACGAAGCGAAGAATCTATATCCGAGATGCCGGGAAACTGTCGGGCTTTTTCCATCAGCCTGTCGGAATATTCCGTGAGCTTTTTAATATCCGGCCCCTGAAGATAGAACTCCACGTCTGACCGCCCGCCGCCGCCCATGCCGCTCGGTATTGTAACGGAAAGGAAAATATTGGGGTCGTGATCGACCAGCATCTCGCGAACGGAACTCGCTATTTCTTCGGCGGAACGCTTGCGATCCGAAAGATCGGTCAGTGTGATAAAAATACTGGACTCGTTCGGCTGCCCGGCCTGGCCGCCGCCGACGGTGTTGAGCGTGTTTGTCACTTCGGGAACCTCGCGCAGCCTGCGGGCGACGGCTTCGGAATAGCGTGTTGTTTCAGCCAGCGAACTGCCCTCGGGCATACGGATGCTGACATTTAACTGCGACCTGTCGTCCCTTGACATCATGTTTTTGCCGAGCATCATAAAAAGCGGAAGTATGCTGAGGATTACACAGACGCAGACCGCAACGACGGTTTTCCGGTGTCCCATCGCCCAGACGAGGCTGTTTGTATAAGCAGTGTCGATAACGCGGAAAAATTTCCTGTCCTTTGATTTTTTCTCCGAACTATGCGGGCGCACGAAGCGCGAGCATAGCATCGGCGTAACGGTGAAAGAAACCAGCATCGAAATTACCACCGCGCCGGCGCAGACAAAGCCGAAAGCGCTCATGAAACGGCCGGCTATGCCGCCCATGAAACCGACCGGGATAAATACCGCGAGCAGTGAAACCGTGGCCGCGAGAACGGCGAGACCTATTTCCTTTGTGCCGCGCTCGGCCGCTTCGAACGCGCCCATCCCATACTCTTCCATGCACCGGAAGATGTTTTCCAGCACGATGACTGCGTCGTCAACCACAACGCCTATCATCAATGTCAGCGCAAGCATGGTGATCTGGTTCATGGTGTATCCGAAAATCGCCATGACGGAAAACGCGGAAATGAGTGAAATCGGGATCGCTATCGCCGATATCAGCGTCGCGCGCCAGTCGGCGAGGAAGAAAAACATCACGATGCAGGCAAGCAGGATTCCCTGGAAAAGGTGGTCGCGGATACTGTTAATCGCGGCTCTGACGAAGACCGACTGGTCGTTGATGATCTCAATCCTCACGTCTTTCGGGATGGTTTTTTTAATCTCTTCTATGCGCGCTTTTACCCCGTCAACGACAGAGACGGTATTCTCGCCGGACTGCTTGAAAACCGATATTTGCACGGCCGGCTCGCCGTTGAGCCGCACGGCGGACGAAGGATCCTCGCTTGAGTCCTCGGCGCGGCCTATGTCGCTTAACCGCACAACGTAATCGCCGCGCCGGGCGACGGCGATCTGGTTAAAATCACTTACACTGCGGATTTTACCGGATGTTCGTATGGTGTAATCATTTTCACCCGCCTTGATGCTGCCGCCGGGCATTTCCATGTTCTGGTTTTGCAGCGCTACAAAAACTTCCGTAACCGTGAGACCGTAGGCGCGCATCCGTTCCGGATTGACGATGACGTGAATCTCGCGGTTTGCGCCGCCTTCAATCCTGACCTGTCCGACGCCGGAGACGTTCTCGAGATTCTGTTTAATGAGTTTGTCGGCGATCATCGTCACGTCGCGCGTGGATCGCGGCGCGGAAACGGCTATCTGCATAACCGACTGCGCGTCGGGATCCAGTTTTGTGACCACCGGCAAATCGGCGCTGGCCGGAAGATCGTTGACGATCCGGTTGATTTTATTCTGCACTTCCTGCGCGCCGACATTGCCGTCCTTGGAAAGGTTAAACCCGATGGTTATAAGCGCCATTCCCTCGTAGGAAGTTGATGAAATCTCGTCAAGGCCGCTGATGCTGTTTACGGCGTCTTCGATTTTCCTGGTGATTTCCGATTCGACTTCCTCGGGCGACGCGCCGGGATTGACCACGGTGACCATCACATAGGGAATGTCGATTTTCGGCATGAGATCCAGGCCGAGCGAAGAATATGTAAAAATGCCGGAGACGACGAACGCCGCCATAAGCATTGTGGCGAAAACCGGCCGTTTGATGCAGAGTCTTGCTAGTGCGTGCATATCGTTTATCTATCTTTATATAACTGCTGGTTAGTAATAAGTGGTCAGTGATCAGTTAATGTAGAGGGCTTTGCCCGCTTCCATTCAAACCGACCACTGTTCGCTGACCACTGAACTAATTTATGGCCGCGCCGTCATACAAATCGGCCTGGTTGTTCAAAACTACGGCTTCACCGCCCGCAAGGCCGCTCAGAATGCGCACTTCATCGCCCTGCGCGTCTCCGGCCTGCACCACGTTCAATCTGGCAATGCCGTTGACCACGCTGTAAACGTGGTTGGCGTCGGTGGTGTTGTCGTAAAACACCGCCTTTGCGGGAACAAAAACGGCTTTTTCAGTCCCCGACAGTATTACCCTGGCCGTGGCGTACATGCCGGGGCGAAGCTCCGCGCCGGGATTGTCAAACCGCGCCTCGGCCATAAACGTGCGCGAATTCATGCTTACCGCCGGAACCACGGCTATGAGTCTGCCGGTAAAGTCACGGTCCGGCCATGCCGCGACGCGCGCCGCTACATCCATGCCGATTTTCGCCATGCCGGCCTTCTGTTCCGGAATCTGCAACTGCAGTTTAACCGTCGAAATGCGGACTATTGTGGCGACCTTGTCTGCTGCGCCTCTCCACTGTCCCACGGCGGCCGGTCTGTCGGTAATATAGCCGTCGTAAGGCGCGCGCACTGAAGTGTCGTCCAGGTTTTTCAGCGCCATCGCAAGCTGCGATTCAGCCGCGGACAGCGCCGCCCGCGCGGCCTCAACCGCGCCGAAGCTCTGCCGCGCGAAGTTCATCTGGGCTTCGTACTGTTTGCGCGCGGAATCGGCGGCGGCTTCGGCCGTTTCCTGCTGTGTGCGCGCTCTTTCAAAAGCGCTCTGAGACACATCGCCGCTTTTGAAAAGATTTTCATACCGTCGGGCTTCGGCGGCGGCAAGCCGGGCGGAAGCCGTCGCGGCATCATACGCGGCCTTTGAAGCCGAAACCTCCGGAACGTTTTCCGGGCTGAACTCCGCCCCGCCGCGCAGACCCAGGCGGGACTCTGCCTGGTTCAGCATGAATTTTGCCTGTTCCAGCGAGGCTCTCGCCTGGTCGAGCCGCAGTTCGGCGTCTCTCTTTTCCAGTTGGCAGATTACCTGCCCCTTTGTCACAAAACTTCCAACGTCAACGGGCGTCGCCTCGACCCTTCCGCCGACGGCCGGAGTCATATCGGATATTTCCTCGGCGACAAACGATCCGTTTGCCTGAAACGAACCGGGAACATCCCTTACGACTGCCTGCGCGGTGTTGAAAACGATCTTTTCGGATTCCTTTGCGGCGGTTTCTCCGCCGGATTTTTTACCGCCGCACGATACCGCCAGCATGAGTACGCAGGAAAAAAGTAAAACCATTTTAAGTTGGGACATGCTATTTATCGCCTTTCTGACGTGCCGCACAGCGGCTTTTATTGCCTTGGAACCTTTGATTCGTTCCATGTGTTTTTTACCGGGGGTCGTTTCCTGACGCCGTCCAGCAGAACCCTGGTAACCTGTTCCGCGACGGTCTCGTCCGAAATATCGCCGACCGCCGCATTCATAATACTAGTGGCAAGGCCGTAATGATGAGCAATGCCGCCGACTCCTATAAGGATTACAATAGGATCGCACTCAACAATCGCGCCTTCCCGCTGACGTTTCTCAAAATATTCCTTAAACTGTTTAAAAACCGGCGTAAATTGCTTCTGCAGATGACGGATTCCCTGCTCGTGCCCTTCAAGCGCGGCAAACAGCACCACGCGCTGAAAGGCGGCGTTCGTGCGGTAACAGTTCAAAATGCGCAGAATGAACGTCCGCAGAAGCCCCTCGTCGTCGCAGCGCTCCATGTATCCGCCGATATCTTCCACGGCCTGTTCCGTTTCCCACGCGCCCAGGTTAAATTCCAGCACCGCGTTGTAAAGCGCCTCCTTGGAAGGAAAATGCTGAAAGATAACGGCTTCGGCCACGCCGGCGGCCGCCGCGATTTCCTTCGTGGTGGCGCCCTTGAACCCTTTTTGGGAAAAGACGGTCAAAGCGGCGTCCAGTAATTGACGCTGACGGTTGGAGGCTGACATGCGGGTAACCGCCCGTTCCTTTAACATAGCGGCGCGAATATTAGTGAGCGCTTACTAACTTGTCAAGAGGGAAGATATACCTGGTTCATATATTTCATGCCGATTTTGCCGCTCTGGCGGCGCAAACGGGCGTGGATGAGAAGCCGCCTCACGGCGGCAGCGGGCAGTGATTAGTGAGTTTATGGAATTGGTTTAAGGCAGAACGCCGTGAACCTTCTCTGAGGTAAGTCCAAAATTGACTTACAGGCAAAGCGCGCGCCGTAAAGGCGACGAAGGCATATTGCATAATATGCCGGATAACCCGACAGAAGCGCAACGCAGCAGTGATCCCGGTTGTGCCGACACAGTAGAACCGGTATGGAATATACGGGTAACACACAAAAAAAATTTTCCAATGCTACCGGTTTATTATGGGGAAAATAAGGGATTTACGGCACATAGTCGGGTTGCAGGCATGGTCGAAACAATCGCGTTTTTCTTCACGTTCGCCGAGGCGGCGCGCGCCGAAATCAAGATTGGCCGCGCGGCCGCTCACAGGAATTTTCCATGATAACAAACACGTTATATTAATGATGCCAAAACAGCGCAGACCATGGACGAAACCGCCGTTATACGGTACAACCGGGAAAAACCGGCCAAAGCCAAAATACCGGACAGACGTGAGCTTTGTCAGCGTACCTTCAACCTCAAAACTATATCATTTTATGAAATTCCGGAGTAAAATCAAGTTATGTGTATGGCTTATGCGGCTCCGGATGATTCCGAAGCTGAAAAAGTTGACATACATAATTGTTGTTACTAGAGTTGGGATACCTGGGACGGAAAGAAAATGCAGTTTATTTTTCCTTTCCGCACGATGGATATTTGAAGAATTATGCTAGCCCGTCTGACAATTCGGGGGTAGTGTGGAAGTAAGTTATTGAAAACATTAGATCAGCATGTTGAAAATCTTCACAATCAGGGGGTATTTGCCCACTACACGCATTTTCGCAATATCCTCTATTGATTTCAAAGGATTTACGCCGTCAGAATCACTCATTTTTCCTGTTTTGTAGGCTGAATTGTCAAAATCGGGCAAGTATGCGGAAAGTTAAACTTTTATGGAAGGACATTTTTATGTTTAAAAATTTTCAAGATGGATATTTTTTGAAGACAATTAAGACAAAAAGATTTAGGGGCTTGGCGTGGGCGCTGGCGATCGTAATGATCGCGGGATTTATTTCCGGCGGCGTTTTCATGCCTTCCGAGTTAAAAGCGGCCCCGGCTAACGCGCCGACGCGGGGGCAGGTTTCATCTGTAAAATTCATTCAGGCGGAAACCAACTACCTGGGCGGCCTCGCTTTGGACGCCGACGGAAAGGTATGGACATGGGGATACAATGCTTACGGCATGCTGGGAACGCGCACACGCGAAGGCGGGTATGCGGGTGGCATGGAAAGAGTTCCCTATTTTGTAGACAATAATATAAAAGTCGTCCAGATTGCGGGTGGATACCACACAAGCTACGCTTTGGACGAAAACGGAGTTCTGTATGCCTGGGGCAGGGGCCTCGAGGGACAGATGGGCAATAATACCGTTACGGTAAATAATCCCAAGCCTGTGATAGTGACGAGCTTAAACGGCATCAGGATCAAGAAGGTCGTCACGACCACTGAAGCGGCAAGCGCAACCTATGCGATAGCTGAGAATGGCGCCGTCTACGCGTGGGGCTACGCGGACGGTTACAGGATCAGGGGCGCTTCCGGATACCAGCGCACGGCGAAACTGATGACTGATTTTAACGATATTGATATTGCCGATATTGATATGGGCGATAATCACGGCGTCGTTCTTGATACCTTGGGTCAGGTGTGGACTTGGGGCGCCGGGAACTATGGAAAGTTGGGACACGGCAACACAACGATCTATGAAAAGCCGAAAAGAGTGGAGTTCTTCGACGGTAAGGGAAGAGTCGTAAAAATCTCCGCCGAATCCAGCACCAGCATGGCGGTGACCGCGGATGGGAAAGCTTACATCTGGGGCGCATTCTACGAAGCGACGGGAAACACCAGGACTTCTTATGTCAACCTGGACGGCAGTACGATGGTTTACAGCCCCAGCGGCAGGCTTGTCAGTCAAACAACGCCGAAACTGATAGAATTCGATCTCACATCCGCTTCCGACTACGGCTATACGCAGAAGCCCGCGGCGGCGTCAGTTGCCGCCGGCAGATACGTGAACTATGTCGTTGACGTCTACGGCAGGGTTTGGTATTTCGGCTGGAATACATTTTACGGCTTTGCGACCGACGGCCCGCTTTTTACCACGACCAACGGCGGCAAGCACAGCACATACGTTACAAACGCGACGTTGCTCAGGACGATGGGCGACGGCGATACGCAGGGATACATGAGGACCGGAAATCCGAATACGGATATGAAGGGACCCGTGTTCTCCGGCGCGGTAAGCACCAGCCAGTTTACGGAAAGCTTCCAGTCGTACAGGATTCACGGCCAGTGGTCGGAGATGCAGGACGGCCTGCACCCGACAATATACGACAAAAAATACATGGAAACCACGGCCGTGCCGTCGGGCGCGACCAGCCATACGAACGTCTACCCGTTAGACAAGGATGGCAACAGGCTTGTCTATGTTATTATGCGGCAGGGCGCGTCGTCCAGCACATACAGGTACAGCGGTAATTTCTACAAAGCCAGCAATTCCTATACCGGTTCGTGGATATTACCCGCGAGCGGCGCGACGCCGCTTACATCGCTTCCCGCGGGCGTTACCACGGCGACCAGCACACCGGTCGTAAAAGCAGAAGAGAGGGATTGGATAGGCTTTTCGGTCGGGCTTGATTCAAACGGTACGTTTGATTATACGGGGAGCAAGCTGAAGGATGTGCCGTATATATCGGCCGTCAGCACTTATCAGTCGGCGGTTTTGTTTATCGACAACTCGGGAAACCTGTTAAAACAGTCGCTCGACGGCTCCGGTTCTATTGCCTGGGGCTGGGATTATACGATTTACGAAAGACGTACGGCGGGAAACAACGCCAATTACGGTTTGTATAATTTCTATAACTACGAGATCATGTTTATGCGCGGTATGCCGGGCGGCAAAACACCCGATCCGATTAAAGACTTCGAGAAGAAAGCTGACAGGTCCAAGTACTTAAAGCACGTGAGCAATCAGGAAGCGACATACACTATAAGCTTCACAATGCCTTCGGACGTGAGTGAAATCGAGAGCGTGAGGATTGTGGATGTCGACGAAAGCGGCTATCTGGGCTACACGATTGGCAGCGCGGTAGTGAAGGTAGACGGAGTTGCTCTTTCTGCAGCCGATTTCATGGTTGACCTATCGGTGACCGACGAGGTAGGCGTGATTATACCCGGCGGCATGCTGGCAAACAACGCGGAAGTAGCAATAACGCTGACGTTCATGATAGCCGGGAATGCGGAAGGGACGCTGCGGAACTCCGCGTTCATCTATGTAAAACCGGTTGGCGGCGACGAACCTGACGACCCCGACGGTGAAACAGATGTGGAGATAGAAGATTCAGATTATCCGAAGATTGAAGACTTCGCAAAGACGGCTAACCGATCCACGTACTTAAACCGCGTGAGCAATCAGGAAGCGACATACACCATAAGCTTCACGCTGCCGGCAGACGTGAGCGTAATCGAGAGCTTGAGGATTAAGGATATCGACGCGAGCGGTTATCTGGACTACATGATTGGCAGCGCGGTAGTGAAGGTAAACGGCGTATCTTTTGCAACCGGCTTCACGGTTGACACATCGGTGGCCGGTGCGGTAAGCGTGATTATACCCGGCGGCATGCTGGTAAACGACGCGGCAGTAGAAGTAACGCTGACGTTCGTGATAGATGAGAACGCGCAAGGGACGCTGCGGAACAACGCGTTCATCTATGTAACGCCGCTTGGCGGTGTGGAACCAACCGTTCCCGACGATGAGGCGCAGGCCGAGATAGAAGAGAAGGATCTTAAGATCAAAAACTTCACAAAGACGGCCGGCAAGTCGACGTACTTAAGGGGCGTGAGCAATCAGGAAGCGACGTACACTATAAGCTTTACGATGCCGGAAGACGTAAGCGTAATCGAGCGCGTGAGGATTGTGGATTTCGACGAGAGCGGTTATTTGCACTACGTTATCGGCAGCGCGGTAGTGAAGGTAAACAACGTGCCTCTTGTAACCGGTTTCACGGTTGACGCATCGGCGCCGGGCAAGGTAGACGTGATTATACCCGGCGATCTGCTGGCAAACAACGCAGCAGTAGCAATAACGCTGACGTTCGTGATAGATGAGAACGCGCATGGTAAGCTGCGGAACAACGCGCTCATCTATGTAACGCCGCGTGGCGGCTCGGAACCTCCTGACCCCGACGATGAAACAGATGTTGAGATAGAAGATTCCGATTATCCGAAGATTGAAGACTTCGCAAAGACGGCTGACAGGTCAACGTACTTAAAGGGCGTGAGCAATCAGGAAGCGACATACACTATAAGCTTCAAGCTGCCGTCAGACGTAAGCGAAATCGAGAGCTTGAGGATTGAGGATATCGACGCGACGAGCGTCGGTTATCTGAACTACATTATCGGCAGCGCGGTAGTGGAGGTAGACGGCGTATCTCTAACCGGTTTCACGGTTTACACATCGGTGGCCGGTGCGGTAAACGTGATTATACCCGGCGGCCTGCTGGCAAACGACGCGGTAGTAGAAGTACAACTGACGTTCGCGATAGATGAGAACGCGCAAGGGACGCTGTTGAACAACGCGTTCATCTATGTAACACCGGTTGGCGGTGTGGAACCAACCAATCCCGACGGTGAAGACCAGGCGGAGATCGAGGAATTCCCGAAGATTAAAAACTTAGAGAAGACGGCCAACAGGGCCATATACTTTAGGCGCTTGAGCAATCAGGAAGCTATATACACCATAAGCTTCACGATGCCGGAAAACGTGAGCGAAATCGAGAGCGTGAGGATTGTGGATGCCGATGAGAGCGGTTATCTGCACTACACGATTGGCAGCGCGGTAGTGAAGGTAAACGGCATATCTCTTGCAAACGGCTTCACTGTTGTCACATCGGTGGCAGGCGAGGTAAGCGTGATTATACCCGGCAACCTGCTGGCAAACAACGCGACGGTGGCAATAACGCTGACGTTCGTGATAGATACGAACGCGCGAGGAACGTTGCGGAACTCCGCGTTCATCTATGTAACTCCGCGTGACGGCTCGGAACCTCCCGACCCGGACAGTGGAACGTCGGTGGATATAAAAGAATACGATGGGCCGTCTTAAGCCCTGAGGTTATGGACTGAGAGGCCGGAGCACATCAGCCCGGGGCAGATCTTTGCGGATCTGCCTTGGGTTATCGTTACATAAAACAAGCCATGGCCGCCATGTAAAGCAGGGTAATTGCACGCCTTGCTTTGCATGGCGGTTATTATTTTGCGCGGCAGATATCCGGGACATTGTCTCGGACTAATTGCCGGCCCGCGAAATGAGAGGGATTTTTTTTACGGATTTTTTGTTGTGGACTGCGAGTTGCATAAATTATGAAAATGCGGGCGTGTCGCCCAGGCTTCCATGTCCGGGAAAAGTAAATGCTTCAGCCGGCTTCAGCCTGTTGCATTGTAAGCTCCACGCAAACGCGTTATAATTATCCGTTTTTATGTCGGATTGAAGGCGGACGGACGCGATTAAACCGTCCGGCGGATATTTTGCGGAGCGGTAAAAAATGGGTTGGGAATACAGCGAAAAAACCAAGCAGCTTTTTATGGATGCCGTGCAGGGAAAACCCGGCACGCATTTGGGTGAAATAGAAAATCCGGACGGCGTCGGGGAACACGGCTCAATCGCCTGCGGCGACGCCATGCGTTTCACTTTCAGGGTAAAGCGGCATCCAGGCGACCCCACGCTGGACGTAATAACGGAAGCCCGCTATCTTACCTTCGGCTGCACCTCGGCGATTGCGTCGTCCGAAGCGCTCTGCGAAATTATAGAATCCGGCGAATACACGCCGATTACGGCCCTGAAAATACAGAACAAGGATATCGTCGATTATCTTGACGGGCTGCCTGAACAGAAGATTCACTGCTCCGTTATGGGCGCCGAGGCACTCGAGGCCGCCGTTTACAACTGGGCGCAGCGGCGCGGCGTCGATCTGGAAAAGCTGGGAATCGACATGCGCAACGGGGAAACGGAAGAAGGGCGCGTCGTCTGCAAATGTTTCTCAATAACCGAGCCTTATCTGAAACGGAAGATACGCGAACTGAATCTCCGCACGATTCCGCAGATAACAAGCGCCCTGAAAGCGGGCGGCGGCTGTACGTCGTGCCACCATGTGCCGGGCGGATTGCAGGACATACTCGACGAAGTATGGAGCGGACCGGCAGCGACCGCGGCGGCAAAGCCGCTTGTTCCCCTTTCTTCGCTGACCGCGGAATCCCCTAAAGAAGCGGCGGAACTTTCTCCTTTTCAGTTCGCCAAAAAAGTCGAGCGCGTAATAGACGAATTCGTGCGCCCCGGCCTTAAAAGGGACGGCGGCGACATTGAAGTCATGGATATAAAGGGAACCATTATTTACTGCGGTCTGCGCGGCGCCTGCAAAGGCTGCGCCGGCGCCACTTATACGATGAAGCTGATGGTTGAGCGCATACTGAAGGAACAGGTTGACGAACGCATAAGAGTCATTGAGGTTTAGCCCTGAATGGAAACTGCAAAGACGGTCTATCTCGACAACAACGCAACGACGCGCGTAGCCCCTGAAGTTTACGAGGCGATGGTTCCGTATTTCACCGAAGACTACTTCAATCCAAGCTCGATGTACGAACCGGCGCGCAAAACCAGCCTCGCGCTTTCAGAGGCGCGCAGGAATGTCGCGGACGGTCTGGGCGGCGTCGATCCACTTGAAATTATTTTTACCGGCTGCGCGACCGAAAGCAACAACGCCGCCATTTTCGGCGCGGCGCGCGGGAATCCCGGCCGCAGGCACATTATCACCACGGCGGTAGAGCATCCCGCGACAATCGAAGTGTGCCGTGAACTTGAACGCGAAGGTTATCGCGTCACCTGGCTGAATGTTGACCGCGACGGCAACCTGAACATTCGCGAATTTATCCAGGCGCTTTCCCCCGCCGCCCTTATGGTTTCGATAATGCACGCCAACAACGAAACAGGCGTCGTATTTCCGATAGACCAGCTCTCGCGCATAACGAAGCAGACTGATCCGTCAATTATTTTTCATACGGACGCGACGCAGACGGTCGGCAAATTGCCGATTGATCTTGTAAACGGGTTGCCGTACGTTGACATGCTTTCGTTTTCCGGCCACAAGCTGCATGCGCCCAAAGGGGTCGGCGCCCTGTTTCTGCGGCGCGGAACACGCTGCCGGCCGTATCTTTTCGGAGGACACCAGGCCGAAGGCCGCCGCGCGGGGACGGAAAACGTTCCATACATTATCGGAATCAGCAGGGCGCTCGGTCTGGCAAGGGAGCGCATGGAAGAAGACGAGGCGCGCATCGGCCGCCTGCGCGACCGGCTTGAAAAATCGCTGGTCGAAAAAATCCCTTCCGCGCAGGTCAACGGTAAAGGCGCGATACGGCTGCCGAATACGCTGAATATTTCTTTTCACTATATCGAGGGAGAAGGGATGCTGTTTCAGCTAAGCCGTCTCGGCATATGCGCCTCAAGCGGATCGGCCTGCACGTCCGGATCGCTTGAGCCTTCGCATGTCCTGCGGGCAATGAAGGTTCCGTTTACCGCTATACACGGGTCGCTCAGGTTCAGCCTGAGCCGCTATAATACCGACGAAGACATCGACTACGTGCTGGAAGTTCTGCCGGATGTCGTGGCGAATCTGCGCAAACTTTCGCCTTACTGGGACAATGCAAAGAATGCTCCGCGTCAGGACGCGGCGACGAATAATCTGAACACGGCTTAACTAAATAAGGAGGAACCAGCGTTGGAATTTCAAAAATCGACGATTCGTGACTATTTTGAAACCATCGTCACTGTCGGGATTATCGCGCTTTTCGTTACAACCTTCGTGGTGCAGGCGTTCAAAATCCCTACCGGCTCCATGAAATCCACGCTGCTGATAGGCGATCACCTGCTCGTCAATAAATTTGTTTACGGGAAAAGGCCGGGCTTCATTGGAAAACTGCTCCCATACAGGGAGCCGGAACGCGGAGACGTCATTGTTTTCAAATACCCGAACGACCCTGATATGGCTTATGTCAAAAGGCTGATTGGAATGCCCGGCGATACCGTGGAAATGCTCGGCCGCACGGTATACATCAACGGTGAAGTGCTGAAAGAAAATTACAACGTAAAAGGCGATGAAGACGGGAATATCATCAGTTCCATAACCAATGATCCTGAAAAGAGATACAGGGTACAGTATTTTAATCCGGACGGCGCCCGCGCGCATTGGGGGCCGTACGAGGTTCCCGAGGGGAATTATTTCGCGATGGGCGACAACCGGGACAACAGCCAGGACAGCCGTTACTGGCAATTCGTACCCAGGGACTACATGCTGGGACAGCCGCTTGTGATTTACTGGTCGTTTGAAACCGCACGCGACCAATACCTGCGCACCAGTCCCGGCGAACGTATTGAACGGATAACGGATGTCGTTTTAAATTTCTTTACCAAAACCGACTGGAAACGGATTTTCAAAATCATTCGCTGATTCAGCAGGGGAGGCATTCGTGAACAAGCAGCAGTTCAACGCCGGACTGAAACGGGCCGCGACGGACGAGGAACGCCTGGCTATCCATGAAGCTTACGCGAACGGGCTTTTCGACAGGGAAAAATACACAGAAGCCCTGAATGTTTACGAACAGGCGCTCACGCTTACAAAGCAGCAGAATGTCAAGGCGTACCTATTCGGTAAAATCGGCATTTGTCACTTTCACAACGGAGAAGACAAAACGGCGATTCAAAATCTAAAAAAGTCGTTGCAGCTCTTCCGGCCGGAAAAGCCGGAATTCATGCGCGACATGTACGGACTCGTGCTTTTTCATCTTGGCGCCCTCTACGAATATCACGGCAAAATCACGCAGTCGCTCGAAGCGCGCAAGGAGTGCGAGGAATACCTGGACTGCCAGGAAAAAGACACGCAGTGGATGCTGTATTCCGGCATCAGCCGTAATTATGAGGCCACGGGCGAACACGGCGAAGCCATAAGCTATTCCCAGAAAGCCATCCAGGTTCTAAGCGACAACGACCCCGGCCTGGCTTACCTGTACGAAAGCATGGCGAACAACTTCATGGAATTGCGGCAGTACCAGGATGCCATTCAACATTTTTTGCGGGTACTGGAACTCGATCCCGATTTCGAGCGTGTTGACGAAATCCAGGGAAAACTGGCCGACTGCTGCAGACAGATTTCAAACCACGCGATAGCTCTTGAGGTTTACGAAAAAATTCTCAAACTGAAACAGCGCGCGGTGAAAAGCAGGGGTCTTGTATGGATATACCTGAGGTTCGCCGAATGCCATTTTCGCGTGGCGGCCTATGAAAAATCGCTTCTGGCCGCGTTTGAAGCCCTGCACCAGGATCCGCGCAATCCGCTGGAAAAAGCGGAAGCTCTCGGCTTTACAGCCGGCAACTACTATGAACTCGGCAGGTACAGGGATGCCGTGCGTGACGGCGAAAAGGCGCTTAAGCTGGCGCAGCGGTTTCCAAACGACGACCTGCTTTATGTACGGATGGCGCTTGCTTTTCACAAGCTCGGCGACAAAAAATCGTTCACAAAATACCGCGCCCTCGTCCAGAAAATGTTCAAAGACGACACATTGAATAAATATCTGGAAAAATTATCCTGATTCGTTAATCGCGGTTTATTCTCCGTAAGCGGGCTGCCCTTTCAGCAGGAAGTCCACAATATTCATCTGTTGAACGCCATCCTGGCCGGACGGCAAATCGTCCATTGTCAGTACGAATTTGGGATAATGATCCCTTATGCTCCGCAGCGGTTCAAATTCCCGCTCAAATGTAACAGGGTCAAGCACGCTCGCGGCAACCTGGAAATATATTCGTTGATCGCCGGCAGCCGCAACAAAGTCAATTTCTTTTTCACCCATTTTCCCAATCCGCACGGTATATCCACGCCGAATCAATTCCAGGTAGACGATGTTTTCCAAAATCCGCCCGATATCCCGTATTTGTTCTCCCAATACGAGGCGGCGCAGGCCGATGTCGGCGGCATAGTATTTTTCCAATGATTTTAAATGCTGCTTCCCTTTTACGTCGTATCGCGGCGCTTTGTACAGGACATACGCATCCATGAGCGCCGACACGTAGTTTTCCACCGTAACGGATGTCGTCTTCCGGCCGAAAGAAGTCAGGCTGTCCGCGATTTTGTTGGAGGAAACGATATTGCCGATGTTGTCGAACAGAAACCGCGTCACGCTTTCCAGCAGCTCCACATCGTTAATTTTTTTCCTGGCGACTATATCTTTTAACAGCACCGTGTTGTATATGCCGCGGATATAATCCAATCGAACTCCGTCGTCTGCAATGACGGCCGCCTGGGGAAACGCCCCGTCCAGGCAATAAGAGGTAAACGCTTCACGTTTGCCGCCGCCTTTCAGCTCGAAATATTCCGCGAATGACAAGGGCAGCATATTGATCTCAACATACCGTCCGGAAAGCAGGGTCGCCAGATCGCCGGAAAGCATATGGGCGTTTGAACCGGTGATGTAGACGTCAACATTGTCCCTGATATACAGGCTGTCCACGACTTTTTGGAACTCCGGCACACTCTGGATTTCGTCCAGAAAAACATATGTCCTTTTACCCGCCGACAACCGGGACATGACATATTCGTGCAATTTTCGGTAGTCCAGCAGAGGTTCGTACAGCATGTCCTCAAAATTGACAGAGACAATCTGATCGTCGTCCACGCCGTTTTGCCTAAGGTATTCCTGGAAGAGCGCCAGCAGGGTTGATTTTCCGCAGCGGCGTATTCCGGTGATGACACGGATGACCTTTTCATCTTTCATGCTGATTAGCTTACGCATGTATTGTTTGCGCTGAACCATATCTCCCCCCTAGTTTCGGCGGTCAGCATAGCACAAACAAGGAGAAATATTAAGAATTTTTTAAGCATACTATAAAAACTTGCGATAATATGATAGTTTTTAAACTACAATGAAATATTTTCATATCGATAATTTCAAAACATATTCCGTTTGGCAAGCGCCGTCAGGCGTGTAACGTGAATGCCCATCCACGGGGCTGTAAAATTTAAAAGCATTACCATTTTGCGAAATTCCGCTGTAGAATTAGTATTGTGAAAAAACATCAAAGACCGACAGTTTATGAAGAATGTCTGAAAAAGGGCGTTTCCCGGCGTGATTTTATGGGCTTTTGCGCCGCCGCCGCCGCAATGCTGGGCCTGGAAAGATCGGCCGTAGCCAGGATTGCGCAGGCGCTGGAAAAAAAGTCACGCCTCCCGGTTATTTGGCTGCATTTGCAGGAATGTACCTGTTGCAGCGAATCGTTCATCCGCACGTCTCATCCTGTTTTGGCCGCCCTTCTTTTCGACCATATCTCACTGGATTACTCTGAAACCCTGATGGCGCCCGCCGGCGAACATGCGGAAAAAAGCATGCGCGACACGATGGAAAGGTACAGGGGTGAGTATATTCTGATGATAGAAGGCTCCATTCCGGTTAAAAACGAGGCTTACTGCTGTATTAACGGGCGCAGCGCCAGGCAGATAGTGGAGGAAGCGGCTGAAAATGCCGGCGCGGTTATTGCCTGGGGCAACTGCGCCGCGTCAGGCTGCGTGCAGGCGTCCGATCCCAATCCGACGGGCGCAAGTCCAGTTAGCAAAATAATTAAAGGGAAACCGGTGATCAATGTTCAGGGCTGCCCTCCCATTGCGGAAGTAATGGCGGGAGTTGTCGTTCATTTGCTCACTTTCGGCAGGATTCCGCAACTGGACGGCCTTGGGCGTCCCAAGGCGTTCTATTCGCGCCGCGTTCACGACACCTGCTATCGAAGGGCGAATTACGATGCCGGTTTATTTGTCGAAAGTTTCGATGATGAAAACGCAAAACGCGGATACTGCCTCTACAGGGTAGGCTGCCGCGGGCCAAGCACTTACAATTCCTGCGGAATCATCAAGTGGAACGAAGGCACAAGTTACCCGATTCAGAGCGGGCATCCCTGTATTGGATGCAGCGAAGAGGGATTCTGGGACAACGGTCCTTTCTACAAACGCAAACCGACGGTCAATGCCTTTGGCATTGAAGCGACGGCCGATCAAATCGGCCTGGCGGTCGGGGCGGCGACGGTGGCCGGCATTGCCGCGCACGCGGTCGTTACGAATATTCGCAAGAAGAAACTGATTGAAAACAAAGAATAACGGATTAGGGAATGTCGGAAAGAATAGTCATTGATCCCATCACGCGCATTGAGGGTCATTTAAGAATAGAAGCCGAGATTGAAAACGGAAAAATCAGGGACGCCTTCAGTTCGGGAACGATGGTTCGGGGGA
>Ga0268262_10001599_pt1 | contig 27663 bp, 23 predicted proteins | sample TergutNc150P3_FD_190354 | JGI IMG/M metagenome (GOLD analysis project Ga0268262, IMG submission 190354) | Nasutitermes corniger P3 segment gut microbial community from laboratory colony in Florida, USA - Nc150 P3 (SPAdes) (version 2) | ecosystem: Host-associated > Arthropoda: Insects >... | reverse complement strand
TATCTATTATTTTTCCTAACTTGGAAAGTTCAAGCGTAATTATACGGCTTTTCCCGTTTAAAGATACTCTACGAACAGGATCATAGTATTCAAAATTATGGGAAAACTCCTCATCATGAAAAAAACGTTCCTTCACCAGTATTGCTATCTGATAAGCCTGTTTTAAATCATCATAGCTCTTGTCTGTACCTCTTATATCCTGACCGGTAAAAAGTTTTCCTGCATGGAATTCCAAACGGACAGGCTCAAAAGGGTCTGGATTAAGACTCATCTCAACATTTATAAGTTCTCCGTTTTCGGCTCTGCAATTTATATCGAAGCGGATTTGACGGTCATTGAGATTATCAATGGGCAGTTCATTGGCATTTATAGCGCTTACTGTAATCTCCCGGCAAATAAGAGCTGAAATAAGTTTTGAAAGCGCACCCTGTGAAGCCGGAGTATCACGGGTAAATACAGCCTTGAACACGTTATCGTAACAAATATCAATGATGTCATCGGTTTCATCAAAGTAAACAGTTGGGGCACAAAATTTTGTGCCCGTACGTACATTTGCTGTTTTCATTTTTTTATTCCCCTGTATAGAATACGATTGAACAGGGCAGGAAATAAAAATTTTTTGTAATTTTTGAATTTTTTTTGTTGTAGTATGCTTTTACTGAAAAAATTTCTCATTACAGGCAAGGTTATTTTGCATATAAAATATTTGTGCAGCGTGAAATCGTTGTGGCGCAAAATTTTGCGCCCGTACGGCGTATTATGAAACATGGGACATTTTATAATACGGCGCGTATGTTGCAACAAAAAACAATAAGAATGTAACTGATTGCGCCTGCTTGTTACTTATCAGGCGATCCCTTCATATCAATAGATAACAACATAATAATAAACAAATGACAGATTAAAAATTTATTACACACTCTTTGGAGTTTTCTTTCTCCGGTATTTTATCCGAATCTTCTAACAGGCTAAGTTCGTCGCAGGTTAGTGAAGAACGAACACCCCAGTAAAGATCAAAATATCCTCTCCGGTCATATTCTTTAGTGAAATCGTACATTAAGTCTTTATACCTTTCTTCATTAGAAATATCCAGAGAATCAATAGAAACTAAAATGTCATCGCCAACAATTTTAACTGCAATATAAAGTTCAGGATACATCTTTTTTACAATATTTACATGTTTTTTTAACAGTTGCTTAACCTTCTTAGTCATGTTCATAAATTTATCCTTATCTAATTGTATTTCTTCAGTTTATTAATAAATATTTCAGCTAACTTAATAGCATCTTTCAAGTCTTTTTTGCTAATGGCGATTTTTTCATAATCACCATCTATTCTCCAAGAATAGAGTTTGCGAAAAGTTGAATACATTTCCTTTATAAAAATTAGATCATCTTGCTCATTAAATCCGTTATTTAACAAAAAATATTCTAATGCGATTCTTATACTTCCGTGGGCATAATCCCTTTGCGCTTTAGCTATAGGCTCATTTCTTTTAAACTTTTTATAATCAAAACAATTTTTTTCAAGTAAATATTTTGCTGCCTGAAAAATTGCATAATATACCCTTGAAACTCCTGCTGAGAAAAAGTTTTCATCTTCCTTTTCCAAGCATAGCTTTGCAATTTCCAGATTTGCTTCTGATTTTTTATTCAACATATAATTAACTCAGTGCTTATAATATTTTTACTTAATTAATTATATAAACGCTCGTAGCTGATTTTTTTTTAAAATTTTTCCTGCCAAAGACTTTTTTTAATCAAAAATCTCAAAAAATTTTTATCTCATTTGTTTATATATAAAGTCAAGATCGTCTATCAGTATTGGGGGTCAGAGCCAACATCATAAACTTAAGGAAAATAGTCCTGTATGGTGGCTGTTCAGCGCTTCAAGTCAGAGCCAACATCATAAACTTAAGGAAAATAGTCCACGGATTTCACGGATAAAGACCTAAATTTTATCGAAATATTCGTGTTAATTCGTATAATTCGATGCTAAAAATCCTTAAGTTTACGATGTTGGGTCAGAGCATACGCCATAAACTTAAGGGAAGGTTTTAAACTAAAAAAGCTGCCCTTACTTATTGGACAGCCCCACCTACAAATTTATCCATACAAATAATAATTCGCAAATTCAATAAATTTCAATCCAAACAAAATCAAAAAAATTAAAAAACCGCAAAAAATTTTTTTGCTAATTATTTGACTTTTACGGCAATGGCTAAAGGATGTAACAAATTATTTGACACATACAATGTCAACCATATAATCTTTTAATCTGAAACGTTACCGTAATGACATTTAATCTCACATTTAATAAAGAAAAAATTATTAACTTCCTTGCCGTAATAATTTTCCCGTTCTCTATTATATCGCTTGAGACAATACTGTTTCACCTTTTAATGATTGTATCAAATTATCTACAGGCTGTGACCGTAATCTCAATTGCAATGTTCGGCATTGCCCTTGGCGGTATGGTTGGTTTCTATCTTTTAAAAGTAAATAGAAATTTTATTTTATCCCTCTTTTCCGTAATTTTTTTTGTTTCAATAGGACTTTCCTACTATAATATTATCCGCCTTGATAATTTTGAATTTCCCTATCTGTTAATATTGCCGTTCTTTTCCGGATCTGTTATTGTTTCATCAATCTTTTCAAGGGAAAATTCTCACAGGATATATTTTGTTGATTTAACAGCGTCTGCGCTGGGCGTTGTTTTTCCCATTGCTGCTGTCGCGGCATTTAAGTCTGAAAACACATTGCTCATATTATCTATTCTGCCTCTTCTATTTTTAACGGCAGTATTTTTCTCTGTGAAGAATCTATTCATTAGAATAATGGGACAAATTATATCTGCAGCAGCTATTGCAGTAACAATCTGGTTTATTTTACTGAATACAAGTATCCCCCGAGAAATAGATCAATATGACTTTAACTATAACATAATTCCATACATTCATATACCCCTTGAGAAACAGTTTCTAAAAAACCTGTACAAAGAGGATTCTCAAACCGAAACATATAAACTTACCACCGACGATTCTTACGAAGAACAGATTGCAAGGAATATAATCAATAAAACGAAATTTTATCCGTTTGTGATGGATCTTTCACGCAACTATCAACCTTCAAGATTTGCAGAAAAGTATATGAAGATATACACAAAGAAGCTCGGTAAATATACATTCCTCTTTTCGGAAGATAATTTAATGGGAAGAGTTGAGTATATAACCAAAACAAACAGAGATCAGTTTTACATAAACAACGGCGCATTTTTTGACAGAATAATCTACAGCGACAGAGGATCATTTTGGGATATTCGTTTCCCCAATTATCTGTCTAATGCAAACGTATTCATAATGGGGGCGTCTGCCGACGGAATAGTAAAATCTCTAAAAAAACTTCAGGGCAGGACAAAGATTACAGGCGTTGAATTTAATCCTATAATCTATAAGACTATGACATCAGGATACTATTTCCATAAATCCAACAGAGCCTATGAGGATACGTCAATATATAAGACCGAAGGGAGAGCCTTTCTCAAAGGGACAGATGAACAGTTTGATATGATTACACACATGAACAACCATGCAGAACATGGAGCAGTATGTACATTGGCGCCTGAGTATCTTCATACTGTTGAAGGGATAAAGGAAATGTTGAGTAAACTTACAGACCGCGGAATCCTTGTCTATGAAGAAATTTTATGGAGCCCAAGATCCGAATGGGCATTCTGTAAATTTATAAATACAATAACAGCGGCTCTCAAAGAACTTGAAGTTGATGACCCTGTGAATCACATACTTGTTTACAGATGGGATTACTGGAACTATGAAAAACCGGGCGTAAGATCGGTAGTGGTTAAACGCGTCCCATTCAGCGAAAATGAAAAGAATAAGCTTAAGTCAAATCTTAATTTTCATATTAACAAAAAACCGTCTCAACTCGGATCCGAAAGAAACATATTAGCATTCCCCGGCACAGTAAAGTCTAATATTATAGACGATATTATTACAAGTAAAACAGGCGATTATTTTATTGCTCTTCCCGACTATTACTTTGAGGATGATTTTGAAAAAAATATCCTGTCATACATAAAAAATCAATCCGACAGAGAATTTATTGAGTCTCTCTATATACATCATCCGAGTAAAGACATAGATCTGGGCTGGGATTTTGTAAGCACAATATATAACTATAAACAGGGAAGATATATTTTAAAAGAGAACATAAACGATACCGATAGAGAAAGGTTTATGCAGCTCCTTGATAAAACAGATTATTCATATAATATAGACATAAGCCCAATAAGAGATGACAAGCCGTTTCCATATAATGTATATAAAGAGAAGAAAGAAATATTTAGCATACTTAAGATTGCAGGTCTTATATCTCTGTTGATCTTTATCCCGGTTCTTGTTCTTGTAATAAAAAAATATTCGTCTCACAAACTCGTTCTATTAAAACACTCACTATTCTTTGCTGCAATAGGACTTGGTTTTATGCTGGTCGAGATAGCTCTCATGCAGTTTTTTCAGAGATTTATAGGTATGCCGACATATTCCGTTATAATCACACTGGGTTCGCTTCTGCTGTTCAGCGGGACAGGCAGCCTCATAAGCAGAAATTGGAAAAACAAATATACGGCAGCGGCTGTGTTTATAATTCCTATAGTAATATTTTTATACTATAATTATCTCAATACAATTTTTGATTTTTTCTCCGGAGCTGAGTTCAATGTCAGAATGGCTGCTAGTGTTGCTCTCATGTTTCCGCTTTCTATCTTAATGGGTATTCCGTTCCCTAAAGCGATGGAGAAGATTAAAAGAGAGATAAGCAGTGAATATGCAGTACTCATGTATGCAGTCAGCGGAGCTGCAGGGTCTATTGCCTCAGTGGCTGCATTGCTGCTTAACACTATGTATGGTTTTTCTTTTACATTTGCCTGCGGCATGTGCGCATATTTTATCGGAAGCCTGCTGCTTCTGTTTATATTAAGAAAAAATTCATAATTAAAATTTTCCGGGGATTTATGATTGAATAGAGTTGACATTTAATCACTATGATTATGAGGTCTATAAAGATAATTCCATATACCGTGAGATGTCTGATAAATTCAAATTCGACCGCTCATAGCACGGATAAAAAACATCTTAAAAATAATAAGGAACAAAAAGTGATAAAAAGCGATATAGAGATAGCTCAGGAAGCAAAGATGCTTCATATAAAAGATATAGCATCACAGATCGGTTTAAGCGAAGATGACATTGAGTATTACGGAAAGTATAAGGCTAAAATTAATCTTGATGCCGTAAAGAATAAACCTCTTAAGGGGAAGTTAATTCTTGTTACTGCTATTACTCCTACCCCTGCAGGAGAGGGAAAGTCCACTACTACTATAGGTTTAGCTCAAGCCTTAAATAAAATCGGCAGAAAATGTACAATTGCCCTCAGAGAGCCGTCGCTCGGTCCATGCTTCGGAGTAAAGGGTGGAGCTGCCGGCGGAGGATATTCGCAGGTAGTTCCCATGGAGGATATTAACCTCCACTTTACCGGTGATATACATGCAATAGGCGCCAGCCATAACCTGTTAGCTGCAATAATTGATAACCATATTAAGCAGGGAAATGAACTTGATATAGATTCTACAAAAATATACTGGAAAAGAGCTTTAGATATAAATGATAGAGCATTAAGAAACATAGTAATCGGTCTTGGCGGAAACATCAACGGAATACCGCGCGAATCCGGATTCATGATCACAGTTGCATCGGAGGTTATGGCGATCCTCTGCCTCGCAGACAGCATGGCAGATCTGAAGAAACGCCTTGCCGGAATTGTTATAGGTGAAAACAAAAAAGGCGAACCCGTTACATGCGGAGACCTGAATGTCCATGGATCAATGGCAGCCCTCCTTAAAGATGCTCTAAAGCCAAACTTGGTGCAAACCCTTGAGAATACTCCTGCTGTCATACATGGAGGTCCTTTTGCAAATATAGCCCATGGATGCAACTCGGCGCTTGCAACAAAGACGGCATTAGCTCTGTCGGATTATGTTGTAACAGAAGCAGGATTCGGCGCAGACCTTGGCGCTGAAAAATTTTTAAATATAAAGTGCAGATATGCAGGAATAAAACCCGATTGTATAGTGTTGGTTGCAACGATAAGAGCTTTAAAGATGCACGGCGGAGTAGAAAAGACTTCCCTGAAGAGAGAAAATATTCCTGCGCTAAAAACAGGTCTTGCAAATTTACAAAAACATCTGGAAAATATAAAAATATTCGGTCTGCCCGTTGTTGTTTCTCTCAATAGATTTGTAGATGATACTGATGGAGAAATCAAAACAGTAATAGATTTTTGCAAAGAGATGAATACCGAATGTTCTCTCTGCGAGGTGTGGGAGAAAGGAGGCGAAGGAGGAATTGATCTGGCTCAAAAAGTATCAAATATAATTGAGAAGAGTACAAAATCAAATTTTAAATTTCTCTATGACGTTAATTCCCCTATAAAAGACAAAATTTCAACTATTGCAACTGAAATATATGGAGCGGACGGCGTTGTATATGGAAAAAATGCAGTGAAGCGGATTGATTACCTTGAAGCAAACGGTTTTGGGAAACTTCCAATATGTGTTGCAAAGACGCAATATTCACTCTCGGATAACCCGGCTCTGCTAAACAGACCGGTCGGTTTTAAAATTACGGTTGAGGACATATCTCTCTCCGCAGGGGCAGGATTTCTTGTAGTTCTTACAGGCGATATTATGACAATGCCGGGTTTGCCGAAAAAACCGGCTGCTCTTGATATAGATATTAGTGATAACGGAGTAATCAGCGGTCTATTTTAGTTAGAAATTATGTCAAAGGACTATTATATCTACATATTAGAGTGTACTAACGAGAGATTATATACAGGCGTGACCTTAGATATTAAGAAAAGATTTAATGAGCACGTTACAGGCAAAGGCGGAGCAAAATTTACAAGGTCGTTTAAACCTAAAAAAATAGCCGCCTTGTGGAAACTCATTGACAGTACAAGAGGAGAGGCTCTGCGCATTGAGGCATATATTAAATCCCTTAACAAAGAAAAAAAAATTGCACTTACAAAAAATCCGGAATCACTTGCGGATAATATAGTATCTCTGAAAAATTCTAATTGCAAATTAACTGTTATTGACAACTATACAATTTAAATATTTTAAAAACAAAAACAGATAAGAGAGGACAAATTTGGCAGAGATAATAGATGGGAAAAAAGTCAGTGATGAAATCAGAGCAGAGATAAAATTAAAAGTCGCTGAGCTGAAAGAAAAATATAATTCTGTTCCCGGACTTGCAGTAGTTATAGCAGGAAATGATCCTGCCTCAGAAGTCTATGTAAAAATGAAAGAGAAAGGATGCGACGAGACAGGAATTAATTCATTTAAATATGTTCTCCCTGATAATGTATCAAAAGATGAACTCCTTTCATTAATTGATAAACTCAATAGTGACAGCAAAGTCAACGGCATACTTGTACAGCTCCCTCTTCCGAAACATATTAAAGAAGATGATATAATAGGCGCTATTATACCTGAGAAAGATGTTGACGGATTCCATCCAATTAATACGGGAAAAATGGTTGCAGATCAGGAGTGCTTTCTGCCGTGTACGCCTAATGGTATTCAGGAACTTATCAATAGATACGTAAAAAATCTTAAAGGGAAACACCTTGTAGTTGTAGGAAGGAGTAACATAGTAGGTAAACCTGTAGCTAATATGATGCTGCAAAAAAATAAAAGAGCGGATTGTATTGTTACGGTATGCCACACATCTGCGCCCGACATAAGCGTCTATACTAAACAGGCTGATATACTTGTTGTGGCGGCAGGAAGGGCTAATACCGTAACAGGCAATATGGTAAAGGATGGAGTAGTTGTAATTGATGTCGGCGTAAACAGAATAAACAACCCGCATGATAGTACGAAAACAAAAGTAACAGGGGACGTTGATTTTGAGAGCGTAGCTAAAAAAGCGTCGGCTATAACGCCTGTTCCGGGAGGCGTAGGTCCAATGACAATAGCCATGCTTCTTTCAAATACGCTTAAAGCTTTTGAACTGCAGAATATGTAAGGAATCGGTTCGGTTACGTAGCCCCTATCTTACTCTATAAGCGATACCTGTATGACCTTCAATAAAATTTTTTAACTTATATTTTTTATCTATTTTATCTTTATCTCTTTTATAGATTGAAAAAAAATCACCGCCTATTAAAAAAGAAAAGTTCTCGGAAAAAATATAATCAAAATTCATACCTCCGGTAAACATAGTTCTAACCGGCTGACCTTTCTCTTCTCCCATAATTAAAAAATAACAGTCTTTAGACATAAATGCTTTCCCTACCCCGACAAGCGCAGATAAGGAGAAATTCTCTGTAAAATGAAATCTATATCCAACTGAAAAAACAACGGGGACTATATATACATGCGAATCTAAATTTTTTCCGTCTTCTCTCCATCTCAAATATCCTGTTTCAAAAGACATCACAAAACTGCTTGAGTAAAATTTATAGAATGAAAATCCCAGAGTCGCGCCATAGCCATAATCAAAAAAATCCTGTAAACCGCCTAAGGGATATACATACAGAGGTTTAATTATAAATATAAAATTAAAATTATGAGCAGGCTTGTTCTCACTAACAGCTTCTTGCGGAAAACTTATATCCTTTGTTGTTAGTACCAGTTCATCGCTGGGCGGAGACTCTAAGTTATCCATTCCAATACTTGTGACTATAATATAATAGGTCTTATTGCTTGCTACATTTTTTAAAATATATGAATTATCCGATGTAATTCCATCAAGCTTGTACTTTTCATTTTTGCCTGTTGAGCAGTAAACTTTATAATGCTTTACTGATACATGGGGTTTGGTCCATGTTAGAGAGATTTGAGATGATTCCTGTGTACCTATAACATTTGAAGGCGATAAACCTGATATAAAAAGTATATCTCTCTTTTTAATAATAAATTCATCAGGATTATCTAAATCTGTTCTTAGCGTATAAGAAGTTTTGTTCTCATTTATTATATGGGCAGATATACCCTCTCCGTTGCGTTTCTGGATATAAACCTTTCCCGATTTAATAGACTGGCTGATTTTAGTTATATTAATCCTCCGAATTTCATGCAGTCTATTATCGTTATCTTTAACAGTTATTGATTCCTTAACATCATTAACTATCTCACCCTCAATAATAGATCCGTCATTTAGAAATACTAATTCCGCTCTCAAAGGTATAACTGTTATTATAATGAATAAAATCAAGATTGTAAATATTCGTAGTTTCATAAATAACCTGTCTGCATGAAATTAAATTTAATGGTTTTTTACTACAATATAATTTAATTATGTCAATGAAAAATTTTCTATAATCGATTGACCGTTAATTAAAATATTTTATTTATCAAATTTTAAAAAAATTGAAAAATTATACTATAATTACCATAATAGCAAATCTAAAAATGATATAGACAAAAAGGATAACACTATGAAAATAACTGTAGCAGGAACAGGTTATGTCGGTCTTTCAATAGCAGTGTTGACTGCTCAGAAACATGAAGTAACGGCAATCGATATTGTAAAAGAAAAAGTTGATCTGATAAATAAAAAAATCTCTCCCATTGAAGATCATGAAATATCAGACTTTTTAGCAAATAAACAACTCAATCTAAAAGCTACAACCGATCCGCTCGCTGCATATAAAGATGCCGAGCTTATATTTGTTGCAGGTCCGACAGATTATGACTCAAAGGGAAACTTTTTTGACACGTCTGCAATTGAAAAAATCTTTGACGATATTGCTAAATATAATACAACAAATGCAATAATATGTATTAAGTCAACAGTCCCTGTGGATTATACAAAAACTATAAAGAAACAGTACCCAAATCTAAAACTTATCTTTTCACCTGAATTTTTGCGTGAAGGGAAAGCGCTGTATGACAATCTCCATCCGTCAAGGATAATAGTCGGCGAACAGTCAAAAGACGGCGAAATAATCGCTCAGGTCCTTAAAGAAGGTTCGCTTGATGAAAATACGCCTGTTCTCTTCACCTCGTCAACAGAGGCAGAGGCAGTTAAGTTATTCTCAAATACATATCTTGCTCTCAGGGTAGCATTCTTTAATGAATTGGATTCTTATGCATTAAAATACAATTTAGACACAAGACAGATTATTGAAGGGGTTGGACTCGATCCGAGAATCGGCTCTCACTATAATAATCCGTCTTTTGGGTTTGGCGGATATTGTCTCCCTAAAGATACTAAGCAGCTTTTAGCAAACTATGAGCATGTGCCGAACAATATAATCAAGGCGATTGTTGACTCAAACAGAACAAGAAAAGACTTTCTTGCAGATCAAATCATAGAAAAAAATCCCCGTAAGGTAGGCATATACAGACTTGTGATGAAAGAGGGTTCGGATAATTTCAGAGCCTCATCTATTCAGGGAATCATGAAGAGGATAAAGGCAAAAGGGATTGAGTGTATAATATTTGAGCCTGCTTTAAAAGAGGATAACTTCTTCGGATCAAAAAAAGTTACTTCTCTCGAAGAATTTAAAAGGGATGCTGATATTATTATCACAAATAGAAGCCACGATGAGTTAAAGGATGTTGAGCATAAAGTCTTTACAAGAGATATTTTTACAAGAGATTAAGCTTTAGTTAATTTTTAATGAAAAAGGTAATAATAAGCAACTCAAGTGATGAAACATTCTCTTTAGCTAAAAGTCTTGGCGAAAAGATTCAAAAAAAAAGCGTTGTTGCCATATATGGTAATCTTGGAGCTGGGAAAACCATCTTTGCCAAAGGAATAGCAGCAGGACTATGTATAGTTGATGATATTACAAGTCCTACTTTCAGCTTATTGGAGGTATATGAAGGGAATATTACTCTCTACCACTTTGACCTCTATAGGATTGAAGACCCAACTGAGTTTACAAACTTGAGCTTTGAAGAGTATTGGGAGGGGGACGGTGTTTCTGTCATTGAATGGCCGGAGATTGCAGAGAGTATCATCCCAAAAAAAAGGATCAATGTGTACATTGAGTACATAGATGAAAATAGGAGAAAAATATCCATTGAATATCCTGACAATTGATACATCTACGGATATTGAGCTTATAGCCCTCTCTGTTGATGGAAAAATTTTTCAATACTGTGATTATACAAAGATGTCTCACTCAATCACCATGTTTGATAATCTCTCATCACTTCTGTCTCAGGCTGAAGTAAAAATCAATGAAATTGATATAATTGGTACAGGTATTGGTCCGGGTTCATTTACAGGCATTAGAATTGCCGTTAGTACGGCAAGGATGTTTGCCCAGATTCTGAAAATACCGCTTGTAGGGATAAAGAGCCAAGAGATCTATGCAGCATCCGTCCAAGAGGGGGACAATAAGACCATCTTAACAGCCTTTGACGCAAAAAAATCAAGGGTTTTTGCAGGCGCATACACATTAAATGGCTCTGCCACTAATGAAATTATTGAACCCGGCGATTATTATATGGAAGAAATACTTGAGTCTATTAAAAAACGCAAAGATATAAGAGATATTATCTGTATTGGCGATGGATGTGAAAGATATATAGATATTATTGACAATTTTTCTAAAAAAACCGGTTTTTTTTATACAAATATTGATAATTTCCTGCCGAATGGAAAAGCTGCTTGCGAACTTACCTTAAAAAAATACAATGAATCTCATAAAAAATATATAGATTTTGAGGATACTATTCCATTTTATGCAAGAAAATCTGATGCGGAATTATCTAAATCAAAAATATAGCTTAAATATATGTTAGTTTATATAATTATTTTTATCTATTTTTGATGTTTTTACGGAGCTTAGCCTTATAGTCTATTTCCATAGGCTTAAGAACATCATAAAATCTCTTAATTTCATCTTTTCTTGAGGAATTACCTTCAAAATTTATTCCCAGATAGATGTGACCATCCGGATCTGTTAAGCTTGTTCTTATTCCGCCATATAGAGTAATGGGAGCTTGCAGTTTAAATACTATATCAAATATAAAGCCGTTTGACTTCTGAATATATTTTTTTAATTCACCATCAGTAATTTTAAGCTTTGCGCCGCCTCTCCCTACATCAATAATCTGCTGGTGAACAGATGCAAAGAGCGTATTGGCATCTCTTATTCGCTCAACAAGATTGAGCGCCATCTCTTTAAGGTCAATAAACTTATCCATTGAAAAATTTTCATCTGTTGAGATCGCCTGGATATATGCAAATGGTATAGCCATTTCATCTTCGGTTATATAGATTACAGGCACAGTGATCATCGATTTGAACTTTTTTTCGATATTTCCTTTTACTAACTGCGCAAGTTCATGACCATAAACTTGCGCAACATCCACAAAATCATCATTTATCGCCTTATAAGCCTCCGGATCGCTTAAATCTGATATAAATATGTTTTTTCCGGTTTTTTTAATACTTTGCAGCACGACATCTTTTATATCCGAAGATAAAACATCGACCGTAAACTTGTCTGAAAACTTCATATTTGCCGATTGAAACTGATCCAAAATAACTTTAATGCTTGTTGGGATATTAAATCTACTTACCTCTATTATGTGTTTAGATATCCTAAAGTTGGTTGCAACTGCCTCACCCTGATTTATTTTAAATCTCAGGTCATTTCTCCCCTCTACAGCTCTTCTGGCGCCTTTAATCTTACATTTAAAATATCCGGGTCCAAACTCTTCAACAACTTCAAGGTCAATTTCTATATATTTATCTGATAATCCATATATTATAAGGTTTTTATCTGTTTTGAAGTTTGGATCTGTCACTATCATCAAGGTCTTGTCTTCATTATTATACTCATTTATATTAGCTTCTTGCTTCTCAGCATCATATTTTATATACAGTTTACGAGTAGAAAATTGTTCCTTAAGCAGATTAATCACGTCTTCAACAGTTTCAAAATTATTAAATTCTCTATTTTTTCTTTGTTCAATTCTCAACAACTTACCTCGATATTCAATATGAAGATATAAAATAATACTTAAAATATCGGATTATATCTATTATTTCAATAATAAATTCAAACTTCAAAAAAAAAAAGAGGGATTAACCCTCTTTTAATGATAAGTATTAAATAAAATTACTTCTTACCTTTAGCTTTTGGTTTAGCTTTTGGTTTTGCTTTAGCTTTAGCAGCTTTTGCTTCAGCTTCTTTTTTCTTTTCAACGACTAATTCACTCTTGAGTTTAGCAACTGCTGCAGTTTGTGTCTTAATTTCTTTCTGCAACTTAGCAATACTCTCTGTTTTCCTCTTAATTGAGTTCTCCAACTGTTTAGAACTTGCCATAAAAACACACCTCAAAATTTTTTTTAATTCAAAACTTACTTAATGTTCCATATTACTATAATTAATGCAAGTAAAAAATAAAAAAATTTTTTAACTGCATCAATATTCTCTTTAAAAATATCGGTACAACAAATTTTGAGCTTAAATTATTTTCAAAAAAAAATTAATTTATTAATATCTTGACTTAACTATATATGATTTTCTAAAAAAAAGCAAAGTAAAAATAAATTAATCCGACATGGAGAGCTGTTAATGTCTACAAAACTGCCTATTGTATCAATTGTTGGAAGACAAAATGTTGGTAAATCAACGTTATTCAATGCTTTGATTAAAGACAAAAAGTCTATTGTAGATTCTTTCCCGGGCTTAACCAGAGATGTAATATCAAACAATATAGTTCACAATGGTTTTAGCTTCACACTTTGCGATACACCGGGACTTGACCTTACATCAGCATCCGAATTGTCGGAAACCATTATTGAAAATGCAAAAAATCATTTAAAAAAAACAGATGTGATTATATTTATAATGGAATATCCGGCTCCGGCGCCATTTGACTATGATTTAGCTAATATTGTACGAAAAATGGACAAACCTACCATTATTGCAGCAAATAAAATGGACAGCGGAGATCAACTTGAAGTAATGGCAAACTTCTATGAAATGGGTATAAAAGAGATTATACCTGTTTCAGCAGTAAGAAGATTCAATATAAATCTTCTATTAGACAGCATAATTAAGCTTCTTTCATCAAAAAAGAATACAATAAAAGGGATTGATCTGAAAATTGCCATAGTCGGAAGACCAAATTCCGGTAAATCAACCCTGTTAAACGCATTTATGGGATATGAACGCTCTGTTGTTTCGGATATTCCGGGCACTACAAGAGATTCGGTAGATGATTTTTTCACTTATCATGGTAAAAACATACAGATAATTGATACAGCAGGTATTAGAAAGAAGAGCAAAATCAATGAAAATATAGAATATTACTCCTTTACACGTACTGTAGAGTCAATAAAGAGATCCGATGTGGTTATTCATCTGATTGATGCTACTATGGGTCTGACAGATAACGATAAAAAGATATCAGATGAGATATTAAAGGCAAAAAAACCTATTATAATAGCTATGAATAAATGGGATGCAGTCAAAAAAAATGACAAAACCTTTGCTCAATTCAAGGAAAAACTGATCTTTCAGTTCTATAGAGCCGAAGATTTTCCTATTATTTCGATCTCTGCAATAGAAAAAAAACGAATTAATAAGCTTATAGAAACTGCTATTACACTAAAAGATAACGCTAACAGGCGGATTGATACCTCTACCCTTAATAAAGTAATGGCTGGAATAAAAAATTTGAGTAGAATCCCCCAACTCGGAGAAAAAATAAAAGTTTATTATGCTGTTCAACTCGATACAACTCCCCCCCAATTTAAGTTTTTTGTCAATAATGGAGATTTTTTTAAAAAAGATATTATCAGATACTTTGAAAAAGAACTGCAAAAAGCATTTCAACTTGAAGGAATACCAATAATCATTCATATTGAGGGTAAAAAAAAGAGAGAAAACAGCAAAAAATAATCAAATTTTCACCCTGCCCTCTATTGATTTTGCAATAGTAGCAGAGTCCACATATTCAAGATCAGAGCCGACAGGCAGTCCATGGGCTATTCTGGTAACATTAATTCCAAATGAAGATATGAGAGATGCAATATATAGAGTTGTTGCATCCCCTTCAATTGTAGGACTTAATGCCATAATTACTTCATCAAGCCCGTCGGTTCCGCACTTGTTAACCAAGCTGTTTATATTAAGATCATCAGGTCCTATGCCGTCAAGAGGTGAAATAAGACCGGACAATACATGATAATTCCCTTTAAATTCACCGGTTGCCTCAATATTAAGAACATCTCTGGCGCTCTCTACAACACACAGAGTCCTGTGATCTCTCCCCATATCAGAACATATTGAGCATATATCTAAATCAGAGATTCCTCCGCATTTAATACATGTCTTTATATTATTCTTTAGATCAATCATTGATGTTGCAAGGTTCTCTACCTCTTTTTTTTCCATTTTAAGGAGATAAAAAGCAATTCTTGAAGCGCTTTTGTTCCCTATGCCCGGCAGTTTAGAAAACTCCTTCGCAACTCTTTCAATATATGCTGATGGAACTGTCACCAATATACTCTCTTAATCAAATAATTTCGTAAAACATATTCGGGCGGCAGCATGCAGCAGCATCGGGCAGCAGAATGCAGCCCCTACTAACCGAATAATCCGCCAAGGTCCATACCGCCGGCAATCTTTTTCATCTCCTCTGCAGCAAATTTTCTCGCCTTATCCACTGCATCGTTTACGGCTGAATAAACCATCTTTTCAACCTTCTTTACTTCTCCGGATTTAATCAAGCTTTCATCAATAGTTATATCTACAAGACTAAATTCACCGGTTACTACAGCTTTGACGCTGCCATCAGAACTCATACCGTCAATTTTTGTCTTTTGTATCTTTTTTTGGACATTTTTCATCTCTCTCTGCATCTTCATCAATTGACCTATATCACCAAGTCCCTTTAACATATTTATTCTCCTTTTTTTATTATTTTCCCATAGAATGCGCTTTGAAGCTTAGTTACAGCTTGATTCTCAACGTTATAATCCTCTTTTTCATGCTTTAAATTCATTTCAACTACAGGCGGTATCAATTTATCATTCTCTCCTGTATTATCAAGTCTATTGTTATCTTTTTCAACACTTTTAACCGTATCAGGTTTAACCTCAATTTTATCTTCAGATTCGGTTTTATATTCAGATATAGCATTATTCTTAATTATAGCATTATTCTCAGATATTGTATCATTCTCCGAACCGTTTTCAAGGTATTTTATTATCTCTGCAATTGTTGGAGCCTTTCTTAACGACACCATATCAAGGAGTGTCATCTCTAAATATACCCTTTCACTCCCTGAAAATCTGAGATTTTTGACTAAATCAGTAACATAGACAAAGAATCTGCTCAACTCTTCATCATTGAATCTATCAGACGTATTTTTTAATCCCTTTATCTCTTCATTAGAGAGACCTAATATTGCCTGAATATCGACTCCGCCATTAATTAAGCGAAGCGATCTTATAATATCAATAAGTCCCGATGAATAACGGTTTATATCTATACCCATTGATGTAATTTTTTCAACCTCAGACATTAACCCGCTATTGTCCGCTTCCGCAATTAAATTCATCAATCTAATATAGCTTTCAGTCGGCACTATCCCCATTATTGCCAGAGCATCCTCTTCTGATATTTCGACATCTGCGCCGCTGGATATGCCTGAAAAAGCTATGACCTGTTCAAGAAGGGACTGTGCATCCCTCATGGAACCATCTGATACGCGTGCTATAGGAAAAAGGGCATTTTCAGATATTTTATACCCCTCTTTACTTACAATACTATGCAGATGTTCAACCACCTTTTCAACAGGTATTTTTTTAAAAAAATATTTTTGACAGCGGGAAAGAATTGTTTCAGGTATTTTATGCATCTCTGTAGTAGCAAAAACGAACACTACATGGGGCGGAGGCTCCTCCAATGTCTTTAAAAGAGCATTAAAGGCTTGATGAGTAACCATGTGAACTTCGTCGATTATATAGACTTTATATTTTGATTTTACAGGCGCAAAATTAACATTTTCCCTAAGTTCCCGAATATTCTCAATGCCATTATTGGAAGCGCCGTCAATCTCTATTACGTCAAAGGATATACCGCTCTTTATTTCAATACAGTTTTCACACTCTCCGCATGGAGTTGGGGTTGGTCCATGAATACAGTTAAGAGCCTTTGCAAAAATTCTTGCCATTGTTGTTTTACCAACGCCTCTTGGTCCTGAAAACAGATAGGCATGAGAGATTCTGTCATGGCTTATACTGTTTTGTATTGTTTTAGAGACATGATCCTGAAAGACAACATCACTAAAGGTCTGAGGTCTCCATTTTCTGGCTATTACCTGATATGACATACTTATTTGATATTCCAAAGTTATTTTATCGGAAAGGGAGGGATTCGAACCCTCGGTTACTTGCGCAACACACGGCTTCCAACCGTGCTCCTTAGGCCTCTCGGACACCTTTCCATATATATCAATCAATTGTAATCGATAATTTATACACAGTTTTTGTCAATTAACAAATTTTGATCTGTTAGATAATTAAATGATAGTGCCTAATAAATCAACATGTACAACAGTGATATTGTAATTGACCTCTATTACACCTTCATAGCAAAAATTGCCGTCCATACTGATTATTTTCTTAAATTTTGAACATGTTTTTTTGTAAAAATGGCTTGACGATCCTGCTAAAATATATTTCCATATAATTCCATATAATTCTAAAATCGAATCCGCAAGGTCAGGTAAAAATCATGGCAGATGTATATAAACTTAAACATCTAAGGGGGACAAAATTAAAAGTCTTTCTTGCTGCTGCAAATAGAATAATACCCTCAGACAAAGATAGTATAGGAGGAGGTACATTAACGACAGCAGCGATGGTTGACCTGTCCATAGATAAACTTGAACCTGCTCTAAAAAAGAAACTACTTTTACTGTTCACTGTCATGGAACCATTGGGGATTTTCTTTGGTGGAAAAATTTTTTCTAAAGCAAGCGATAAAAATAAAGACCGCCTGTTATCATGGATGGAAAAAAATCCCATAAGCGCTCTTAGACTTGGTTTTTTCGGATTAAAGAGTTATATATGCTTAGGTTATTATACCCGAGAGGATGCATGGAAGATTATTAAATATGACGGTCCTATTAGATATAAGCAGCCATACCATGACACGATACTAAGAGGGTTAGCTCAAAATAAAGTGGAGATTGCAGAATGAGACTTGAATATGATGTAGTAATAGTCGGATCAGGCGCAGGCGGAGGAACAATGGCAGACAGGCTGATCCCTCTTGCAAAGAAAGGGGCTAAGATTGCAATACTTGAAACAGGTCCTTATTATCCCCATGAGTATTTTACGCAGAGAGAAGTTGAAATGTTAAGTCTGCTAAGAAACAACGGTGCATGGCCTACTGTAAACGGCTCTATTACTATTGCAGCAGGAGAGGCAGTCGGCGGCAGTACTCTTATGTACACAGGGGTTACGTTTAAGGCAAATGATAATATTATACGGGAATGGAATGTTCCTGATTTAACTCCTGAAGACTTAAGACCAAGATTTACCAAACTATGGAAGGAACTTAATGTCATTGAACCCAAATCAGATATGATCAATGATAATAATAAACTTTTTAAGAAAGGATGTGATAAACTCGGCTGGGAAGTTGAAAAAATCCATCTCAATCTAAAAAATTGCAAGCAGGAAGGATTTTGCAACATCGGATGCGCAACCGGCGGTAAACAGGGGATATTAGAAGTACAGCTTCCTAAAGCCATAAAAGCCGGGATTGAACTTATTCCAAACTTTACAGTAAATAGAGTAAGCGATTCTACGGTTTATGGAACAATAAAGAAGACTCCTCCTGATACCAAACCCGGTAAATTACCACCGGGCGATGTTGAAATTAAGGCAAAGAGAATAGTCTTGGCTGCAGGCTCACCCGGCTCTCCGGCAATCTTAATGAGATCCGGTTTCAATAATAAATTCCCGGCTCTTGGACGATATATTACGCTCCATCCGGCTTTGACCGTATATGGAATATATCCAAAACCTGTTAACGGATTTCGCGGATTCCCAAAAACATACTATACGGCAAGATTCAGCGAAACCCATGACCACTTTATTGAAACTGCGTTCTATTATCCCTTTGTCAGCACAAAACATCTTGGTCTATGGGGAACAGACTTAAGAGATACTATGAAAAAGTATAATCAATTTATGTGTATGATTATACTAAACCATGATAAGGCTAAACGCGAAAACATGGTAGTGCTTGACAAACAAAATAATCCTCATATTAAATATGAATTGTCACCTGAATCTATTGAATCACTCTGCCACGCTCAAGCGCAGGCAGCAAGAATAATGTTTGCGGCTGGATGTGAAAAGGCATTAATGCCCTGCGCAGATAAACCTATTTTTTCACAAGAGGATGTCCCTGATGATAAACTTGAAGAATTTATTAAGCCTTCAAACTATTTATCAATAAAGGTACCGATTGCATCAGCACACCCTCAAGGCGGATGCCGTATGGGATATTCTATTAATGATTCTATTACCGATTCATACGGGAAGGTACATGGTTATCCTTGGCTATATGTTGCAGATGCATCACTGTTTCCGCAGAGTTCGCATGTTAATCCATATTTGACTGTTATGGCATTGGCAGACAGGATCGCTGAGAATTTAATCAAAACAAGCAGTAGTTGGATTTAGGGGTATAAAATGTTGTGTAGGCAAATGTAGTAGTAGGGGCACAAAATTTTGTGCCCCTACTACTACATTTGCCTACATTTTGTCTGCCCAGAGCGGGACTTGAACCCACACAGGATAATCCCACATGGCCCTCAACCATGCGTGTCTACCAATTCCACCATCTGGGCGATTTGATTTTAATAACTGTTGCTTAAATATAATAGACAAGAATATTGTCAAGAAAAAAATTTATATTTATAACAACTCATTACCCCTTGTTTGACGACATAAAACTATTTCATTGATTCACTATGTGTCGCTGTAAGCGGCAAAAAATCAATACACTATCCCCAGCACCTCGTCAAAGTAATTAACAAAGTGCGCATCAATCCCCTTCTTTATGTATTCAGGGAGTTCATCAAAATCTTTCTTATTTTCGTACGGATATATTATAGTCTTCACTTTTGCTTTTTTAGCTGCAATGGTCTTTTCTTTTACTCCCCCTATTGGAAGCACCTTGCCTGTTACGGTAAGTTCCCCTGTCATGGCTATATTTTTTTTAACAGGTTTATTCTTTGCCAAAGAATAAAGTGACGTAGCCATTGTTATCCCAGCCGACGGACCATCCTTAGGCGTAGCGCCTGCAGGTACATGAAGATGAATAAAATGATCTGCAAAAAAACCTTCGTCAATGCCATAATCTTTAGCTCTTGATTGAATATAAGTATATGCTATCTCCGAAGATTCTCTCATTACATCCTTGAGTTGTCCGGTCTGTTTAAAACCTCTCGTCTTGGTATAAATTGCAGTAGATTCAATATATAGTGTGGTTCCCCCCATACTTGTCCATGCAAGACCCATTACAACGCCTGCTATTCTCTGATCATAGAGCGATTCATCGGTAAATCTCGGCTTGCCCAGAAACTCCTCAAGGTTAGATGCCGTCACGGTTATGGACTCCTCATTTCCCTCTGCAAATTTTTTAGCTGATTTTCTCATTATTTTTCTAATATTGTTTTCAAGAGATCTCACTCCAGCCTCTCTTGCATATCCGTCTATCATCTTTTTAAGAGCGTCATTCTCTATCTTAACCATATCCTTTTTAAGTCCATGCTCGGACAGTTGTTTATTAATAAGATATTTTTTAGCTATCTGTAATTTTTCTTCAAGAACATAACCTGAAAGATTCATAATCTCCATTCTGTCAAAAAGAGGAGCCGGTATGGTATCAATTGTATTTGCAGTAGCTATAAACAATATGTTTGACAGATCAAAGCGGACATCAAGGTAATGATCAAGAAAATTGGAATTTTGCTCGCTGTCAAGAACCTCAAGCAATGCAGAGGCAGGATCGCCTTGAAAACTTGCGCCTATTTTATCGATCTCATCAAGCATAATAACAGGATTTGATACTTCTACTGTCTTTAAACTCTGTATAATCTTACCGGGCATTGCTCCTATATAGGTTCTCCTGTGACCCTTTATCTCCGCTTCGTCCCTCATCCCTCCAAGAGAAAATCTGAAAAACTTTCTGTGAAGAGCCTCTGCAACAGATTTACCTATAGATGTTTTACCTACACCCGGAGGTCCTATAAAGCAGATTATTGAGCCTGAGATATTACCCTTCATTTTACCGGTCGCTATAAATTCAAGTATTCTATCCTTTATATCATCCAATCCATAATGATCTCTGTTCAATATATTTCTGGCTTTAGCAATATCGTAATTATCCTTTGAATTTATGCCCCAGGGTAATGATGTCAGCCAGTCAAGATAATTTCTGCTGACTCCATACTCTGCCGAATGAGGTTCAAGGAGGCGCAGTTTATTCAGCTCTTCATCTATCCTCTGCTCAGCCTCTTGTGTAAGTTTAAGCTTTGCGATTTTCTCTTGAAATTTATCTATCTCAGTGGATTTTTCATCCTTTTCAAGTCCCAGCTCTTTCTTTATCTCTTTTAACTGTTCTTTTAAAAAGAATTCCTTCTGCTGCTTTGATATCTTCTCCTCAATCTGGTGAGTAATCTTTTTCTGCAACTTATTAAGTTCTATATCTTTCTTTAATAGTATTAAAACCTTCTTAACCCTCTGTCTCACATCAAATGTTTCGAGTATATCCTGAACTTCGCCTGAGTCGGCTTGAGTCATTGAGGCGACAAAATCCGAAAGTTTACCCGGATCTTCTATACTAAATCTGTTGAGGAAGAGTTTCAGCTCCTCCTGAAAAAGAGAATTAGTTTTTAATAATTCCTTTACGGAACTTATAATAGCCATTGAATAGGCTTTCATTTCATCTGTTTTTTTAAACTCATCTTCATAATAATTTTCAACATTCCATCTGATAACAGGCTCATCTTGAATTACGCTCTTTAAAGTAAATCTTCCAATAGCAGTAAGCATAACCTGCATAGTCTTTTCGTCAACAGGTGTAATTTTAATAATCTTAACAGCAGTCCCGACAGTATATAGATATTCGGATTTTGGAATCCCTTCATGGTGATTCTTTATTAGTACAACACCGCCGATCTTAGTCGGGGAATCTATTATCTCTTGAGCGCTTTCAATCATCATATCACCGGAAATAATAAGCGGTATCATCATCCCCGGAAATATAGGACGTTGAGAAATTGGAATTATAGTAATATTTTCCGGTCTGAAATCGTCAGCAACAATTAATTGACTTGTTACTTCATTATTCTCTTCTGACATGATATAACCTCTCATAATCTACTTTTTTATAGATAATCCGTTTAAATCTTTAATAAAAAGTTTATTTATCTGCCAATCGCCAAGCGTAAAGACATATTTACTTTCAGGCGAAGTCGCTAAATTCATCCCCTGATCCTTTTTATCATAGATCAATAATTCAATCTTTCTATCATCGCTCTCAATATTTACAACACATAATTTATCTCTTAGATTCTCCTTTAGTATTTTTTCAGGGAATTCGGCGGCTTTTAAGGGAGAAAAAATATTTAATATTGAATCGATTGATGAATCCTTTAATGTAATATTTTCATATCCTTTACATATCCATTTTGGAGAATCATCGGGCGGCGGGTTGTTTCCATTAACGGGATTGTCGGGAGGCAGGGTGTCGCCTTTACCGGAGTCAGCGGGCGGCAGGATACCGCCCCTACGATGAAATACAAAATTCTTTCCGCCGTAACTTATACCGAATGATTTTATATCCGAACTTTTAATATCAAAAATTCTTTTATCCCTCAGATCCGAAACCGATCGTGTAAAATCACTCTTTGTTATTCCTGATGCTAAATATATCTCTTTCTTATCATCTATCCTTACAAAAGAATGATTATTGGTAGAACCGGATTTACCTATTACAAGTTTTCTTAACAGCTTCTCCCCATCTTTTACTACTACAGTGACACCATTTTCATCCGTAAGGTCGTATTTATCATAAAAATCTTTTTCAGATACCAAATCGAGCAATTTCAAATCTCTTACCTTTTGTTCAAAATTTTCAATAAGATCTCTATCGCCCGGGTATTCCTGTTCGTTTATATACCATCGATTATCTTTTTTGATAAATTTTAATGCTATATCTCTGCCGTTTATTTCTATCTCGTCAGCAGGTTTACTCCAAGTCTTGAGTCCGGGGACTCCTGTTCCACAGCCGCGATTTTTTAATATAACAGCTATGGATAAAAGTACAATTACGCTGATAGTTATTATTGTCCTGCTATTTTTCATCACTGCCTCCTGCCGAAAAATCTAATTGTATTGATCTTTTGCGTGTAATTCTACGCCTCCATAAAATCAATCCTGTTAAGACAACAAAAAACGGGATAAGTACCATATTTATTATTTTAATAAAAAAACGGGTTCTGTCATCTGTCTTAATTAAAGGATTATAATTAAGACTTTTACTCTTCATTTCAGGAACATAGGTATTCCCGGACAAGTAATCTACCATGGAGTGTATCAATATATCATTTGAAAACGTCTCGCTTTGATTTCCTCCTGATAATACTCTTCTTGCAATATCAATAAACCCATTCATAGTAATATCCGATGAACCTACGACTATCAACTTAGATTTTTTAGATGTTATTGTTGATTCTATTTTATTGACTTTACTAAAGGTATTTTTACTATCGGATGCTGCAATTTCATTTGGAATATCTTTATCCTTAAAAAAACTATCAAATCTGCCTGAAATCAACGCGGCGATGGGATAGCTTTTCATTTGACTCTTATCCGACGGCGGTGTCATGAACATCGGATGAAAATTCATATTCCCCTCCATGAGCCAGCTTTGAGGCGATGTTGAAATAAGAATTGATGACTCAATCTCTTTGTCATTAAGATTTTCATTCAATTCCAAAGATGATACTTTTACAAAAAATACGCTATTAATATACTTTGTAATTATATTTTTTCTGTTAAGTTCAGACCTTTGTATTAAAGGCATAAGAGGATAATCCTGTCCTTGCTCTAACTTTATACAATTTTTATCAAGAACGATATTCTTATTAATCTTAATACCATAATGCGCCATCATATCTTCAAGTCCCGAACTTACAGGGAAGATAAGTGGTTGATTCCCCATAAACTGTGATCCGCCCATATTTGATTCTATAAATGAATTTACAAAGAAAAGAACCGAGTTCCCCTCCATGAGGAACCGGTCTATCTTATATTTTTCAACGTCAGAGAAAGCTTTACCAAGCTCGCCGGGACCATTAATTATAAGGAGATTCATATCGGACGGAATATCTTCATTTTGCAGATCTACTTCACTGAGTTGATACATATCCGACAATATATCCGCAAAAAATCCGGCTCCCTCTCTATTTCTTCTATCTAATATTTCAGGAATTCCTCCATGCCCCCTTAAATAACCTATCTTTAAATTATTACTTAAAAGTACTCCTACACCGTTATTTATTCTATCATAGATGTTTTGCATACCGGTTATAATATAGCTGCCGAAAATAGTCCGTCCTACATTAAGATCCAAGTTTACAAATTTATCGCCGCTCTCCATTACCAATCCGAAAAAATCATCGCCTGATTTCATTTTAACAATACCATACTGCGCGTCAAGACCTGAGAGTTTATCCTTTGACGGGTCTATTACCCGAAATTGGATTTTGTTATAATTATATAAATTGGCTTTAGCTACGGCATCTTGCAGCAATTTCTCAATGTCCTTCACGCCGTCAATCGGAAGTTTTTTAAACGTTTCACTCTGGTAGAGTGTCAGCATAACAGGTTCTTTAAGTTTGAGTATCTTATCGATTCTGCCTGCCATCTTCTCAATACGTGAAGTAATATTAAACTCAAGTCCAGTAGTTGACGTTACGGCATCTATTTTCTCAATAAGATCGCCGTGTTGGATTACAACACCCATATATACATTGCGAATCTTTACCTGATCATTTTCTATCTCTCGAACCTGTATCATCTCCAGCCCGTAATCTCTGGCTTGAGATTCCAGTTCTTCATTATTGATTATCTCATAGGAAAAATTTCTGTTTCCATAAAAATTGTACTCATCAAGTATATCTTTTAGATATCTGAATATTATTGCCTGATCTCCGGCGAGGTCTTTTGAAAAAAATACTTTTATCTTCAATTTTTCATTCAGGTTAGACACAATCTCTCTGCTGTGTTTTGTTAAAGAATATGTATTGCTTGAAGTCATATCTATCTTTACGCTGAATGCTGCTGCTGCAAGATTAATCACAACTATTAATATAACATTCAGCAGAAGCTGAAAATTTTTACTATCCATATTAAGCGCGGTTCTTATATTATCTCTTAATTTTATTATCCTGTCTTTCATCGTTTACCTCCTTTCCTCAACCGCTTTAATTGTAAACATTAGAGATAAAACGCATAGTGAGATAAAATATATCAAATCTCTGGAATCTATCACACCCTTTGCTATATTCTGGAAATGATAATCCGATCCAAGATACGTTAAGAATCCGAGCTTTGCCGGTATAAATAATGACAGCTTATCAATCATCCATAACAAAAAGCAGGCTGCCCATGATGATATAAATGCGACTATCTGATTGCGGGTAAGTGACGATGCAATAAGCCCTATTGACGTGTATGATGCAGAAAGGAGTACTACGCCTATATATCCTCCGAAAATCGAACCGTAATCCGGCGAGCCTAAAAAAATTATCGTTATTAAATACAGCAATGTGGGAGATATCATAATAACTGCAAAAATTGTCCCTGCAAGAAATTTTCCAATTACAATATCCATAGAAGAAACAGGAAGCGTCATTAAAATCTCAAAAGATCCTGTATGGCGCTCTTCTGCAAAAAGCCTCATGGTTACTGCAGGTATAACAAAGGTCAGCATGAGAGGCATTAGCTGAAAAAGACTTCTCATCTCAGCCTGATTAAAAAAGAAAAAGTCTTTAAAGAAAAAAAATCCGACAAAAACCAAAAATATAGTTATTACAATATATGCTATTGGGCTGTTAAAATAATCATTCAGGTCTTTTTTCATTACTGCTATTGTTTCATTAAATTTTTTGTTGAACTTTTCCATTTTATACCCTCTCTGTAAGTTCTCTGAATATATTTTCAAGGCTTGTCTGTTCCTGTTTCATTTCATACATTATCCATCCCTTTGAACCGGCGAGCTTGAATATTTCAGGTCTTAGATCCAGATTTTTGTCATAAAATACTTCGGCAGCAATTAACTCCTTATCGTCAATATGATTAATCTTTTTCACGCCCGATATATTCATTAACCCGGATTTTAACGAATCATAATCGGTTCCGGAGATCTTAATGATAATCCTGTTATCTGCGCCTGACGTTCCCAGTAATCCCGTCTTATCATCAGCTACAATGCGGCCCTTGTTTATGATTATAACCCTGTCGCATGCAGCCTCAACCTCGGAGAGTATATGCGTCGAAAGTATAACCGTTTTTCTCTTGCCGAGTTCCTTAATCAGTTCCCTTATCTCTACAATTTCAATAGGATCAAGCCCCGATGTAGGTTCATCTAAAATGAGAATTTTAGGATCATGTATCATTGCATGTGCAAGCCCAACTCTCTGTCTATATCCCTTTGAAAGTTCATTGATGCTCTTGTGCATTACATCTTTAATCCTGCACATCTCGGCTACTTTTTTTATACTCTCTGTTCCCTCAATGCCCCTTATTTCGGAGACAAACATAAGGTAATCAAACACTAACATATCGCCATAAAGGGGAGCAGATTCGGGCAGATAGCCTATCATCTTTTTTATTTCAAGCGGCTCATTCATTGTATTTTTACCGTCAACAACGATTGAACCGCTATTTGGCTGTAAATAACAGCTTAACATTCTAAGCGTTGTAGTTTTACCTGCGCCGTTTGGTCCAAGCAGCCCTGTAATTTCACCCTCATTGACGACAAAGGATATATCGTCAACAGCTTTAAATTCTCCATATAATCTTGTGAGATTATTTACATTAATCATAGAATAGCTCCGTTCTATTTAAAAAACTTTTAGTAATTTATAAAGGTATCTTTTTAGTATTAGTCGTTATATAAAAAATGATGTTGCATGTCTATAAAAATACATGACATAATGTCAAATATTATTTTGGGGTAAAGGTTAATGATTAGTGGTTAGTGGTTAGTGGTTAATTGTTAATGGGAAATCGTAGGGGCGACATTCTGTCGCCGGCAAACTAAAAAAATTTATATTAAGCAGATGTTTGTGCAGAATAGACATATTTTTTATTAACTGCGGGATAATACACAAAATATATTATCCCGCAGTTGAGTTTACTAAATGCAAAGGTAAAAATACTTGAGACTGTTGAAAAAATAAAATTTGTCAGGATTGAAAAATAATTTGCATAAAAAGCAGAGCATATTTAGAGAGAACAGATTATGGCACGATTTAAATACACCGATAATTCACAAGGGCTGTTTC
>Ga0268262_10001598_pt1 | contig 27677 bp, 38 predicted proteins | sample TergutNc150P3_FD_190354 | JGI IMG/M metagenome (GOLD analysis project Ga0268262, IMG submission 190354) | Nasutitermes corniger P3 segment gut microbial community from laboratory colony in Florida, USA - Nc150 P3 (SPAdes) (version 2) | ecosystem: Host-associated > Arthropoda: Insects >... | reverse complement strand
GTATTAGTCCACGCCTGATCCGATATGTAAGAGCCGTCCGCCCCAGTGACGTCAGTCGGGGCCTGCGCCCACGGGAAAAGGGGATCAAGCCCCAGAGCCTTAATATACGAAGCAGACGCAGTAGCGACTTGACTGTATGACAAAGCTGTGTAACCCACGGCCGTGTCGTCCGCATAAGTCGCCGGATCGATACTGACATAGATTGTGGGATTATTGAGGTTAAACCCGTCTGTCCATTGCCAGATATTGCCCCATAGGTTTTCCATTCCGCGATACTTTACGCCTCGCCTTGTATCCGTCGGCGCGGGACTTCCTGAGTGCCACAGCACGCCGTCAGTGTCGCCGGTGTTAATCTGCGAGGAGCCGCTCGATACGCCCTGGCCTATTGCCCTCTGCGAATCCCAGTTCGCGACTTCGACAAGGTACAGCATTGCGACAGTCCAGAACGCAGCCCAGTCCATTAAGTTATAAGCGGTTCCCCGTGCCTTGATGCCTGTCCTTGCTGCCGCTCTTGTAATGCTTACTTTGGATTGATTGCCCGACAAGGAGCGATAGTTGGTATCGCAGGTATACGCGCCGACATATATTTTGTTCCTGCCGTTAGGTCGCCCCGGTACTGCCGCATGTCGGGGGGAAAGCCTAAAGCCGTCTGGAGGCGTAGTAACCACGCTCGGATCGAGGCTGGAAATAATGAAGTCCCGATGATAGGCGGTATCCTCAATCTTGTAATAGTACGCGGGTATTTCGACCATGACGTCGCCGGATGCGGGAGTCAGCGAGAATCCCGGATCGCCTTCATAGGCAGTAACTACGCCATTCACGACGACGCAGCGCTTGATGCCATTCCACGGGAAAATGCTGTCGAAGCTGGAACTCCCCGGCGTCGCCCCGACGCTCGGTATAAAGGACTTTCCTACCGCGTCATGCGTCCTGTCCAATATGGTCGGCGACTGCGTTTTGTACCAGCGCACTCCGCACATATTGGCTAGCGGCGTGCCTCCCCCGCCTCCGCTTATAAAAGCGTCTAATTGATCCTGCACATCCTCTGCCGCTTCCATAGCGGCATGAGCATCCATTCTGGCCTGAGTGTCTTCTATATCGAAGATAGTCCCCGCCAGATTGACCTTGTTTACATTCGACATTGTTAATGCCCTCCTTGCAAAAGAATTAATGTTTCGTCTGCGACCGCCACGAATCCGGGAAGAAAGTCTAGCGTGTTTGCGTCTTCGTTAGGCGTCATCGAGCCATAGGGAATGTTGTTTGACAAAATGCCGCCGACAATGCTGAACTGCCACGCGACAGGCGGAGTTCCCATTGAGACATTTTGCCATTGCGTGCCGTCCCATAGCTGCAACTGATCCTCAAAAAACCGTATGCCGTGGACTCCCGCCTCGGACATAACAAGCGATTCGATATGCTCATTGAATACGCTCATTGGAACAGTGCCGACCGCGCTGATTTCAATTAAGACAGTAGTCGCGTTTCCCGTGACGATATTGAATGACGGTGTGTAAGTCCATCCGCGTTCCTGCGCGGCAGGGACATAGATAGGATTGTCATACTGAGATATGCGGTAAAGTATCTCTCCTTCGTCCGGGTCTATTGCATAAAACCCCACTTGCGACATTGGATAACCAACGGCAAGAGGCGGCACACCATCGGAAGGGGCGCCGGTGTTCGTCAATATCGCTTCTATTATCGTGCGCGCGCCCTGCGAGCTTACCCTTGTAATTCCAAACTCCAGCTTTGGATTTACTACGTCCGTCAGGTTTATCAGGTCGGGGCTTGTGCCTGACGCGGAAACAATCCGCGTTATTTTAAGCGGGATCAGGCCGTTGCCCTGTTCAATCTTTGCTTTGAGAGCCTGCCCCAAAGCCGTCAATGCTAAAATGGTATCAGCCATCGTCTGTAAATACCTCCTTTGTTAATTCGTAGGTTGCCCTTGCGTCGTAGCTTATCGTGTCCGTAACAATTTCGACCTCCTCAATGAACACCTCCTTAGTAAACTCGAAAATAGCCCCCGCGTTGTAATCCTCCGCGCTGGTTACAATTTCGACCTCCTCAATAAAGACCTCTTTAATGACATCCGCGACGGCGCCGCCTGAATATTCAGCCGCCTCATATTCGTCATGCGGGAAAAGGAAATGCAGCGCGACCCCTGCGGCTTTTATCAGTGCCGCTATCCTGAATACTGCTGCATCCGATCCCGCTATAACTTCCGGCACCGTAATGAAAATGGTTGCCGGATGCGCGACATCCTCCGAATAAAAAAGGGGCGTCTTGTCCCAGAACAGCCTCAGCGATCTATGCCGGTCGGTGTGCGTACAGTTTGACGTGTTAAGCGCTATTTTCCACATAAGGTATAGCCTATAAAGGTCGTCGCCCATTGGCACATTTTGATCAGCGAGCTTTGCAATGGCAAGCGCGTCCGTCCTTGACAGGACTACAATGTCGCCTATGCCGTCGAGCTGTACGCCCTCGGCAGTCTTGAGCCACCTCAGCGTATTCAGGTCGTCGAAAAACCTATACAGCTCGTCAAGCTGTCGGGCAAGCGCTTTCTGGTAGACCTCAATATTCGGTTTGTCTTTGAACTGCTCAAGCAGGTCGCGGCGCAGCTTTTCAAGAAAATCAAGCTCCATGAATAAGTACCTCAATCCTTACTTTGTCCGTGACCGCACGCTGCCTCGGCGTTATTGGAATTGCGCCTGGCGCGTAAGCGCCTGGCGACTCGTTGGGGTTCGTCGTATAAAAAGTTGTGGTCTCAATATCCGCGATTCCTGGAACTCCCCCGTATATCTTGCCTTCGATAAGCCTCGGCGGGATTATCGCCGCTCCGGGTTCTACCGTTGACATCGCCGCGATAATAATCGCCTGAATAGCCTCGATATAATTCGGCGGCAACACCTCCCTGGGGTTCAGCATAAGGATCAGGCGGAACCATACGTAAACATGCTCAGGGCGATTGAATCGGATCGTAATAGGCTCGCCCTCGTCGCCTGGAATGACGACCTCCGTGCCGCCGAATGTTTGTATGCCGTCGGCTTTCTTGTCGAATATCTGCCGCGCAATGCTGAAATTGTCGCCGCCTTCGATAACGACCTCTACGCAATGCGGCCATCTGCCGGCGGAGTCCACTATGTTAGTGTCGTTCTGGTACGCCGCGACGCTTATTATTCCCTGAACATTAAGGAGGAGCGCCGACTTAATGCTTTCTAACATTCGGCTTGACCTGGCGAAAATCTTGTCGGTGTACGACTTCCTTAATTCGACGTCGGTCTGCAACAGCCTCCCCGTAATATACGGCGTGCGATTGACCACACTGAGCAGTCCCGGAACATTGGTAACAATCTCGGTGATAGTGCCGTCAGGAAAAATGACTTCGCCGTTCACTTCGCTTGCGTAAATGACAATGCCGGTAACGCTCTCAGTCGTCAGGTTCCCGCTTAAAATAAGCTGGTTCGATTTCTGGGCGTCGGTCGATATGACGTGAAGCATATTGCCGATAAGCGCGACGGCAAAATCCGGGGCGGTTATGGCATCCATAATTCCGGCAAGAATATCAGCTTCCGTGTCTCCTGCTTTGCTTTGGTAGTTAAACTGCGTCGCGTTCAATACCACCGTATAAAGCGCGGAGGGCTGCATAACCGCTATGCGGATTTTTACGGCATTAAACGAATTGCGCGAGACGGTAGTATCGGCCCAAGCGCCGAACTGGATCGCGGGGTTCGTGCTGGTTTTTATCAGCGAGTTTTTGGGTATAGGCGTTCCGTCAATACATTCGGCGTGAATAGGGTATAGTGTCGGCTGCGCGTCTTCGCGGGCAATCCCGCCGTACTGCACGGCATTGTCAAGGCTTGCGTCCTCCGCGCTGAACGGGTACATTGAATGATATATCTGCTCCCCGAACTCCCATAGTTCCGCAATCTTGTCCGCAAACGCCGTGAGCTGTACGTTCAGGAACGACTTAGGATTAAGCCGGGTATTCACGTCCCAGCCTTCGGAGAGGTCGTCGTGAAGCTCGTCCACTATTTTGTCAAGCCTCTTTATATTTAATCCTGTAGGTTTAACGCCATACTCAGACATTTATAGGAACCTCCATTCTAAACGTTTCTTCGTCGGTAACAACGTCAAGCGCTATCACGGCTTTTCTTGTAACCTTGTCAAGAGTTACCGTGATATTGATCGCGTCAAGCACGCCCTCGACGCTCATTGCCTCATTGCGTATAATGCTTCGCACGCGCAGGCTGTTGGGGTTTTTTATCAGGATTTCTTCAAAGTAAGGAACCCCGAATTGGGGCGCAAAGCGCCATTCGTTAAAAAACCATAAAAGCCTTATCCGCACGGCTTGCCGTATGCTGTCGGTCAGGCTTATATCTCCCTGTTCGCTTATTACTAAGTCCCCGTCTGAGGTCAATAAAATATCTTTCATGCCGCATCTCCTAAGCCGAATAAGGCGGCGAAGCTATCCCCGGATTGCTATGCACGTAAGTCAAAGCCGCCTGAACGAATACCCTATGACAAGAGTTCAGTGTTTCAATATCCTGCGTTGACGCGGGAAACGCGGGAGGGAAAGCCGCCGCGATTAAAGCCGAAGTCAAAGCATTGGACAGCCCTTCTATAAACTCGTTTAACCTGTTTATAGAGTTCGTGGGATACGGCCTGCTGTAAATGTAAGGCGGCCACATTATCCCTTCGGGAGCCTTATTTGCATAAGTCAAAAAAGCCCGCACCCATACAGTAAAGCCTTCGCGGGTGTTTAATTTTTCCGCGTCTGATAATGGATCGTCCTCCGTCGAATTAATCTCGATATACGCGTCCATGTAAAAATCTATTAAATCCGCAATCGTTTTATTCAAGTCGGGATATGGCGGATTCATAATCTCTGGGTTTTCATGCGCGTACAATAAAAGCACGGCGACATAAAAGCCTATTTGCCCTTGCAGCTCGTCAATCGACGCTTGAGGAGTCGTAAACCCCGGCGCGAACATATTAGATGCGACCGCTTTCATTATGGCATCAATTAAACCGCGTACATATTCGTCAAGCATAAAAGCTCCTTACTTCAATATTTTAGAATTGATGCTGGACGCTTCGGACGCGTTCATGCGGTGTTTTGCGCGGATACTGTTTAATCCCATACATATTAAAATTGGAACCGGCGGTATAAAAAGAATACCGAGCGGCATGGGAGGTAAGAACTGCTGCAACCATCCTTTTTGTTCGCCTGTCCAATATTTTCTTAGATTCCCCCCGCCTAGCTGCGTATTCGTCCCTTTAATGCCGATAGGCTTTTTTGAATTAAGGTCAAGGTCATTTGCCTCTGCTGTAATTACTTCGGGAACGAACGTAATAGACTGCCCTGCGGTGTCCCGGATATAAGTCTCGCCTTTTTTTATCCTGACGCGCTCGCCGTCTTTCTCGATAATGATTGAGTTGTCTTTGCAAGCCTCTTTAATCAGAGGGTTGGGCTTTGCAAACAGCCCCACAATGGCGATGGCATTAGACAGATCAAACTTTAAGTCTGTATCCGATTCGGCTTTTGTCCGCCACACGTCAAGGGGCTGTTCCGAAAATAAAATAATGCACTCGTCGTCTTTTTTAATCGGATAGACGAACGTCGCCGTCTGCTCGCTCCCCTGCATGACATAGACCGGCACCTCGTTCAGTTTTGGGTAGTCTATTAAGGAGCCGTCGGGTTTCTCAAACTTGCCGTCGGGCAAAATGGACGCCGTGTCTTTGTCGGGATCGAACGTTACTATTTTTCCGGGGATAACAGTATGCACGCCGCGCAAAATATCCAGCACGATATTTTTTATTTCCTGCGTGAACTCTTGTACCATGCGCCCCCTCCGTTATGCTTCAATCAATTTCGCCGTACACATCCAGTCGCCCTCAAGGTTGTCGCCCCGCAAGCCCAGAGACTTGATCCTGAAATAGCCCTTTACAACTTTGCTTTCAAGCCTTATGTAATCGCCTATTCCAATGGCGCCGTTGAGCAGGTACTCTATTTCATATCCGAACTGATCGCCCGATTTTTTTGAATCCTCGCCGTAGTTTATCTTTTTGGGTATGTGCAGCAGCCCTGAGTCCGGGTCTAAAAGATAGACCTGCCTGGTCATTGTGTCGCGCATCATTTTGACCTGCAAAATGCCGTTATGGATCGACCACTGAAGCTCGCTGGACGCGCAGGCTTTGTCCAGCGCCACGCGCCCCGGCCCTATGTACGAAAAGCCTGCGGGCAGGTCATGGAATTGCGCGTTATATGAAAACGACAGCGGGATGCCCATATCCGCCGCCACGTCTTCAATTACTTTTTTGGTGTTAATGACGCCAGAATATGAAAGAGAAACATAGCTGTCCCGCAATTCAATCCTGCCGTCGGCAAGCTCTAAGTAAGTCTCTCGGTCTCCCGCGTCCAGCGAGGTTTCGACATACGTCACCGTGCCGACAAATATCAACGGCATGTTTGAGCCATACCCTGCCCTGAGCGTAACTACGCAATCCTTTTCATTAAGGACGGCGAGCTGTTCGGGGTTTAGATTCCATAGCGATATTGTCGCTGTGTTGGGCGTCTCGGTGTCGCACTTGTCTACTTCAAACCTGATATGCAGCGCGGTCGGGCTTTCGGGCGTCGTCGCTCCGACTTCAAACGCCGTGCTTCCGGCAGGCCCCGCAGCAAGCCTGTACTGCCTGTCAAACTGCTTCATGCCTATTTCTCTTTAGCGGAAATATAGGCAAACGCCGCCCTTCCGTTAATGAAGTCATGCCGCCCGACGCTCGCAAGGTCTGTATACACGCCGAATATTCCTTTAGGGACGTTCTCGCGGGCAATCTGCAAATTAAGAGGGAAGCGCGGAACCATTCGCTGCCCCTGAATAATCGGCTCCTTTTGGATTGTGTAAAGCCCGAAGCTCCACCTCTGCGCCGTGTCGTTCCATGTAAACCTTATAAAATACTGAGTCCCGTCAAGCACGACGCGGGAAAAGCTGTCGTTCATATCCGGGACGGAAATATCAATCCTCATGCCTTGCCCTCCCTATCACATAAGCCCCGCGCCGGATGCAAGGCCGTACAGGATAGAACCACGGCTCCCAGAATCCGACGCTCCCGGCGCAGCGCCTGTCGTTATGCTTGCAGTCCCCGCATTCGCCCCAGTGCCTCCTCCCTTGCCGTAACTGTCGGGGATTGTGGTCGTCGTCGCTTCCGTTACCCTGATTTCCTGAAATGAAATTGGTATCTCGCGCGAACTTCCTGTTTCAAGCGATTTTTTCAGGTCGATATTAAGGATCGCCATATTGGTATATGTGCGCTCGCTTGTAATAACTGTAACGGGCTGCTTTGTAAAATAAAGCGCCTCAAGCTGCGTAAGCACGTCCTGAACCCGCGAAGGGTTTGACCCGTGCCGCCTTTTCCACGTGACCGGGGTATTCGTCAGGTACAAAGTCATGCTCAGTGTCAGGGGCTTTAATATAATCGAGTCGCTTACTTCAAAGCCCTTTTCTACTGGATAGGAAGGAACGTCGGACGCAAGCGTTTTGGTCTCGTCAATCAGCGCGTCAAACTCAATGCCGTCTATAGATACCGGCTGCGTCGCCCTTGCCATGCTGTCGCCTCCTTGTTATCTGGCATAGGCCAAGCCGCGCGCCAGTATATCCGTAGCGTCGTCGGCCGCTTTGTCCATCGCTTCCGCGCTCCTCTGCTGGCCCGCACGGTCGCCGTGGAATTGGTTTGTTATTTCCACGTTCTGCGTTATGTATTTGTTTTCCACTGGCGAAGTCGCCGCCGCCACGGTCTCAGGCCGGGGCATTACGCCTAACGCGGCGATGTCTTTTATCGCCTGGGCTATGCCGCTGAACATTGAAAGCAGGGGCTTGTCTTCACCCTCCGCCTTTTCCTGTTTTGGCGTAAACGCAAAATTGGCAAGGTCTCTCAGTTTTTGGAAGATGTCAACGGTCTCGCTCGCCGTGAAAACCTTGCTTCCTTGAGCGTTCGTTATAAGCTCAGGCCCCTGCTCTCCGGCTATGAACGTGTCGGGCGCGCTGTCCGACCCAGTGGCTAGTTGCGGGATCAGGGGGATGCTTATCCCCTTGCCTCCGACGCCGGGAACCCAGTCGGGGATTTTCAGCTTGTTCAATCCGCCCAAGAAAGTATTGATCCCAGTGATTATGAGGTTTATCGGGAACTTGAAAAGCGCCGCGATTCCGCTGAAAATGTTTTTGAAAATATCCACGACGCCCGACCATGCCTTGCTCCAGTTGCCCGTGAATACTCCAGTAATAAAGTCAATCAATCCCTTGAATATGCCCATGACTGCATTGATGATAGGCATAAGCCCCTCGAACGCCGCGCCCAGTACGTTGCCCAGCAGGTCTGCGACAAAAGAAATAACGGGCATTAATGCCTCAAGCAGCGTCATAAGGAGCGGCAGTATAAGATCGATAATGGGCATGACTACGGAGACCAGCATCTCGATCAGGCTGGTCACGATAGGCAGTACCGTGTTAATAATCTTCATAGCTATAGGCAGCAATTTTCCGAGAAGGTTTATTATCACGGGAAGTATCTGCTTAGTTACCTGCAAAATAATAGGCAGGAGCTTTTGCAAAAGGTTAATGACTACCGGCAAAACGCTTTTAACTATCTGCATCACAAACCCGATAACCGTTTTTATGACGTCTATCAAAAATGGGATCGCCGTTTTTCCCAAGTCCATAAGGAACGCGGCGACCTCTTTTAACATGCCTATAATAAAAGGGATCACCGTCTTTGCGATGTCTATCAAAAACGGCAGCAATTCTTTCAGTGTATCGAGCAGAAAGCCGCCGAGCTGTTTTCCTAAAGTAATTATGGAGGGCAATAGCCCCTTTACGGCGTCGAGTATGCCGCGTATGGTATCGCGCACCTCCTCGCCGTCTATGCCGAACTTTTCAAGCAGGGAGCCGATCAGAGAATCTTCGCCCTGCATAAACTTTATTAAATCCTCAATAAGCAAAGCGACAATTACGATAACCGCCACCATCGCCGCCATTTTGAGGCTGACTTTCCCCAGGCCCGCACTGAGCGCTTTCAGGAATGAGAGGATTTTTCCGGCATTAAGCGCAATAAAGATCGCGCTGGCGGAAATGGCAAGCAGTTTCAGCATTTTGGTAACGCCTCCGACCTTGCTGCTGAACCGCACGAACCAGTCCGTCACCCTCCGCACTACCTTGACGCCCTGATTTATTCCTTTAACGATAAGCTGAGTTAATTTTTTGGAAATGCCGTAAGTCTCGTCGATCTTTTTTTTCCAGCTATTCCATTGATCCTTTACGCCTGAAACCGCGCTTTGTATTTCTTCGTTATTGGCAATGAACTCTTTTGCCATGCCGACGACAGACCTTGTTATCGCGACAAGGGACACTCCGACGCCGATGCCTTTAAGTATTTTCGTAGCGGCGGATTTAAGGTTTTTCATGCTGCTGAGGACGCCCTTTTCAGAGGCCCTGTCAACTTCATAGCCGACCCTGTTCGCTTCGAGGGGGAGCGCCTCCTCTTTAAGGCCCGCTATGCTGTCGGAGGACGCCTGCGCGGACGGGGCGTCAACGGCATAGCCGACAACGTTTTCCGCAAGAGTAGCGGCTTGAGTTTTAAGCTGGTCAATGGCGGCGGATACGCGGCTCTCGGATGCTTCGTCAAGGTTAAACCCCGCGACATTTTCCGCGAGTTTCTCCGCTTCGGCTTTGATCCGATTGACAGCTTCTATAACGGTCTGCTCTGACGCGCCGTCCACTGAAAAGGATGCCGCATTGTCCGCAAGCTTCTCGGCGTCTGACTTGATTCGGTTAATGGAATCAATTACATTCTGTTCGGACGCGGTATCGGGGGTAAACCCGACGCCGATAGAGTTTTGTATGCTTTCAGTGGACGCCTTTATGGCATTGACGCTGTTCAAAACGCTTTGTTCGGACGCCTTGTCTGTTTCAAACTTGACGCCCACATTCTCAAGCGCGGAGGAGGCGGCGGTCTTGAGCGTATCGATAGTTTTGTTCGCTTTGTTTTCGGACGTCTTGTCTATCTCAAAACCAAAGCTGATCGCAATATCTCGTATTGTCAAGTTTAGCGCCTCCTCCTTTTCCCGTTGACTTTGTTTTTTAGTTCGTCAGCATGTGCGGCCTCGATGTCTTGCGACATGCGCCACAGCGCATATAGCTTTAGAGCTTCGTCGAGCGTGTACGATTCCATAAGCTCGGACTTGCTTGCGAGTTTCATGCTGATCAGGATATACATTCGGAGTTCCAATTCCGAAAACTGGGTAACATCCAGTTTGCCGTATCTATGAAACTCGGCTAGCCCTTCGCCAGAAACGCGTTTATTGCTTTTCCATATTGGCCGCCGAGTTTCTTGAAAAAACCCGAATAGTTTACCTTAATGACGTCGAAAGCCAGAATGAACATATCCTGTATGTCGCCGCAGAAAATCTCGTTTGCGAGGTCTTTGTCCAGGGGCTGCGGCCCTTCCTTGCCGTCCAGCTCGACAGAAATATTGTTATTCTCGATTAGCAGCTTTCTAAGCAGCAGTTCCAGCTTGTCGCCGGATATGCCCGCCGTGGCGTTTGCCAAGTGCGGGGCGATTTCTTCGGCGCTAACGTCAAGGACGCTTGCCATCTCTTCGGCCGTGCCGGTCTTTGCCCTTCCCTTCATTACGACGGGCGCAATGCTTATGAGGATCGGCATTAAAAGCGAGAATACCTCGCCGCTTAAATTGGCGGCTTTGAACGCGCCGAACGGCCGCACGTAAAAAATGTTGCTGCCCAGTATGCGCTCTTGTTTTACGTCGTGCTGTTTCATTCTTCATTCTCCCCGCTGTATTCGACGGCGCCGCACTGGATGCTGATCTCGCGGTCGGGCGCTTCCTTTGCAAAGTCGCGGGTCATAGGAGTAACGACCCACGCGTCCTGAGCCGAGAAAATCAAGCCGCCTTTAAGGTCTTTGACAAGGACAGAGAAAGTGCCAGTGCCGTCGGCCCTGTCGCGGTCATACATTTTCTGGCAGAACGCAATAGTCGGCGACTGCTGGAGCAGGGTAAGGGTCATATTCGCGGTGTCGTCGGGATCGATGGAGCGAATGACTTCGCTGTCGCACCCGACCTTTTTAACAACGCCGTCGCCGTTAGGCTCAATGCTGACAAAAGAGTCATCCGAATAGCCCGTTACGTTGTGCGACCCCAAAGAGATTAATACTTTTCTTGAGTCGTAGGTTTTAAGCATTATTTACGCCCTCCCATAAGTTAATGTTACGTTTACTGTAACCGCGTGAATCGCTCCCGCCAGGCGCGCCGAGGCCGTACAGTCTTTGAGGACGCGCGCCGCTTTCTGCGACGCCTCTATGCTCATAGAGTTCGGAACCTTCGTAACAAAGCCAGGTACAAGTATGCCGTCTTCGTCGTATTCGTCTTCGGCGACGATAGTCCGATCGCGCGCCGCCTTGAGGCTGGCAATCATTGCGTTTTGAATGAGCAGGATGCCGCCGTTAGTGAATGGCACTTTAGGATTCATAAGGAACAGATTGAAAATGCGAAGCTGCATGTCGTTCTGGAGCCAGTCCCGCCCGCGAATGACATCAATCCATTCGTTGCCCCGGACTTTGCCGTTCATGGTGATATTGCGCCCCGCAATCTGCGTGAAGTAGTTGCTGCTGCCGTCGGTCAACGCCTTGATCAAAGTGCTGCTGAACTCCGACGGGTAAAGCGAAGCGAGCCGCTTGAAAGCCCAGGTCTCCGAGCCGGCAGGGAACGACAGGCCCTTTGCGACGGCGCCCACATTCAGGTATGCGTTCGCTTGCGGCACGTCCGACGGCATGTCTTCGTCCTTGATAAGCCCGCACCAGCCCATTGAACGGAAAAATATCGCGCCCACTGGATCGGTTTCCGACATGAATGTATAGGCGAAGAGCTTGATCTGCGCCTCAGTCCATTCGGCGATAGGCTCGTAAAGGCTCTCGTCAATGCCCGCCGTACAGACCACGTACCAGCCCGTCGTTTTGTTCGCTACGTCAAGCGCGGCGATTGCGTCGCTGACAAAAGGCAAAATGCCGAAAGTGCCGCCGTTCTGAGTAAAGGCTTTTACGCCGTCGAAAGTTACAGACCTTGTAATAACAGTCTTGCGCCCGTCGGCGCTTGTCGCGGTCAGAGTAACAATGTAAGTGCCGGGAAAATCCTCTGGCAGCAGGTTCATTGCGTCGGGATCAGGATTGTCCGTTGCGCCTAACGCTACCTGCACAAAAGCGTTGGGGTTCGGAGTCGTCGGCAGAAACTTACCGAAGAGGACTACTCCGTCCTTTTCAACGGTCATGTCCATCGCCGCAACTTCCTGACGATTATAGGCAATTTGCAGCCACGGCAGATCGGGCGGGGGCGGTATCAGCGTACCAATGGGTATGCCGTCAGACGCCACGTTAGACGCCGTTATGACTTTAAGGGTTCCGCCTGAAATGGTCGGCCTCGCGTCCGGGATGGTGGCGATAAAAATCTGCGCCGGTTTAGGGCTTTGCGAGAACGCAATCCGCGCCGCAACGCCCACGGGATCGGCATCCGCGCCCACGGCTTTGAATCCCGCGCCGGTTACCTCTTCCAATGAAGAATACACGCCCACTGCGGGAAGCGGCCTGGGCGGCGTGGCTACTGGAGGCGGCCCTAAGATAAGCAAGTTATCAAAGTTCGCGCTGTCAACTGCCGGAGCCGCTATGTCAATGTTAATGTTGACAATATTGTTTATGTTCGACATTCCTATTAATCCTCCTTCTTAATCTCTATTTCCACACGATCAAACCAGCCGGTATATTGGTCGGCAAGGGTTTGTGTCCTACCCCCGGACGGCGTTACAGTTATCGCCGGCGGTATCGGCTTGCCCTCTCCGTCAAGGGGCAGCCTGATCGGATTGTTGCTTCCGTCAAGAACCTGCTCTCCCGCTTCGTCTAGCGCATAACCGTCATTGTCGTACTTCGGGCGGCCGTTCTTGTGAAAAGGCATCCCGCTTTCATACATTGCGCCGGTATGCCCTACGGCCGTCTGCGTAAAACCGATCTCAAGCTCTACCATTGCCCTATAGTCCCATGTCGTGCCATTAATAAGCTCAGTCAAGTCAGTAATGTGCCGGCATGAAATTGAAACGTCATGGCGCTCGCGCCAGTCGTCGATATAGGGCGATTCCAGATAGTTCACAAAATCGGTCAGGTCATTGACGGCAGTATTCTCATACGCCGCCGTGACGCCAGAGCCGGATTGCAGCGGCGCGCCTTTTGTGTAGAGGTCAATTTGCAGCGTAGTTTTGGATGGAAAGCCGTTGACTATTACGCCGTCCGCCCATTTAACAATGGGCAGATAGTGCCTTGTAACCGCGCCCATGTTTAGAACTATCTGAGGCGGAGCAGGGCTTACTACTTTGACCTTGCCCCATATCACTGAAGCTTTGCCAAAATATTCGCGCACAAGGTCGTACAGCTTTTGTTTTAATTCGCTTTGCGTCATAGCCCCTCCTTATGGCGGCAGCATCTGCGCGCTTTCAGGAAGAATGGTAAAATCCGAGCGATAATGGCTGAGTATCGTGTGATCCCATTTAACAGAGGATACGCACTCATACCACTGGCCCGAATAAAAAAGCCTAACGCCCGGTATGCCTTCGTATTCATTTGCCGAGGCGAGCTTTGCGGAGCCGAAAGATTTAACGCGCTTGATTGTGCGCTCCCCTTCCGGCAGGGCCATAAGCTCGTCAGGCGTAAACGGCTGCACGTCGAGGCTCATGGTGACGTCGTGGTAAGGCGAGCTTGCATAGCCGTTTACAATAACCTGCGCCTCATAAACCCGCACGGGATAAGGCTTTTTGAATAGCCCCAACAACTTAATCGCCTCCCTTTTCTTTTATGACAAAGCTCACGGATTGCCTAAGACGCCCCGTGTCGATAAGCGGCTGATCTGATCCTTTTCCCTTTACGTAAAACGCTTTGCCGTTGCGCTGCATCCAGCCACCGTGGACAGTGATAGGCGCGTTAGGCTCGAAGTCTCCCGTTTTAATGGTGTCCTGTACGAGTCCCTTTTGCATTACGCCTATTTGCTGCAAGGCGTCCCGCGCCGTCGCCTGGCCCCTGACTATCGCCACTATCATCTTTTTGCAAGTGGCGGCAATTACGGCCTCGCTCTTGTCTACGCTCTGGCGCAGGAACGGGCGCGACGGGATATATTCGGTTCCCATTTCGTTCCATGTGGCGATGTCAACTAAGTCCACGCCGTCGCTGGATTCCGCGCCCTGCTGAAAACCTACCCGGACTTGCAGTTTTTTAAGCTCTTCGATTTCCTTGAAAAACTTTTTGCCGTTAGGCGTTACCCTGTCACGACCGGGCATTTGGCTCGCCCGCTGAAACGATCGGCGCGATTCTCATGCGCCGCAAACTGAGGTATTGTATGCCGTAAGGCGTCATTGCCAGTTCCGCGTCTGCTCCAGTAAGCGACGCAAGGTTAGTATTAAAGCCTATGGACACCTCTCCCTCGCTGTAATTTGCCACGCCCATCATCCTTACCGAATTAAGTTCGTTGGAATCCGTCGCCGCGCCGGCGTCCGCGCCCACGTTCGACATTTTCATTCGATGCGCGGTCAGCAGAGCGAGGGCCTGCGCCCAGAGGTTCATAAAGCGCCGCTTGCTTACCAGCGGCGCAGTCAATTCAATCCACTCTGTAACTTCGTCATCCGCTATCGCTTTGAACTCGGACGCTATGCGGCGAAAGATTTTTAGGACATCGGCAAAGTCCATAAATTGCTACCTTGCTTCCGCTTGCAGCTTCTCCGCGATTTTCTGCGCAATCACGGCCTTCGTGTCGCCGTCGGCACACGCAATGCCGGCTGCCGCAGCTTCCTTGCGCAGCTCCTCAAGGTTCATTTTGCCGAGGGCGGCAACCTTCACGTCGAGTTCGGCTTTCTTCCGCGCAGCTTCCTCAAGGGCTTTTGCCTTCGCGGCCTCCGCCTCGGCGGCGGCTTTTGCGGCGGCTTTCTCGGCGTCCGCAGCGGCTTTTGCGGCTTTCTGTTCGGGCGTCAGTTGCCACGGATCGGACACCTGCGCCTCGTCCACTTGCACAAGCCAGTTTTTCAAAAGGAAAAACTTGACGGTCGGATGGTCGGGGCCGAATCCCTTCGGCAGTTCCTTAATTTCGTCGGGGAGTATGACTACGGCGCCAAACCCCATAGGCTTGTTACTTGTATTCTTTACAAACATGAATGGTCTCCTTTTTTAGCGATTAAACGCCGGGTATGATAAGCATTGACAGAGGATAGTAAATCAGCACGCCCGCGATCCTCGCTTCGCAGGGAACCTCGAACTCAAGGCCCTTCGCCTGAACCGGATGCTGATAGAAGGGCATCGGCGTTTCGATGGAAAACTTTTCGGGGTTTTCCGAAAACATAAAGGCGACGCCCTGGCCGGGATACGGCGTTATGCCGCTGTCCGCGTTCAGTTCGGGAGCCTCTACAATTTTTTTCAGGCGCGGGGAGTTTTCAAGTATCCATTTCAGCACCGAGCCGGTACTGCCGCCCCCAATGACGAGCGGGGTGTTCGCCAGATACAGGAAAGCGTCTGTCGGAAGCGCAAGGGTGTCGGGCTTTTCCACGCTCTTTGTCAGCGTGGCGGTATAAGCCTGCATTGCGTTAATGTCGGCAAGCACTTCCATCGGCGTCTTGTCAACAAACTTCGTGGAAGTCCCGGCCCCGTTTAAGGAAAGCGCGAAAATAGGCACGTTGTTTGTGGGGGAAAGAACGCCGACAAGGTTATTCTCAGGATCGCCCGCCCATGCAATCGTGTTCGATTCGCGGTCGATGGCGTCCCTGGCAGTAGCGCCTTTTCTGGCGTCAAGAGACTTGCCTGCATACCGGCTCGCCCTCATTTCCTGCACCGAATAGCCATAGGAAGCGCCCAGCGACTTGATATGCGCCGTATTCGGTACGCCTTTAATGTCAACGCGGGGAAGGTCTGTCGCGTAGTTCTGGATGATCTTCGCAAAGCCCCTTTTGTCGTAGCTGTAAAAGGTGATTGTCTCGGCTCCGGGGTCCGCTTCGCTGGTCTTTGGAAACAGCGCAAGGGCGTTGAACTCCGGGTATATGACGTCATAGGTCTTCGTCTTGATATAGTCAAGTTCGCGGGCGAAGAAAACGCTCGCGTCCTCCGTGCTGTCGAAGCGGAGGGTTTTGTCGTCAGCCAAGCTTGCGGGGATGCTGGAGCGCCTGAAAGCGTCATAGTCCCTCGGATCAAACGTGGTTGACGGCATAGCGGGATTGTATTTGTCCATGTTCGTCTATCCTCCTTATGGCAAATCGTTGTAGATTTCGACCGGGGCGATGTTTCCGGCGCCGAGGCCGCCATAGAACCTGCCATGAATCGCAAGGTTGCCCGCAGCGACATTGGTAAACAGGCCGGCATTTGCGCCGCTGATAATGAGGTACAGGGGATCGTTGTAAGCGGGCGACACGCCGTCGGCGACACGCCCCCAAGCCCTGCCCCAACGAAGGAGTCCGACGGTCTGCTTCGGGAAAACCTGCACGTCCCCATTCATGGTCATTTGCTGCGTATAGCCGTTCAGCAAGACGCCCTCAAAGTCTTTCGCGGTATTTGTCGAAGTCGGTACGCGCACATCGACGCCGGGGTCAGTCCCGACGACGACGCCCATTCCGAACCGCATCTTGTTAATGTCAGTTTCGCTATTGACCCGGCTATCTATTGACTTTGGGGATATGTCAACAAGAGCGCCGGCGACGCCTTTAGGCGTCCTAAAATCGTAAGTGGTCTGCCCGCTCATTATTCAGTGCCTCCTCTTTTCTGCTGCCTCTCAATCATGCGCTCACGGGCGCGAGAAGCTTCCGTTTTGCCGGTCGGGGCGGGATCGGTCTTGCCGTCCAAGCGGCCCGACATTTGCCTCCGCTGGTAGTTGCAATCCTTGCCGCCGCCCGCCGTATTGATCTGGGCAACCGCCGCGTCAAAAGCGGCGTTAATGTACGCCTCGCCCTTGCCATCAAGCCTCATGTTCGGATTGACTTTTTTGACAATGGCCCTTTTCGCGTCGATGGGGTTCATATCCTCAAGCCCGTCAAGGTTCAGGGTGTCGCCCAGCCGCCCCAGCTTGAGGCGCTCGCGCACAATGGCGTCCATTGCGTCGGTATTGATTTTCAAAGTAACGCCGCCTCCTTCGCCGACGCCTCCGCCTATTCCCTCGTCCGCCGCCGGCGCTGGAGCCGGAGCCGGCGCGGGGGCTGGCGCCGAACTGTCAAAGTCGGACTTCGCCTGAAGCTGCTCGATAATTTCAAGCAGCGTGTCGATGTCTTCGTCCTGGGCCGCGACAGTTCCCATGAGACCCTCTGGGGTTTTCTGGTCTCCTTCCTGATCGCGGCGGTCGCGGCGGTCTTTTACCATCCTGACCCTATCCTCCGTCGTCCCTGCCTGCGGTTCGCCGCCGCCTGGCTGAACTCCCGCAGGGCTGTCAATGACATTCTGCTTCGGCTCCTCAGTGCCGCTGCCGGGCATGGCGCCCGCTGCGGCGCGCTCCGCTTCGTCCATTCGGCTCTTGCGGCGGGCGCTGTACGCGGCAATAGTTTTTTTAAGCTCCTCGCTTTCCATTGCCTTTTTTTCCTGCTTAGGCTGTTCCATAGCCTTACCTCCTTGTAAAGTTGGTTTTATGCCATCTAAGTTCAGACGAGCTTGATCCCCCGCTCGCGCGTCCCCAACAAGCGCGAGGTGGTTTATTGTGATCTCAGTCTGGATGGCGTCATAAGGTTGCCCGTTCCATACGCCGGGCGTTTCGTCTAACACAAGGTCATAGCCGAGGCTCAATTCCCTAAGCCCGGAACTCTTTACTTCGTTTATGCCGTGGATAATTATCTGCGCCCTGACGTCGTTTCCATCCTGATACCCGTCGGAGAGTATCGTCCCGACAATCTCGCGCTCGACATTGTTCTTGTTCACGCGGCCTGCGCCGTGCGTGATAATTACCGGCTTGCCTTTATATGTCGCAAGGCTTTCCGGCGCGAATACATGCTCAGGGAGGCGCAGCTCCCGCCGCTTAGTCCCGTCAGGGTTCGCGTATTCGAAAATCCCGACGCTGGTAACGACAGGCTCGTCAATGAGATAGCCTTCCTCGGTGAAAAAAGTCTTGTCGAGCTTAATGCTGTCGAGGCGCTGGACGCGGATCAGTTTAGGAGCCTTGTCCATTCGCGCCTCCGTCAACCACTATGACCTCGTTGACAAGCCTGTTCAGGGCGGCGCGACATTCGCGGAGCCTGGTCAATACTATTTTTGCGTACTTGTCGGTTACCTCGCAGCCTTCCATTCCCAGATAGGCGCCGAGCCTCTGCTCCCAGTCCCGAATGTTGTCGTGCAGGATGTCGCTTTTCTCGCGCGTGGTCATTGTTCGCCTCCTTGCTTTTCTGCGCCGTCCATTTGCGCCGCGGCGGCAGGCTCCTCGCCGTTCAGCATTGCCGTAATCGCAATCGTCAAGTTTTGCAGGTGGGGCAATTCGTCGGCCCTGTTATTCGTGTAGACAGATTTCATAGCGTCGTTTTGAGTTGACTGTATCTGCCGCGTGTAATTAATAATCGCTTTAAGTTCCTTGATGCACGACTCGCAAGCGATGATTATTTCTAGGCCGTAGTCCATTTAATGAGCCTCCTTTTTTTGGGCATAAAAAAACCGCCTTGCGGCGGTTATGTGCTTACTATTGTTTTGTATATTGCTATCCAAGCACTACCCAACCCGTACCCGAACCATACTGCCAATTACCATTTGTAATATTCAAATTGTTGCGGTATATTTTCGCATAAGCAGAGTTTCCAGGATATTGGTTTCGCCATTCACACGCAATATAATTCAAAGTTCCTATTGTATTTTTCATAACGGACAACCAACCGGAAGTGTTCGATGCACTTGCATTGGGGTGTAAGTCCGTAAGCGCGGGTATAGATGCTTGTCCAAAGTGTAAATTAAAGGCCCATACATCCCTAAACTTTCCGCTTGCTTCAAAGTTTCGCAATAACTGCGACAGAGATGTTACGCCTACTAAATCCGCGCTCGTGACAGCATAAGTTACATTCATAATTGCGCCCACGGGCGCACTGGGCGCAAACTCGCTCGGCAGTTTACCGTCCAGCATCGCACTGTCGGCGGCTTGCGCTGTTTTATCAAGCTTACCACTCAACACATTTACAACCTGCCTGATTTTATTCCATATCAGTTGAAACAATGATGCTATTGATGTCGTTCCTACTGCGTCAGTGGTTATATCTGTGCCTGAGCCTGATTCAGAAGTAAGTGATACACTCAATTCTGGCCCCGCCGGGCCTTGAGGCCCTACTGGGCCTTGAGGCCCCGTCGGGCCTTGCGATCCAGTCGCTCCATCTACACCTGCCGGGCCTTGAGGCCCTGCCGGGCCTTGCGCCCCAGTTGCACCAGTCGCCCCTATTGGGCCTTGAGACCCTTCCAAGCCTTGAGGCCCTTCCGGGCCTTGTACGCCTTGAGGCCCTTCCGGGCCTTGTACGCCTTGAGGCCCTTCCGGGCCTTGAGGCCCCGTCGATCCTGCTGTGCCTTGCGCACCTTGCGCACCTGCCGGGCCTTGAGGCCCCGTCGGGCCTTGCATAACAAACAATACCCACGGTGTCGGATTCGCATCCGGCGCAACTGTACTTCCTGAAACATTTGAGGTGTATATATAAGAGTTTTGGCTGCTACCGCTGCCGAATACCACAACGTCATTGCGAGCATAATCATTTATTGCAATATCCCATATTCCGCGAGGGTTCACATTGCTCGGAGGCCCTGCCTGACCCGGCTCGCCCTGAATACCTTGAGGCCCCTGTATGCCCTGCGGGCCTGTCTGCCCCGGTTCCCCTTGCGCCCCTGCTGGGCCTTGCGTTCCCGTCTCGCCTTGTATCCCTTGAGGGCCTGTTTCTCCTTGAGGCCCTTCCGGGCCTTGCGAACCAGTCTCGCCTTGAGGCCCCTGCGGGCCAGTCTGCCCCGGTTCTCCTTGAGGCCCTTGAGGGCCTTGCGCTCCCGTTGCACCTGCTGGGCCTTGTATGCCCTGCGGGCCTTGAGGCCCCTGCGGGCCTTGAGCGCCGATAGCTCCAGCAGGCCCCGATATGCCTTGAGGCCCCTGTAAACCTTGCGGGCCTTGAGGCCCCGGCAGACCTCGCGGGCCTTGCACTGCGCCCTCTCCAAGCGCGACGGAGTTCACATATCTTTTTATCTTTCCCCACCAAAGCATTACGTCCATTTATATCAGCTCCCATTCTCCAGTGTCGCCACGCAATATACATGCGTCGCCTGTTTCCACGCAAAAGGCATCGCTGCCCGCCGCGACGCGATCCAGTTTCGGCAAATTGGGAAAGTCCGCCATAGTGTCAAAATATAAATGATGCTGCATTTTGCCGCCATTAAGCGGAGTAGGATTTTCTCTCGGATAGATCAAAATAGCGCCTCCCTTTATGTCAAGTTATTTTCATACTAAAGCCAGTAATATCTACGCCGCTGTTTCCGTCCCACGGAAGATTAAGCGTATCGATGTCAAACACGGGCAGCGAGACGCACCGGCAGTCATAATCCTGCCCCGGATGGCAATGCCGCCCCGTGTAGACCCTGCCGTTCTTTTTTGTCTCGTACCACATTTCAGGCGGGTCATTCCAGAAAAACTTTTTGCCGTTTAAGTGCGCATGGCACTCGCGCACCCTGACGTCGCCTGAGTCGCTCCATTCGTACCTCTGCACTCCCGCGTCTTTTTGCTGCGTTTGCGTAATATCCGCGTTCAGCTTTGCGGTCTGATCGCGGGCTATGAATTGGGCATGGTCTCTGTCAATGCCGTACGCCTCTTGAATCAGGCGCGACATTTCCGCGTTGCTTTTGCCTGAGTAGTATCCGTTTTCGATAATGGTTTCCATGCGGTTCAGCGTTTCCGCAGGAATCGTTTTTATCAGGCCGACGTTATTCGCCGCCCATTGCCGCATCGCGTCCTGATAAAACTCGCCCGAATAATAATCCTCGACAATGTTAATGCCGAGCGTCTTATGAACTACCCGCTTCCATTCGCGGATTGACCTCTTTTTAACTTTGACCGCAAGCTCCGCAATTTTGCGCGCCAGCCCGAAGGAGGCCGCCTTGCTTTCAAACTCAAGCCGCGCCCTCTCCATTACGCGCCGTATCATGCGCGACACGTTCAGGTCGGCGTCCATTCTCATTTCCGCCCGCTCCACGTCAATGGCGCGGCGGATTTCAGGGAGCCTCTCTTTAAGGACTCCGTTCAGCAGCGCCATATATTGTCGGGCTATGCGCTCGTATTCTTCCGCCAGATTGACGGGGAACTGAACGGCGACTTTAGACTTTAGGGACTTGTTGCCCCGGAACTTCGGCCTGACGGCATTTTGTACGGCCTGCGCCATTGCCACGTCGTTCAATGCCGCCTCCCTTTTTATTCCTATCCGTTGCCGCGCCTGTTGCAGCGGCAATGCTGGTTTATAGAGTATTTTTCCAACAGGCTATCTATGTTCATTATCGAATGTACGTCGGTCACGGATTCGACAAGGCGCGAATCCATTACAAGCCTTACGTCATCAAATATTTTGTCTCTCAAAATAATGGGCAATTTATACTTCGCGAACATATTGACTATTTCCATGACAACAAGCGCCGTATCTGGGTTCAGCATTGTCCCGCCTCCTTTTCAGTGCAATAAAAAACCCCGGATTGTTCCGGGGTTTGTCATAAGTACGTTTATTCTGTTAATCAGACTGCTATCTTTTCTTTTTGCTGCGCCCATTGCGCTCTGCGCTCGTTCAGGCTTTTTTCATTTGCCCCGCCACGGAAGTCAGGATCATCAAGCTGCACACCGTCATTTTCCCACCCGCAAACATCGCAGACTTCAAAATTATTATCCTCTTCAAAATTACGCTCCCCGCATACAGGACATTTAATCATCTTGTTTCCCTCCATCCTTTTTTATCTGGCGATTAAAATAAGCCTCTCCACTTTTGGGCTTAAACATTGTTGCTATGCCGGTATCATGCCCTTTTACAAAGTCATTTGCAGCTTTATCATAGCGAACAATGGAACCATTAGCGGCTTTGTAACCAAGAACCCCTTTACTTACCGATGATCTAACAAGATTAAGCGCCCGTTCGGCGTACTGCTCTTTAGTAAAATTAGGGTATTCGCCGCTATGGTCGTTTTTCCCTCCCCAGTGATTATCAAGGGCGCTTCCCGTAAATGGCGGTAAGGAAGGATTAGCGCCTGTTGCCGAAAACTTCGGCGGATCATTTCCTCCTGTCCCGCTGGCACCCTCGCTTGCGAACTGGCCATTTTTGTCCCTTAAAGGTTCCTTGTCAGCATCTAAAACTATACGCCGCAATCCCCCTGCCGTCAACGCCTTTTTTAGGGCATTTTCCGGCTCTTTTCCGTCGCCTCTGCCGCCGGAAACAGAGGCTATTTTAGGGTTTTGGCTGCAATCCTCAAGCAGGCCCAGGGACGCCAGAAACGGCGGAAAGCAGTCCCGAACAAGGTTGTCCGGCCTTGCCCATGCCGCGTCGGTCATTTCAGGGCTTTTGCATTTCGGCCTGCCCTTAAAGTCGGTACATATGAAAATATGGGGCTTGCCATACTTAGGATCAAGCCCGTCAAGCTGCCCTACGTATTGCAGGTCTGTCGGGAGGATATTGAACTCTTCGAAGGTCTCGCGAACGGCGGCCTGCTTAGGATTCTCCCCGGCCTCGATATGGCCGCCGGGGCCTCCGATTAAATGGTTGTCGGTTCGGCGCCCTATAAGGACTTCCCCGTCCTTTACAACAAGGACACCCACTGAGCCATAGTCAGCGGAGCCGTCCATTACTTCGCGCTCGCCAGATTCCCCAGAGGGCGCAATGCCAGGCGCTGCGGGTTCAGCAGGCGGCGCCTCAGCGCCGCCCCACAAATCCCCGCCCTGCACATCTTCCCCATCGATAAGCTCCTCAATCTGGAACTCGCCTTCCTGAGCCAAGCCCCGGCGTATTTCCGAAGGCTGCAAAACGCCCATGTCTACGTACATCTGGGCAGCCTGCGCCCTGACAAGCTGCGTCTGGGCCTTTTGCTGATCGACCGCGACCTTTTCCGTTTCGCTCATAGACCACAAGGGATTGAACGCCAGATTGATTTCCGGCTTTTCTACAATGATTCCCCTGTACTGCCCCGCAGCCACAACGACATCAACAAGCCGGCTCATGTTGTCGCGCAGGTTTAGCTTCTGGATTTTCTCGACGTAGTTATACCAGTTTTCAAGGTCGCTTTTGCCAGTAGAGTTCTGCCCTGCGGGGGAGCGCCCGAATAAAATCGTCTGCGGTATGCTCGTAACCGCAGAAAGCAAATTGCAGGTAGTGTCAATCGTGTCCTTGACGCCCGCCATCTGGATATTCTTAAACTCGTAGGATTCGCCGTCGTTGTCAATGGCGATGCTGTTCAAAATGCCCCGCGCCATGTCGATCGCTTGCAGCCGCCTGATAACGATATTCATGCCCTCGTCAGTGGCAAGCAGGTCGGCCAGGCCCTTCATTGAATAAATGGCCTGAACCGAGCGCTCCAACATTTTGACGCCCGTGCTGTGCGAGGTCAGCGTCTCCCGAAGCTCGCGCCTGATCCTGATATATTCGGGTATGCCCCAGAATCGATAGAAGGGCTGCATAGTGCGCTCAGGCACGATGCCGTTCTTGAATATCAGGCAGCGGCTTTCATGCACCCAGAATTGGCCGTATATGCTGTTGACCTGATAGTATTCCGGCATACCGAAGCGCGGCGTCGCGCTTCGGGTCGGGTCTTGCGGGTCGTATTTGTAGAGGCTGCTATAGTCGGGATAGACCACGGCGCGCTCATAGACGCGAATCTCCTCGATGTCCTTAATGCGCCGCCAGTTCAGAGGCTCGTCTATCCCGCCCCCGTCGTTTATCAGCATGACGCCTAACGCCCCGCCGTACAGCCTCGACCACTTGATCGCCGTCGAGGCGCTGTCTTCCCATTTAAGCCTGTCAAGCGCTTTCTTAATGTACTGCGTTATTTCGTCGGTCTCTTTCAGTCCGAGGTCATAGCCGTGCTTGACCGCCTCCTCAGCCGGGGCGTCGATGATTTTAGCGAACAGGCCGTTGGATTCGTACTGCTCGGTAAGGCTCATGTCGGGGACTATTCCATCGTGCTGGAACTCATACGCGGTCGAGTTGTCCTGCTCCGTCCCGTATTTATTCAGCATGTTCACATAGTCGTCAGCCCGATACTGCCTTACGCCCGCCAAAGCAACCACCTCTTTGATTAAAAAAAATAGGCAACAAAAAGCCCCGCCTTTATGGCGGGGCCTTGCCGAGGTCAACTTGACCTGCTTTCATATTCCCTTACGCGCCGGTAAAACGTCGGCGCCGTCAGCTTCAAAATCTTTTGCGCCCTGACGGCCGTAAGCTTGCCGGCTTTCCAGTCGTCGTATATGGACTTGAATATTCTGGGATCAAGGTCAATGGGCTTGCGCCCCTTGTACTTCCCGGCTTTTTTGGCCTCCTTGATCCCTTCCTTTTGCCTCTCAAGCGTACACTCGCGCTCGAACTGGTACAGCCCCGCGAATATGGTCAGCATGAGCCGCCCCGCGGGGGTCGCGGTGTCTATCAATTCCTTTTTGCTGATAAACTCGACGCCCTTGTCCTTGAGGGTTTCCACAAGGTCAAGCAAGTCCCGCGTAGAGCGCGCAAGCCTTGAATAGCTCTCGACAATCAGGGTGTCGCCGACCCTGACGAATTGCAGCATGTTCTGTAGTTCCCTGCGGGCCAGGTCTTTGCCGCTCGCATGGTCAACGAATATTTTATCGACGCCAAGCTCCTGCATTAGAACCTCTTGCCGAATGGTGTTCTGCTCCTCGGTCGATACCCGCACGTACCCGACTTTCATTGCCGCCTCCTAAAGTGCCTTTAGTACGGCGCAACGGGTCTTTTTTGTCAATAGGATGGCGGGAGCTTAATCGACGCGCTTCAAAATAGGAAAAGGCAACCTATCGACGCGCTTTTCCATGTGTCAATAGGGGGTAGTCTATTGACATTTTTATTCAGTTTTTTGGCCGAGTTAAAAAGCCAATTCACTTTTTAATATCGGACTAAACCGAATAAAAGTCAAGTAAACAGGAGTAAAAAAGAATGAACAACCTTAATTCGGTACTTATAGAAGGGGCTATGACATATGCCCCTCAGACAATTCCATCTGAAAAGGGAATCACGGCCTGCACGTTTGCCATTGAAAGCAATCGTTATCACAAGGAAGGCGGGGAACTTAAAAAGGAGACCTGGACATTCGACATAGAGTGCGAATCGAAGCTTGCCGAAAACGTGCTTGAGATAGGTCAGGAAGGCAGCAAGGTTCGCGTAGTGGGGCGTCTTAAAGGCAACGGGCGCTTCGGAGTCGTCATTGTCGCTGAGCATGTCGAGTTTCAGAAAAACAAGAGGTAAGTCATGGAAAAACTTTTGACCTGCGAGCAGGTCGCGGATCGGTACAGCGTCAAAGTAGAGACCGTATGGGAATGGATCAGGCTTAAAAAGCTCGCCGCCATTAAGATAGCCGGTCGTACCTGCCGCATACACCCCGACGCTTTGATTGCCTTCGAAAAGCCATACGAAGCGGCGGCGGAGCAGCAGGCGGCAGGGCAGCAGGGAGGCGCGCAATGAATTACAAGCCTTTTTATTCACTGATCTGCATGTTGCAAAACGAAAAGATAACGCGCAAGCGCTTCATTCTGGAATGGAGCTTACTCCAAAAAAGAGGTAAGGCATGAAAAAAGTTTTTTACGGCGTAATGACTGAGTTCTATAAAAACGGAACATTCAAGGGCGCGATAACTACACGGAACTGCAAAGAAAAGCCAAAGAATACTCAGAGGTTCATGCTCTTTATGACCGCCTATCTGGACTGGTTTGAAAGCGTCAAAGATGCCGAGGCTTTTCTCACAAAGCAGTCAGCAGATAAAAGAACGGCGTAGGGAGGGGGAAACAATGAAAAGGCATAGAAAGCACTGGACGTTTAGCGGCATCAAGCAATACTACCCTAGTTTGAGCTTTAAGACCTGGCTCGCGGCATGTCAGCGCGGACTTCAATATGAGCTGTGTTTACCAACCTTGAGCGAAGCAAAAACCCTATTTAGCAAGTAACGGCATAAAGGAAAAAAGGCATGGGGAAAATAACTGAAAAGGTCATAGCAAGGTCAACTGAAAGCATCACGATTAACTTTGACGAAATACCAAAGCATGAAATGGATTCCCTCTGCCGCGTAATACTTAGCAGCGCCAGAAAAGCGTTTGAAAATCCGCAATTCAGAGCCGACTACGAGGTCTGGCTTGCGGAACGGAAAGCAAAGCAAGCAGTTATTGGGAGCGTGGTGTAGTGGCAGCACCCCTGGTCATTGACCAACATCGCGCAGGTTCGATTCCTGTCGCTCCCTGAAAAATCCAACCGTAGCTGGTCTGCGGCAATGGTGGCTGGTAGAGGATAAAGTGCGTAGTCCGTACGTGCGGGAAAACCTTACGGAACGCCAGCAATAAAAACCAGCTAGGATAGCTTCGGCTGTCCTATTAAGCAGTCTCCATCATGACAGTCGCTTTGGCGAGATAGAGAACCCGTCGAGGGTCAGGCAGTCTTCGGGCTGCTGTTGTGGCGAGCATGGGGCGCCCTCGTGCATAACTACGATCCGTTGCGGTGATTGGGAAACTGCTTAATAGGGCGGCACAAGGTTGATCGCTTGTGAACTAGCCAGTTCGTTTGTCAGAGGACGGATCGAAGGGAGCTGATTGCAAGGCTCAAGGGATTGGAAACTGACTGACAGCTCGGAAAGACGGGTAATTTTTAAGGCAAGGAGGCATTTTACGAAAACGAAAGAAAGCGTCATAAAATACGCCGGTCTTATCTGTATCAGAATCGCGCTGTCCCTGATTTTTACATGGCTTGTAAGCTGGCCGCTCATAGTAATAGCGGCAGGGGAGCGCGGGTATACGGGAGCCTATGGCGGCGAGTGGCTGCTCATAGTCAGCGTATTCATTGCCGCCTTTTATCTCTCTACAAAACTTATTCAAGGAGCTAAGGAAATTATGTTCACAATTACAATCAATGGCAGCACGCTCGAAGAGCTTTTTAGCAATGTCGAGACGTTTCTCAAGACGAAGCAGGGCGCTTCCGCGCAGGGAATAATTCCCGGCACTAATGCGCCGCCCGCAGCGCCGCCAGTATCAGCGCCAGCCCCGGCAGCCTCCGCGCCGCCAGTGTCAACGCCTGCGCCGACTGCGGCATCGCCCTTCCAACAGCCTGGCATAACAGCGGGGCCTCCAGCCGCCGCAGCCCCGACCTATACGCTGGATCAACTGGCCCGCGCCGGAGCGACCCTTGCCCAGTCGGGAAAAATGGAACAGGCCCTCGCCCTGCTTGCGAAGTACGGCATACAGACCGTCAACCAGCTCAAGCCTGAGCAGTATGGGGCATTTGCGACCGAACTGCGCCTCCTCGGAGCGCAGGTATAAGGGGGGGGGACAATGGCGAATAACGCCCACGCTTTACTATCCGCGTCATCGGCAGAGCGCTGGATACTATGCACCGCATCCCCTCGATACGAGGCGCAATTTCCAGAGACTACCTCGGAATATGCCGAGGAGGG
>Ga0268262_10001597_pt1 | contig 27678 bp, 15 predicted proteins | sample TergutNc150P3_FD_190354 | JGI IMG/M metagenome (GOLD analysis project Ga0268262, IMG submission 190354) | Nasutitermes corniger P3 segment gut microbial community from laboratory colony in Florida, USA - Nc150 P3 (SPAdes) (version 2) | ecosystem: Host-associated > Arthropoda: Insects >... | reverse complement strand
GGAACCACGATAACACTCCCAAATCAGATAAATATGACAAGAACCGGATATATCTTAGACGGGTGGAATACAAACACCGGTGGCACGGGAACCAACTATACCGCCAATTCGCCTTACGCTGTTACCGGTAATATTACCTTATACGCAAAATGGACTATAAAAAAGTACACAGTCACCTATAACGGCAACGGTACGACGAGCGGCGTCCCTCAAACGGTGGTTAATGTGGACTCAGGAACAACCATAACACTTCCCACGATGACACGAACCGGTTATGGGTTCGATGGGTGGTATGAAAACAGCGCCGGGACGGGAACTGGGTACGCCGCAGGTTCTTCTTACACCGTTAACGGTAATGCAACCCTTTACGCTAAGTGGATTGTCTCCGCGCCCGACACCCCGGCAAACGTAAGCGCAACGGCGGCGGCGTCAAGCGCCAGTATCACCGTAAGCTGGTCAGCGGTCTCCGGGGCTACAGAGTACTATGTGTATCGTAGTACTAGTTCTTCCGGTATCTATTACTTAGAGACGATTACAACATCCACGTCGTTCACAAATAGCGGGTTGTCATCCGGCACAACGTACTATTACAAAGTGTCGGCCTACAACAGCGACGGGGAGAGTCCACAGTCTTCTTATGTTAGTGCGACAACCTTAGCCGCACCCAACACTCCGGCAAACGTAAGCGCAGAGGCGTCGTCGTCAAGCGGTATCATCGTAAGCTGGTCAGCGGTCTCCGGGGCTACTGGGTATCGGGTGTATCGTAGCACTAGTCCTTCCGGTACTTATAGCTATGCGACGAATACAACATCCACATCGTTCACAAATACCGGGTTGTCAGCCGGCACAACATACTATTACAAAGTGTCGGCTTACAACAGCGGCGGGGAGAGTTCGCAGTCTTCTTATGTTAGCGCGACAACTAACGTAGCCGCGCCCAACACCCCGGCAAACGTAAGCGCGACGGCGGCATCGTCAAGCAGTATCATCGTAAGCTGGTCAGCGGTCTCCGGGGCTACAGAATACTATGTGTATCGTAACACTAGTCCTTTTGGTACTTATAGCTATTTGACGAGTACAACATCCACATCGTTTACAAATACCGGATTGTCAGTCGGCACAACGTACTATTACAAAGTGTCGGCCTGCAACAGCGGCGGTGAGAGTTCGCAATCTTCTTATGTTAGCGCGACAACTAACTTAGCCCCGCCCAACACCCCGACAAACGTAAACGCGGCGGCGGCATCGTCAAGCAGTATTACCGTAAGCTGGTCAGCGGTCTCCGGGGCTACTGAGTACTATGTGTATCGTAGCAATAGTTTTTCCGGTACTTATAGCTATGTGACGAGTACAACATCCACATCGTTCACAAATACCGGGTTGTCAGCTGGTACAACGTACTATTACAGAGTGTCGGCCTACAATAGCGGCGGGGAGAGTTCGCAATCTTCTTATGTTAGCGCCGCGATACCTAATCCTAATACTAATGTTACAACCGGTACGTTTACCGACACTAGAAATAATAAAATATACAAGACGGTGAAGATAGGTAGTCAGACGTGGATGGCGGAGAATCTGAATTATGAGACATCAAGCGGTTCTTGGTGTTACAATAACAGCGCAGATAACTGTAACATATACGGGAAGTTGTACGATTGGGTAGCGGCGAAAACGGCTTGTCCGACCGGATGGCATTTGCCGTCTAGTCAGGAATGGCAGAGTTTGGTTGATTATGCTGGTGGTTATTCTACTGCCGGTAGTAAGCTGAAATCGCAGAGCGGTTGGAATAGTTATAGCGGTATTAGCAGTAGTGATGAGTACGGATTTTCGGCGTTGCCTGGCGGCTACCGCTACTACTCCAATGGCTCGTTCGGCAGTGTCGGCAACTACGGCAACTGGTGGACGGCTACGGAGTTCTCTAGCGGTATCGCCTACCGCCGGTACTTGTACTACGACAGCGACTACGTGAACGAGGGCTACTACGACAAGAGCTGCGGCTTCTCTGTGCGTTGTCTCCAGGACTGAAGCGCTGTGCGGGTAGGCGAAGCCAACCCGTATAGCGCCGTTGTTAGCCCGTAGGGCAAACAACGTGGGGTTTGTGTGTGTGGTGTAATAGCTAATAAATTCAATTCCGTGAGGGAAACAGACACGTCCTTCACGGCAAACTTGATTATGAAAGGGGTGTCGGACGGTGTCTACTCGACAAAAGAATTATGACAAGGTATAATTGTGACATAGAATATCTAAATTGTGATGTAGATATATCTAAAGATGAACTCAACAATATCATTGTTGAAGCTGACAAAATAATTTCTGATATTAATGGTGAGAAAGAAAAATGTATTGAGGCATATCTCAAAAAGGTGCAGTGTTTGCAAAAATTAGACAAATATACCGAAAGCAAGGAATCTATTGATAAATTACTGAGCTTAAACCCGAATATGCCCGAAGCGCTTGCGCGGCTAGGAAATTTTTATAGTGTAAAAGGAGAATATTGCAGTGCTATTAAATTTGTAACGAAAGCGATTAAACTAAAAAAGGAGTATGCTTATGCCTATTATATAAGAGGAAATATTTATCGGAATAAGGACAAATGCGATAAAGCATTGCATGATTACTCCGCTGCAATTCGTTATAACCATAACTATATGGCATCATACAATAATCGCGGTCTCACAAGATACGGTTCGCACGATTATCAAGGTGCAATAGAAGATTACAGCAAAGCCATTGATATTGAACCCAAAAATGCGAGAGCATATTACAATCGTGGCATTGCGAAATACTGTTTATCTCATTACCTAGATGCAATAAAAGATTACGACAACGCCATTGAGAATAACTCACAATATACAGACGCATACTACAATCGTTGTTTTGCATATATAAAATTGGAGCAATACAAGAACGCTGCCGATGACTTAAAAAACTCAGGTGCAAGTCTATTGGACGTGCTTATTGCAGAAGGTGAAGAAAAAACAAAACGCATGCTCGATTACAATGATTTTTTTAAGAAAGCTACAGAAGAAAATAAAATGAGTAGTAATGTAGATGATTACAAAGATATTTATATTAAATCGTTAAGAATAATATCAAAATTACATATTAACGATAGTGATGAGTTAAATATGCTAGTGTCACATTACACGAAAAAGAATATTGCAGAAAAATTGCTCTTTGATAACAACCTTTCCCCCAAAACAGTTCGAGATTTTTTTCGTCTATATTCTGTAAATACAAGTAATGACCCAGAAGAAGGTAAAACACTGTTTCATTATCTGTTTCCAAAAGAAATATATTCCTCAATGGTAGAAGAATTTGGTGCATTTGCTGGTTGTTTTATTTTAAATAGTGACAGTTTAAATCAATTTCGGCTTTATGGCAAAACAGAAGACAAAGAAGACGCTACTAGTGTCAGTATTTCTTTAAACGAGAACTTTTTTAACAAAAATATACATATAAGTGTGGAAATGAAATCCGATCAAGAAAATAGATGCGTGGTAAATCAACCGAACTCTTTGCCATTATTTCGCTGTATCTACATAGACCCTGAAACCAATAAAATTATTTCATTAGGACAAAGAGAAGAATACGTTTTTTACAGAGAACATAAAAAGAAAAAAGATTATAAAAAATACAAGAGCGAGATAGACAAAATTCAGAAAAAAATAAGTAATGAATTGAAAGTGTTGAAAAGGCTGGTAAATAACAAAGAATTAAACAAAGACATACTGTATAAACTTTTGCTTAATTTACGTTATTTGATAAAACATGTCGCATTTAAGGAAGAACAAGAATGTAGAATTATTCGAATTATAGAACTCAACGATAGCAAAAACATTAAATTAGATGACAATAACCATCGTTTTGTAGAATATTTGAAATTGAATGAAAAAAATGTATCAAGAATTTGTTTTGCACCAAACGCAAAAGATATTAACAAATTTAAACAACATCTTGCTCACAACAATTATCATATAGAATGTGACAGAAGTAAAGCGCCTTTGGCTTGAAACAAGTATAGTACATAATCAAAATAAGGGATAGATTAGATAAGTTCAAATATAACGGAGAATCGTTCATGAAATGTCCAAAATGTGAAAATCAGATGGTAAAATCAGAAAACACATGGTTTTGTGGAAAATGCAAAATATTTATTGATGATGTAGTAGTTGTTAATATAGATGAACTTTTCTACGCCGATGCTATTAACACATACTACCCACTAATAGCTCATGAGTACCATATTCTTTACAAATTTGTGAAAGAACAAAATTATTTTGGTGCCCTGTTGGAATTTAAGGATGTTGTCGAGATACTCTTAAAGTTTCCCACTCTTATAGCCATCAACAACTTATGGCGAAAAGATAAGTATACCATACCTGAAGAAAAAGCAATAATTGAGTTACTGTTGAGCAAACCATTATCGCTAGGTGACTGGAGGGAGTTGTGTAGGCTTTTTGTTGAATTATACAAAAAGATGGACAAAAATAAAGAATTGGCAGAAGAGAACCACGCTATTGTGGCAATATTGAAACCGTTACTTAAAGCAGTATATGATTTCTACAAAAAACAAATCGTCGAAAAAAAGGATATTGTCCAATGGAGAAATGAATGTATCGGTCACGGTGCTCTTCAATCCAATTTAGAAGAAGATGACTTATTTAAAAACAGATTTTTTACATGGCTAAAGGCGTTAAAGGATCATTTAGAAAACAATCGTTTCTTATACGAACAACTCGAAATATTCGATGCGTCTGATTGCCGACTTTGTGGTAAGGAATGTGAGAAGCATATTGGTGAAAAGATTGTGGTTCGTCTCGGAATCACAAAATATGAGCAGTTTCCGTTTATCCTTGTGAGAGATCATACGACCAATATTTTTGACTCATATACCAGTGAATCTGTCTATATCTTGAATTACATTACTGGCAATAAAAAGAAAGAGAAACACGAACTAGCGGATATTTTTGCGGAAAAACGCAAGAGATATCTCAGCAATGAAATGTTAGAAAATTTGAGAGAATCAGAGGAATCACCATCTAAGATAACGGATGATGTGTTTGGTGATGGTGAAATAGATATGCTTAGTAAAATGTCAGATGAAAAAGATGCATTTACTCCACCTAAATACATTATCAATGACATTAAGAGTTTTCTTGTTGAGAACGATCACGGAATATTTTTCCTACAAATAGAACGTGGGATGGGTAAGACTACGTTGGTTAGAGCTATGGATCAATTAGCAATGGGGAACGTTTGTTTTGATGATGGTCAAAATAATATTGCAGTCCGGGCGTATTATATCAATAGTATGTTTTCCTACAGAATGGACCATTTTCAGAATGAATCTATACAAACTCTTATCAATACAGAAAATTTTGGCATACCAAGACTTGTTTTATCCAATATACCGACCAACTTCATTGGCGGAAGTGATAAAAAAGATGACACATCCAATATATCTATAGCTTTTGCGCATTTTTTGAATGATATGCTCTGTGCATACCAAAAAAAGATATCCATTGAAAAATTATTATACATCATAGATGGTCTTGATGAGATACGTTATGACTGTGAGCGTACAATATTCGACTGCATCCCTAACTCCGGACTATTGGACAAAGGCGTTTATATCATATTAACTGGTAGGCACAAAACCGAAACCTCGCAGTGGATACAAGAAAAATATGCGTTGATTGAGGAGAAGGCCACTACCACAGCCATTTACTGCTGTGCGGATGAAAATAACAAACACACATTGAAGAGCTACTTGGCAAAGCAGTTGTACAAAAAAACATGTGACACGGAATTATCGACAATAGAAACAAAAAACATTAGTACTATTATAGAGAAAGGCAATCACCGTTTCCTATATGTCAAAGCGTTGCGCGAATTGTTAAAAGCGGATACCTTTAACATTGACGAACTTGGCAATGAAAGTATTTTAGAACGCTACCTCAACGTGCTAGAGCGTAAATATGGAAATGGCAAGCACATTGAAAAAATTAAGCGCTTATTACTTATTGTTGCCTTATTGGATGAATCAGTTACAATAGAGGAACTTTCGTATTTGCATAGATTTGAAGTGGCAGATTTACAATTTATTGGGTATTTAACTGACTTAAAGGGTCTTCTGCATATTGACCGAACAGGGATTGGAGAAACTATTTCCGCGAGCATAGGAACAATGCATGAAGAATGGAAACACAATCTAATAGATTTTAATAAAAATATAGTGAAGGAAGTCATTAATGCTTGGTTAGATGAATTGAAACATAGTATTGATTATGAAAAAGATAAGGACGATATTCTTGATGGAGAGAGCTATCTTGTTGCAAATTTATATACTATTGTTCAAAACTATCATGCCGAAAAATTAGATTTCTTTCACAATGAGAATGTCCGGTCTTTTATGTTCAAATTAGCAAAGAAATTACTTAGAGAAAAAACTATTTCTAACACACAGAGGTCTGAAAAAATATATACAAGCATCATATCAATCATTGATGTTGATATTGCGCGAGGTACAATGATTAATAATATGGAATTAGCTTCTGTATATATTAGTAGAGGATCTTGCCGTGAAGATTTGTTTGTGTTGGGTGAAGCATTAACAGATTATAATCAGTGTATTGAGATTAGAGAGCGACTAGATAATATGGGGATGTTGTTAGATGAAAATAATTTGGCTAAAGCATACAAGTGCAGAAGTGATGCTTATTATAAAATGACAGAATATGAAAAATCAATCTTGGATGATAATACGTGTATTGAGATACTAGAACGATTACGTAACATTGGTAAACTGTCTGATGAAAATGAGTTAGCAGTAGCCTATCGGAGCAGATGTGGTACTTATAATCAAATGACTAGATATGAAGACGCCTTGATAGATGGGAAAAGAAGTATTGAAATAATGGAAGTATTGCGCAAAGAAAACAATTTATATGACGAAAATGATTTGGCAAAGGCATATCGAATTCTTAGCGTTACTTGTTTCAAAATGTTTAAATATGACGAAGATATTAAATATAATAACAAGAGTATTGAGATAAGTGAGAAGTTATACAATGAAAATAAATTATCTGATCAAAACGATTTAGCGGCAGCCTATAATTGTAGAGGTGGGACTTATCGTGTAATAAATCAACAAGATAAAGCCATTTTGGATTTTAACAAGAGTATTGAAATAATGGAACAGTTACGTAATATTGGCAAGCTTTTCGATGAGAATGATTTAGCTCTTGCATATGTGAATAGGGGAGATACTTACAATACAATAACCGAATATATAAAGGCTATGGCGGATTATAATAAAGCACTTAAAATAAGAGAGCATTTGAACACGATAGGAAAGTTATTTGATAAATTGGATTTAGCATGGGTTTATTATAGTAGAGCACTTACTAACCAAAATATGACTGCGTATGTTGAATCATTGGTAGATTGCAATAGGGTCATAGAAATCATGGATCGATTACACAAAATAGGTAAACTGTATGATGAAAATAATCTAGCAGTGGCTTACTTCGGCAGAGGTAGTGTTTATGATTCAATGGTCAAATATTATGAAGCTATGGCAGATTATAGTAAATGTATCGAAATTAGGGAACGTCTTTTTAATATTGGTATGTTGTATGATGAAAACGATTTAGCCTTGGCGTACTTCAATAGAGCTGTTACTCATCATAACATGACAGAATATACTAAAGCTATAGCAGATTACAATAAGTGTATTGAAATTAGGGCAAGATTGTTTCGCAATGGCAAATTATATGATGAAAATGACCTAGCTTGGACATATGTAAACAGAGGCGGTATTTATCGTGTATTGATCGAATATGATAAAGCTATGATTGATTACAATAGAGGCGTACAAATAATGGAGCGGTTACAGTGTGAAGGCAAATTATATGATAAGAATAGTTTGGCTTGGATATATATGAACAGGGGTGATATTTATCATCTGTTGACGGAATATGATAAAGCAATGATTGACTACAACAGAAGCGTAGAAATAATGGAACGGTTACACCGCGAAGGGAAATTGTATGACGAGAATAATTTGGCTTGGGTTTACCAAAGTCTTGGTGATTCTTATAATTCAATGGCAAAATATGCTGAAGCTATGATTGATTATAACAAGTGCATTGAGATACGAGAAAATCTTCATTGCAGAAGTAAGCTACATAACGAAGACAATCTTGCGAGTGCATATATGAATAGAGGTTGTAATTATTGGTCGCAAGCTGAATATGACAACGCCTTTATCGATTTTAATAAGTGTATTGAGATAAGGGAACGGCTACACCGCGAGGGTAGACTTTTTGATGAAAATGATTTGGCTTGGGCATACATGAATAGAGGCGATATTTATCGAGAGATGGCTGATTATGAAAAAGCCATATTGGATGATAACAAATGCGTTGAAATAAGAGAACGATTGCATGGCGAAGGCAGATTGTATGACGAAGATGATTTGGCTCGGATTTACTTATGCAGAGGTGAAATTTACCACGCAATGCTTGACTATGACAAAGCAATGATTGACATCAACAAGAGTATTGGTATTCGTGAACGTCTTCACAAGAATGGTAAGTTATTTGATGAGAACCTTTTAGCCGATGCATACATGAATAGAGGCAATACCCTTTGTAAAATAAAACAATACATTGATTCTTTGGTCAATTACAATCAATGTATCGCAATTAAGGAACGTCTTTACAATAAATGTAAGCTATATGATAAAAATGGATTAGCCTCTGCCTATTTAAAAAGGGGTGAATTGTATCATGCGATGATCGAATACGAAAAGGCATTAACAGACTACGACAGATGTATTGAAATAAGGGAGCGTTTGCGTGATGAAGGCATATTATACAAAGAAAACGATTTAACAATGGCATATGTAAGTAAACGTTTTACTTTAGATGTTATCAAAAACAATTAAATTGCAGTTTAATTATATGCATTAAAAACAAATTCATTCACAAAGAAAGGCAATAAATTATTATGAAATTTGAATACCGTTTCCACGAAAAAGGCAAAAATGTTACAAAAGATGACATTGTGACCAATGAGGTTTGGTTGGACATTGGCAATGCTCTAATGTCTGGGGTAATTGATCATCATTCTTCCGGTGAATATTGTTGCACGGTACAAGCGTTGGTAGATAATCTTAATTTAGTAAATGACCTAGTGGAGCGTGATCATATCGTGTTTAACACACATAAAAATCCGGACACGGACGCCCTATTTTCAATTGTTATTTTACAACATTACTTACAAAACAAATGTTTACCTGAAAATATCGATAGTATTATTTCTTATGTATCACTGGTGAATTGTGGACAAATAAAAATAATCGACAATCAAACGACACTTTATAAGATGATATGTATATTGGGAGATACGTATTATGATGGATCCACATTAGAAAAATGTTTTATGCTGATTCGAACTGCTATTCGCAAAAATATAGAAGACCATGAATTTTCGCTTATGGAGAGCGATATATTAGATAACATAAATGACTTTGATGCGGAAAAGGAAAAAATTCGTACCGACTATGACCGTTATCTATCAGACAAAAAGGAACGATGCGAAAAGATGAATATATACCTTCCACAAAAAGGGTCGAAAACAACGTCAAATGAACCTGTACCGGCATTGATATGGAAAGTGTATCCAACAAGTATTTTTAACCGACTTTGGGCATATGGGGAGGGATATGTTTTAACGCTAGTACCACAAGAGAACAAAAATTATTTTTTTGATAACAAAATAACCGTATGTACAGACACAATAATATCTATTTCACCTAACGTTGGTGATAAATATTCCTTGCAATACCTATCATATCTTCTCGAACAATATGAACAAGAAAAAGAATCTATGGTTCTTGGTAAAGAACATAACAATAAACGTGATCATAGCAGGCCAAGAGGAAAAGAATGTGATGGAAATCGTTTTTTTGATAAGCCTTGGAGTACGACATCAGACCCGTGGTTTTTTACTGCAGATCACACGTTGGTACAATCGCCATCTAGTGGAAGTATGCTTACAACGGCTGAAGTTATAAAAATTGTGGAAGAATTTGGAGAATGTTATGTTAAATGGTACAATATGAATGTGTTGATTCCATTTACATACAACCCGTTGCAATATAAAAACATACTTACAATTTTCAATGACAAACAAGGATGGACAGAAGAAAAAGATATTCCTTGGTTAGACAATAGACCACAGTACGTATGCACGTTCCTCAATGAATATAGCTATCCAGTAAGTACAAATATGCGACATTTTAAAATTTTTAAGAACAAGTCTCAAAAACTTTTGTCTTCTGATAATGCTTATTTATTGAATAATAGTTGCGTTTTTGATGATAATTGTTATTGTATCCTATTTGAGTTCGGCGCGGGAATTACGATTTTTACACAAAAGTCAGATATAAATGGCGAGCATACACTTTCATCGGAAAAAATTAAAGAATTAAATAATATACAACGTAATATCCACAATGATATTTCCGAAAATAAAATTAAATTATTATGTTACGAAAGTATTCAGTGTCTTGTACCACATTTTTATACAAGTATAGAAGTAAGCTCACAATGCTTAAATATGTCTAACTCGCTTATATCAAAATACGCACACCTGATGTGTGACATATATGACAACAATTCAGACTATAATTCTATAGAGAATATTAATTATCGTACTATACTAGCTTATTCGCGATTAGGAGTAACGTTGGTAATTGCTACTGATAAACGTGGCGAGATAACAAATAAAAATGAGTACGAATATCAAGAGCGTTTTAATAACGAATGGTTCTATATGTACTTGATAGCATTACAACAAAGATATTCATTAATTGAAATCAAGCGATGTTTTGCAGCACATTCTAAAATTATTAATAATAATGTTACAAAACGCCTACGGGAAGAAATGATTAATTTTTACGCAACAAGTTATTTTGAATCAGCAACAGATGATGAACTCGGAGATAGAATTTATGGTAAATGGCACGAAATTCTTAAGATAGAAAGCTTGAAAACGACAATAATGACACAGATCAATCAATACAATGAATATATTTCCGAAATGTTTACTGCTTTTTTCGATAAAGTATCGTCTTGGTTTATTCCTGTTGTTGTTTTTTCAACGATTATTCAAATGGTTTTAAGTTGGAAAAATTTTGTAAATTTATTGAAGAGTAGAGATATTGGTTCCTTACTAGAATGGACAGCAATGTTTACGCTAATCTGTGTGATGTTTGCTATAATACTATGGTCTCTGAGAAGAAAGAAAAAAAATGAATGAGGGTGAGACTGTCCAAATTATTGTGTAAACCATCTATTTGTGATTACATTTATGGTTTTTCAAAAATTACGGTGGAAAGAACCAAATAGACGATTAAGATATCTGCGATGCGATACCCGATAATCTCGATTCCGCTCAGGCTACGAGTCAAAATGACCGACCATCAAAACAAGGGCGCACCCCTACGGGGAGCGAATTAATTTCTGTGGGTGCTTACATTCTACCTCCACATTGTCTGAACTAGGATTTGTAGGATTATAAACCAGATTATAGGATTGGTTTCGCCGAGATAAACAAGTTGAAAGGCTAAGTCAATGCCCTTTTTCTTTGTTCTTTTTAATCCTAAAATTCTTGTAATCCTACCAATCCTAATTCAGACATCTTCCCCCAAAAGCCGCCCGTTCCCAACCCCGCCCCGCCGTCTCCCCGCGTCCCGCGGTCGTGTGGTCTGGTCGGTCGTGAGTCCGGTTATTCATGGTAAATCCGAAACAAAGGACGTCGTCCTAACCCGCTCCTTAAAATAAATTTGACTTTACCTTTCCCAAATATTATTTTTATATGGTACGAAATTGGAGGTATAAATGCTGATAAATAACGATGAATACTTTTCCGTTTTAAACGACATTAAAACCCGTATTAAATCGGCGCAATACAGGGCGGTTTTGGGAGCAAATAAAGAGCTTATAGGGCTTTATTGGAATATCGGGCGGATCATCCTCTCAAATACAAGATATGGCGCTAAATTTATAGAAAACCTTGCCCGCGACATTAAGCTGGCGTTTCCGAATATTAAGGGTTATTCTGTCCGTAACCTCAATTATATGCGTAAATTCGCAGAAATTGTAAATGAAGAGGCAAAAGTGCAGACAGTGTCTGCACTTTTGAGTTGGTCGAATACGCATTAAAAGACATCAACAAACCCATCGGCGTCAGCGAATACAAACTGTCAGACTTTGTTCCTGCCGAATTCATAGATACATTGCCAAGCGCGGAGGACATAGAAAAACGCGTGAAAATGACGTTTGATATTGAAGATGATGAAAAAACAACAACATAATCCTACCCTCAATTCTCAATCCATCATCAACCTTGCCTTCCAGCCACACAGAAACACCGTCCTCCCAAATCCGCCCCGCCGTCTCCCCTCGTCTCGCGGTCATGTGGTCTGGTCGGTCGTGAGTCCGGTCATTCGTGATAAGTCAAAAACAAGGGCGCACCCCTACGGGGAGCGGATTAATTTCCGTGGGAGCCTACCTTCTACCTCCACATTGTCTGAACTAGGATTTTTAGGATTATTAAAACCAGATTATAGGATTAAACGTCGGGTCATTCATCCAGCATCAACGGTGTCACAGAATTCCGCAGTTTGCGTATTTCTTCCCTTTCTATGGTTTGTATGCTTTTTTCCGGTTTTGGCAAATTTTCAGGCAAGGTTGTTCCCATCTCAATCATGGCATTGCGTATTTTTTCGGCTACATCGTTTTGCTGACCTCAGCAAAATGTTCGGTAACCTCAAAGCCGCTGTTTTTGCAGGCAAGCATGGCTCGGTCAATGACCTTTTGAAAGTTGCGCCATTGAGTGTATTGTAATACCTCCTGCAAATCTCGTGCAAACCAAGATTCTGTTCCGTTTTCGTCGGTATGTTTGATACGTTCGAACGTGCGGTATTCTTCCGCAATAAGGTCAGCCATTTTTCTTTCACTCGCCTACGATAGAGTTACTTGTGTTCATACAGCACCACGCCTTCCCGTGCTATTTCATGCTCAAGCGAGCCTACGTATGCCGCACGATAAGAAAAATCATCTTGATTACGGGTAAATAAATCTAACGAAGTCTCTTGAATATCATATATTTTTCTCCGAAAATCAATTGTAATATCTATCGGGCGTCTATCCCGCACCGGTGTGATGACGCACAAATCAATATCGCTGTCGGAGGTCTCATCTCCTCTAGCGTATGAGCCGAACAGGATGATCTTGGTCACGATCCCTGTTTCCGCCAGCGCGCTTACAATTTTGTCGAGTTCGGTTTTGATATTTTGGTTCATATCGGCATGTCCTTTGGGTATGATGCATAATATAATAAAAAGCCAACGTGTTTTGGTGAAAAAAATAGTATGTTATGCGTAAGTCATTGATATATAACGAATTATGTAGTATGGTGGATCTTATGTAACTCTCTCTTCAACTCATCAACATCACCAAAACACTGTCCCCCCAAATCCGCCCCGCCGTCTCCCCTCGTCTCGCGGTCGTGCGGTGTGGTCGGTCGTGAGTAAGACAAGACCGGCGCTTATTGCGACATCGTCTCCGTCTCATCCAGCCGTTATTGGGTCGTTGGGCTGGATAACCTTGGATAAATGGTAGCGTCAACCCACCCTTAATTTTAATTTGACTTTACCCCTCCCAAATATTATCTTTTAAAAGTGGTTTTACGGTACATACTGGACGATAATATATGAGGGCGATACGATGGACGGGGACAATAACCAGAGCAAAGCGTCAAGTGGGCAGACACTGTCTGCCGAATCTGACTCAAAAGTATATGAGGCCATACGAGCCGCCCTTGCCGAGGCGCGGGCGAGTGTTGTGGTCGCCGTTAATTCGGCAATGGTAGGCGTTTATTGGGACATCGGCCGGCAGATTGCTGAGGCCGTGGGTGAGCGTGCTGAGTACGGGCGTAACCTGCTTGCGTATCTATCCGAGCGGCTGACATTGGAATTTGGAAAGGGGTTCACTGTCGCCAATTTACGTAATATGCGCCAATTTTATCAAATTTTTCCAAATCGCTACGCACTGCGTAGCGATTTGACGTGGACACATTACCGTTTACTTATGCGTGTTGACGAACCGAATCGCCGCCAATTTTACTTGACCGAAAGCGCGGATTCCGGCTGGACATCACGCCAGTTAGAGCGGCAGATTAATTCGTTTTATTATGAGCGTCTGCTTGCCACGCAGAAAGAAAATCGTCCCGAAATTGCTGGTGAAATTTCAAAAATAGAACCCCCAAAAGATACGGACTATGTTCTTAAAGACCCGTATATCTTGGAATTTCTCGATTTGAAAGAAAACGTCAAGTACAGCGAAAGCGAATTGGAGCAGGGGCTAATAGACAAGTTGCAAGAGTTTCTGCTTGAATTAGGCAAAGGATTCTCTTTTGTGGCACGGCAAAAGCGAATTACAACAGAACACGGCGAGCATTATTATATTGACCTTGTGTTTTACAACTATATTTTGAAATGCTTTATCGTTATTGACCTAAAAGCAGGTAAGCTGACCTATCAGGACGTGGGTCAGATTGACTTCTATGTGCGTTTGTTTGATGAAAAAATCAAACAGGTCGACGACAACCCTACAATCGGGCTTGTTCTTGTAACAGACAGAGACGATAGTATTGTAAAGTATTCGGTTCTTGCCGATAACGAAAATTTGTTTGCTTCGAAGTATAGACTCTATCTACCGACCGAAGAAGAACTCAAGGTGGAGTTGCAACGCGAGCGTGAAATTATTGAGCGTCAGATTGAGGAAAACGAAAATTGCCGAGACGATCAGGGCTGACCCTGCCACGCATCCATAAAGTGGGTAAAAAACGCCATTCTCCCAAATCCGCCCCGCCGTCTCCCCTCGTCTCGCGGTCGTGTGGTGTGGTCGGTCGTCTCACGCCGTTCCAAAACCCATTTCCGCCAACTTCGATTTTGTGAACTCCAATATATCCTGAGCATCCTTTAGCGCTTGCTTCATATCTTGTTCTGTCAAATCTATATTTGACGGATAGCGAGCAAGAGTAATGTATGGTGTCAGCCTTTCGCAAACAAGCCTGAATTTATCGAAATCGACACAATATGGTATGCTTTCTTTGAGTAGGTCTTTAAGAATGTGTGTTTTTATCAACCAGCGCAACGGCGCTGTCGAAATCCATTTGTGCGAAGTGAATCCATTTTTCCACATCAAAGCTATCTGTGTTCATACAGCGACACTCCCGTTTCGGCTATTTCGTATTCAAGCGAGGTTGGGCGTTTGGCGTGGAAATAAAAGTGTTCTTGATTATACGCAAGCAAATCTAACGGCGTTGTATTAATATCCCATACCAACTGTCGAAAATCAGCGATAAGCTGAATATTGCTTTGGGGCTTGATCGGTGTGAGGACGCACAAATCAATATCGCTGTTTGAGGTTTCTTCGCCTTTAGCGTAAGAACCGAACAGGATGATCTTGGTCACGATCCCTGTTTTCGCCAGCGTACTTACGATTCTGTCGAGTTCGGTTTTGATATTTTGGTTCATATCGGCATGTCCTTTGGGTATGATACATAATATAATAAAAAGCCAACGCGTTTTGGTGGAAAAAATAGTATGTTATGCGTAAATCATTGATATATAACGAATTATGTAGTATAGTGGATCTTATGTAACTCTCTCTTCAATTCATCAACATCACCAAAACACTGTCCCCCCAATCCGCCCCGCCGTCTCCCCGCGTCCCGCGTTCGTGTGGTCTGGTCGGTCGTGAGTCAGGTGTCTCTTGCGGCATCGCATCTATAAGGACATCCCGTGTTGTGCCTTGATCTGTGTGTCGACCCGTACAAGGTCGGCGCGGAAGTTCTCAAAACGTTCTTCCGGCTGTTCGTGGCGTTCCAGCGTCCGGATTGAGCACCCCGCATCTCAAAAAAAATTGCTTTTTAACATACACGTAAAGTATATTTATGTTAAATGTCGGTGTGCGGCACAGAGGCCAAATTGAGGCCGCGCCGCGTGAGACTCCAGAGTAACGGAGGCGCCTTCTAGTTCATAGAGTGGAAACGTTAACGAGTGATCCAAGGGATAAAAAAGGGTAAAATGATGCGAAAACCGTTTGATTCAGGAGAAATATCCGCCGTAAGCCGTGTACATAAACATGGGATTTTCCTAGTATACATAGCTGTCACGCTACTGACCCTGCCCCGTCTCGTCCTCTCCCAAGAGGCCGGAACCGTCGCGCAAACGCCTGAAAACAAGATCGCCGTGGCCGCCTATGTTACCGGCGGCGCAACGGACTACCAAAAGGAATTTGTAGGCGCATATCTGCTGAACGCCATTGTAAGCAGCGAAACCAACGTAAGCGACGAAAACGCCGCCGCGTTCCTTGACGCCGTAAGCGAGGAGCAGTCTAAGCGTCAAAACACGCTGGACGACAGCCTGATTTGCGAAATAGGCCGGAAATCCGGCATCCGGTACGTCTGCGCGGTCGTTGTAACCCCCGCGCTGGCCGGCCCCTTCACAATCTCAGGCCGCGTAATCAGCACCAAAACCGGGGGATCCAGATTCCACGGCGAAGCCGCCGGCCCGCAGATTACTATGGGCGCTCTCGCACTGGCCTCCGATATGGTTTTGGAAAAGATGTTCGGCGGCAAGCGCGCTTTCGGCGGACAAACCGCGCCCGAACCCATCCGAACCGCCCCAATGCCGCCGCCCAAACACGAACCGGTTCCTGCTCCGCGCAGCGAGCCTTTGCCGCCAGCCGATACCGCCGCCGGCAACAAGGCGTCTGAGCAAAACCGCGTGCCGCCGCCTCAACGCGAGATCGTTTCGGCTCCGCGCAGCGAGCTTTCTCCCGATGCCGGTACTCCCGAACCCGTCATCAAGCCCTACTCCGCGCGGGTGAAAAACGTAGCCGTCGTGGAGACGGAGATAGACGCCCAGTCCGGAGCCTCCGCCGAGCTGACCTCCGCCGACGCCAGACTGGTAACCGCCGAACTCCGCAGGGAAGCCGTCAAAAACCTGCCGCGAGGCAAGTACAACGTTATGACCTCTGAAACCGTCTACGCCCAAGGCAGCGCCGTACTAGAGGAGTGCGCCGACGAAAACTGCGTTATCGTCTTGGGAAGCGCAATCGGCGCGGACTACATAGTACGCGGTATCATCAGCAAAATACAGACAAGGTTCACCCTGTCGGTGGAAATATACGAAACCGAAAACGGAAACTTGGTAGCCTCTTCGGAACCCCTCCGCACCGAAAGCCTCGGGGAGCTGATAGAAAAAGCCGCGGCGGTCTGCGCCGACATGTATAAAACGTTCTTGAACACGCAAACTCCGCCGCCTGAACCCGCCGCCCCGGTAACGCCGCAAACCCAGATAGTTGTTCAAGAACCGGACACGCCGCTATGGAAACTGCACAAAATGGGCATAGACATCAGCATCGGCGCCGGCGGTTTGATCGCAGGCGGATACGACGGCGGAATAGAGTGGGGCAGCGGTGAACGGGTCACAATGCCCTATTCCGCCGGCGGAGCCTATCTGTTTCTTGACGCGGTATACGCCGAGATGTTCTTGAGCTACTACGTCGGAGACGGAAAATGGGAAAGCCCAAACGTGCCGAACCCCCAAGACTTACCGAATATGCCGCGCTCCTACGTAAATATCGGCGTTTTCGCCAAATACCCGTTTGATATTGCTACAGGCGCTTTAAAATTCTTTCCGCTTTTGGGGTTAGACTACGAGGCATCAATTTCCGGCAAGATCAGATACTCAAACGGGAACGGCGAATACACGATGGACGGCGCCAACGGCCGCCCCAACGCGAACGCCCTGAGTTCGCTGTGGTTAAAAATCGGCGGCGGGATAGACGTTGCTTTGGGGAAGACGCTGTATCTGCGCTCGGAAGCGGCATACGGCCTGAGAGCCGCCAACGCGTTTGAATATTATTGCGTCGAAAAATTGCCCGCCGCCGACGACGTTAGCGCTAAATCCGGGCAGGGGTTTGTTTTCAAGTTCGGGGTTGGGATCAAACTATGATTAGGATTCTTAGGATTAAGAAAAAAGATATAGTATTAAAACACATTAATAAGGATAAAAGACTAATCGGAGAGCATTTATGAAGAGATCTATTCTGCGTAACGCGTGTCGCGTAATGTATATCGCGGCGACAGTCGCCCTTATCGCTATCGGATGCGGCGACAACGGCATACAAGATAAAAGCTCGAAAGTCGGCGATTTTGTCAACATGTTCGCCAACGGCGGGAATAACGTGGATACGGTGCCCGCGAACAACGCCGCCTACACGCTCACGGTCAACATCTCTCCGGCGGAGGGCGGGACGGTGTCGCGAAATATCGAGCAGTCGAGCTACAAAGCCGGAACGTCGGTTACCGTGACAGCCACGCCTCATTCCGGCTACACGTTCTTAGGCTGGTCGGGCGCGTTAAACTCCACTGAGACCGAAGTTAAGATTACAATGGACGGCGACAGATGGCTCTCCGCCGGTTTCCTGAAAGAGGGATCCGACCTGACCGTGTACGACGTGTACTTTAACGCAAACGGCGCGACCGGCGGCGCCCCTTCGTCGGCGCGTACGGTCTCCGGCAATAGCATAACGCTCCCCGACCAAGCAAGCATGGAAAAAACCGGATACAACTTCGCGGGATGGAGCGAAGACAAATTCGGCGCCGGAACCCGTTACGCCGCAAATTCTATCTACACTGTCACGCACGGCGTTACCCTGTACGCAAAGTGGCTTCCCATCTACACCGTAACCTTCAACGCCAACAACGCGACGTCCGGAAGCGCCGTTGCGGCGGTAACAGCGGATTCCGGGATGGCGATAAAGCTGCCCGGACAGGGAAATATTTCAAGGGGAGGATACAGCTTCGGCGGTTGGAGTACAAGCAGCTCCGGCTCCGGAGACGACTACGGCGCCGGTGCCTCTTACACAGTCACGGGCAACGTTACCCTATACGTAAGGTGGAATGAGGTAAATAGCTTACCGGAATACAGCGTCGTGTATGACGGTAACGGAAATACTGGCGGAAATACCGCTAATTTGGCCATAAAGTATAAACAAAATTCCGTCATAAATCTTCGCGGTAAAGGGGATTTGGCAAAAGAGGGATATTCCTTCAACGGATGGTGTATTAACCCTTCTTGCGCCGGAACCTCATATACCGAGGGATCTTCTTACACCGTTACAAGCGATGTTACTTTTTACGCGAAGTGGGTCGCTTTGTCCGTCTGCACAGTAACGTTTGACGACAATGGGGCGACAAACGGAATTGCTCCCGCGATAGTGGAAACGTATTCCGGCAACAGCATAACGCTCTCCGGTCAAGGAAATATGGAAAAAGCCGGGCATAGCTTCGGCGGGTGGAATACTAACGCGGACGGTACCGGAACCAACTACGCCGCTTATTCATCGTACACCGTTACGCGAAACGTTACCCTTTACGCTAAATGGACGGTAGTCAAAATGTTCACAGTGACGTTTGACGGCAACAACCATACGGACGGAGCAGTCCCGTCTTCAATGAGCCAAGACTCCGGCAAAACCATAATGCTTCCAAGTCAAGAAAGTATGGAGAGGGGTGGGTATAACTTCGGCGGGTGGAATACAAACGCTAGCGGTACGGGAACCGGTTACGCCGCCGGATCTTCTTACACTGTTACGAAAGACATTACCCTATTCGCTAAGTGGACGACTATGGCGGCCTACACGGTGAAGTTTAGTACCAACGGCGCGACAAGCGGAAACCCGCCTGCGGATGAGAAAGCGTATTCCGGAAGTACCATAACCATTCCCGATCAGGGAAATTTGGAGAGGAACAATTATCGTTTTGGCGGGTGGAATACAAGTAGCGGCGGTACGGGGACCAATTATGACGCAGGCTCTTCTTACACCGTTAACGGTAATGTTACTCTTTACGCGAAATGGACGGCGATAGCATACTACACGGTGAAGTTTAGCGGCAACGGCAATACAAGCGGAACGGAACCGCCTGCGATGTCAAATCAAGAGTCAGGCACAACCATAACGCTTCCCGATCAGGGAAACCTGGAGAAAAACGGAAATAGCTTCGGCGGATGGAGTATGAATAGTTCCGGTACGGGAACTATTTATCCCGCTTATTCTAACTACACCGTTACAGGCAACGTTGCCTTTTACGCCAAGTGGACGGCGATTATGTACACGCTCACGGTCGAAAAAAATCCGATGAACGGCGGTACCGTCAATCCAAGCAGTCAATCTGGCATCACCGGAGGCAAGTCGGTCAATATATTGGCTACACCGGCGAAAGACTATAGGTTCACCGGTTGGACGTTAACGTCGGGTAACGGCAATATTCTCAGACCGGACAGCACCGCCACGTCGGTCATCGTGAACGGGGACGTGATCGTTACGGCTAATTTTGAACAAAATCAACCGACACAGTACTATGTGACGGTTGTAAGCGCCGGTACGGGCGCGTCGGGTAGCGGCAATTACGGTGTCGGACAAACGGTTACCATATCGGCGGGAACGGCGCCGAGCGGTCAGAAGTTCAAGAATTGGACGAGCGCGGAGGGCATATATTTAAGCAATGCGAACAGCGCTACGACTACGTTTACTATGATTGGGAAGCCTGTGACGGTAACGGCGGTGTTTGAACAGCAACCGATCGAGTCTAATAAATGCGGGACAAACGGAACGGCCGGTTCATGCAAGACGGTGACAATAGGGGGTCGGACGTGGATGACGGAAAATCTGAATTACAAGACATCAAACGGTTCTTGGTGTTATGACAACGATGAGTCCAACTGTAACAAATACGGCAGGTTATACGATTGGAATACGGCGAGGACAGTGTGTCCTGCCGGGTGGCATTTGTCGTCTCGTGATGATTGGGATCATTTAGCGGAGTCTGTCGGTGGGCGGAAAGATCCTGATTCTTGGGTTGATTCCGAGAATTGGAGTCATAACTGGTTGGATATGGATAAGAAATTGAAAGCGAAAAGCGGATGGAACGAAAACGGTAATGGTATGGATAATTACGGATTTTCAGCCTTGCCAGGAGGCGGCTTCCGTCTCGGCGGCCACGGCGACATCTTTGGAGATGTCGGCACTTCGGCCACATGGTGGACGGCCACAGATGGCGGCATTATCATCAACGGTGTTAGTAGCTACGCCTACTGTCGGAGCATGTACTACAGCTACCCTGGTGATGGCTTGTGGGAGAGCAGATACGACAAAGAGTACGGTTTATCTGTGCGTTGCGTTCAAAATTAAAAGGTGGTACGGTTAAAAGACGTCTGAATTATGATTTGTAGGATTAAAAACCAAATTATAGGATTAAAAAGTCAACGTCATAAAGATGGTAACCGACACGATAGTATCAAATACTATTAAGGTCAAACCAATCCTTTATGACCCACAGCTTATCCCCCGTCTTCCTGTCCGCCTCGCGTTCGAGCAGGAAGACCTGGGTTTGCCCCTCTTTCTGCGTGCAGTATAGCGTGTCCCTAAAGGCGATACATAGTTCTCCTGCTGTCGTTCTCACCTCTACGTGCGTGGTGTCGTTGTTCTCGTCCACACGGTAGCGGAAGTCGCGTTCGTCGACAATCGGCCGCTCGTTGAACTCTATAGCGTCGGCCATGCTGAAGAGGCGGCGGTGTTTGGCCAGCTCGCTCTCGTGGCCCCAGTAGTAGTATCTGCCGGGCTTCACGTAGTTGTACTGCTTATCCTCAATCTGCGCGATGATGGCGTCGGTGCTGTGCGTGGCGGCGTAGGCGTCGGAGTAGTCGGGGGAGATGAAGAACCTGTACGTTCCGTTTTTGGGCAGCAGTTCCGTGAAGAGGTCGATCCGCTTGTCCTCGTAGGCGCGGAAGAGGTGTTCTATGGTGCCCATGGGCGTTGAGCGTGGATTGGGTCCGTCTTCGGGGAAGCCGGTCGGCGGGAGCAACAGGGAGTCGCAGGAGAGTATTATGGACAATAGCGTTACCGCCGCGAATACCCGTGCGGCTGTCAGTTCGCCGCTGGTACGCGTTGACGCTATCGCCCTGTTGACGGTCGTCGGACCGGTCGGGCGTTTACGGTTCGAAGAACGGTGCGTAGCCGCCATCCGGCACATCCTTCCAGTAGCTTATCATCCAATCCGGCTCCCTGACGATATGAAAATCGGCAAAACCGGTACATATAACCCTGCCGCCGAAGTAGACGGTGTAGGGCATGTTTTCCACTATCTGCAAATTTCCCTCAAAACGTTTTTCGGCCTTTTCGGGCTGCCACTCCACCAGCGACGTTTGTGTGCGCAAGCGGTTCAACATGTTTATCAATTCGCCCCTTCCCGTTATCTTTTGGAAGTGCGTGTACTCAAAGACCACGCCGCTCACAAAGTAGTCGCTGTAGTCCATATCCGCGGACGACGGCCGCGACACTTCCAAGACGTCGCCGATGTTGAGCGGATCCTCGGTCTTAACGCCGACGAGCGGCGGCTCAGGGGTCTTCAGGTCGAAGATCGAGCAACCGCATACTACTAATAGGTATAATAGGACGGATATATAATATTCTGGATTGCTTCGTCGCTTAGCTCCTCGCAACTTGTTTATCTCGCCGTAAGGCAATGACGTCATTGGCTTTCGCCTCGATAAACACGGTGCGAGCGTAGCGAAGCAATCCAGAGTGTTCCGTATAATAGTATTTATACGTAGCGTATTCATCAAAACCCCCCCGCCGCTTGAAGCCTGAAATCCCAGTATCCGAGCGCGTCGTCGCCTAGGACAAAGGTCCGGCTCAGGTGCGCGTCCAGATCCACGCGGCCGGCTATGGAGACCGACGCGTTTAGGTACGGTTTGACCGAGTACCCGTTCTCATTAGCTAAAATATAATTTCCCGCGCTGTAGTTTCGGTCGCGGGCGCACGTAAAAGCGTTCCCGGCAGTTATGACCGCCTCCCACGGCCTGAAATTGACCGCCAGATCCACGGTGTAGTAGACGGACTTGCTCGTTATCGCGTAGTAGTCTGCCCGCGCCTCCGGGTGAACCGCCAGAACCTCCTCCATGTACTCGCGTCCGTACCAAAAACCGTAGTCGGAGAGCTTCACGCTCCACTGGCCGCTCAGGCCCACGAGCGGCGTCGATTGCCACGTTGCTGACAAAGAGGAGTTTATAGCGCGGGAATAGCGCGGTCGCTGCAACGCTTGCAGGTGGAAGGCCGGAAAATGGAACGCGCCTCTCTTCGCCTCGGCGGAGGCCGCTTCTGTTATCAAAAGCTCGTTTAACGGCGACCACTCCACGACAAACCCTACCTTCTGCCCGTCGTCGGTGCGGTTGCTGCTGCTCTTCTCCTGCTTCAGGAAGACCAGGTCGTAGGCGGTAATCTCCCCGTAGGCCTCCGCTTTAAACGTGCTGTCATTCCTGTACTCGAGCGCCAATCTGTGTTGCAGAGTGCGGCGGTCGCTGTCGTCTCTGTTTGTTACGGTATCTCTGCCCCTGATATACGAGTTCGGGTATTCCGTGAGGAAGCGTGAGAGGCCGAAGTCGTACTTAAGCCGCGTAGACCACGGCAGGCGCACGGCTACGCGGTGCACTGTGCGCGGGTCAAAGGCGAAGTAGTCCCAGAGGTTGACCTCCAAACTGTCTATGTTCTCCGCCGTTGATTGCAGCGGCAACTCCTTGCCGAAGAGTTTGTCGTGTTCGCGCCACTCGAAGCTAAGCAGCCCGCTGTAGTAGAGTCCGGCGGCGGAGTCGGTGGAGACTGCGCCGGAGAGCGTTTGGCGCAGCGTTTTCTCGTCGCGTTTTCGGGCGTCGTTCAGAAACTCCAGCTTGTTCTCCGAGACGCTGTAGTATAGGGACGGGAAGAGCATGTACCTCTGCGCCGCCTTGTAACCAGCGGTGGCTGTCAGGTTGCGCTCCACGCGCCAAGGCGTTTCGGTGAATTGCGCCGCCCGGCTGTCGGCGCTGCCCTCCAAGTACCCCTCCCTGCCGTTGAAGTGGGTAACCGCGCCGTACACGAGCAAGCTGTCCCGCTCCCCTACGCGCACCGCGCCCAGGGCGTTGCTTGTGATTGAGGCCATGCTCGAATTCTCAATCTGCCTGCCGATGCCGTCCGCGTAGAAATAGACCGGCGCAAAGGGCAAGAACTCCTCCTCCGACCCTACGCTGAAGGCGCCGTAGGCCCCTACGCTGCTCCGTTGCTCGCCGACCGTGAACGTTCCGGCGAGCGAGTCCACGCGGCGCCCCGATATACCGGCCCGCAAGCGGGCGTCCACGCCCAACGGCTTGAACGCGGCGGTCGGCCCGAGGTCAACGGTAGCGAGCGCGTTTTTTCCGGCGCGGTCGCTTGAATACTGGACAATGGGCGACCAATCGAGACCGGGGGTAACCCAGGCGTAACGCGGATTCGCAAGCCGGCGGGAGTACGCTCCCGAAGCGTTGAGGTAGTGCCGCGTATTCAACAGTTTGTCGCGCCGCAGTTCGTACCATATTTCTTGTTCTATGGAGACATCGCCGAACGTTTGAGCGTAAACGGCCTTGTTTATACCGGTGTAAGATTTGTCGAAGAGGGTCTGATCTACGGAGATATTAACAGTATGGGAAGAGTCGCCCGCCTCCTCCGCCGCGTCGCTGCTGTCCGCCGCCTCTTCGTTGACACGCGGGAATGTCAACTCGTCGGGAAAATGCCGGTCGCCGCCCGCTTTGAGGAGCGCCGGTACAAGAAGCGCCAATATAGGGAGTAACGCTCCGATCCTAAATTGACTCATCGCGCACCCGCCCGCCCGTACAGATCCAGCCACTCCGCCACGCCCAAATCCTCAGGCCGCGCCGCCGCGTTCACCCCCATATCCGTCAACGTATCGCAGTAATAGTCCTTGTCCCGCCCGTACCGCAATGATAATACCTTGGCAAGCTGTTTGCGCCGCATAGAAAACCCGCTGTCCACAAAGGCGAAGAAGTTTTCCCACCGTTCACGGCGCAGTTTTCCCTCAATACCGGCGTCAACGATAATTTGAAATACCGACGAATCAACATTGGGACGCGGAAAAAAAGCCCCCGGCGGCACGTGGAAGAGCAGCTTAGCCTCGCCGAAGAATTGGCAGAATATAGACAAGAACCCGTTTTGCTTGCTGCGCGGCCCGCTGACAATCCGCGCCGCGACCTCACGTTGCACCATAAACGTACAAGAGGTCACCTTCGGCGCATCCAACAGCGTCTTCTTTATGATAAGCGCCCCGATGTTATAAGGCAGATTCCCAACCACGTGCAGAGGAAACCCCGCCACAGAAAAATCAAAGCTCATCACATCCTCGTTATGAATACGGTAATTGCCATCGCCCAACTTGTTTTTTAACGCATCGATGGAATCGGCGTCGATCTCTACCAAGTGCATAGACGGAAAACGCTCCAACAAATGCACGCTAAGCGCCCCGCGCCCGGGCCCGATCTCAAGAACGCCCTCCCCCGCAAGCGCCGGCACCGCCTCGGCTATCCTCCTGGCAAAGGCAGGGGCGGTTAAAAAGTGCTGGCCAAGATGTTTTTTAGGGCCCATGGAGCGTTCCGGTTCGCTAATACCTATAATTATACCATTAATATAATATATAATATATAAATTAGTTTTTGCGCTGGGGTAAAAAAAGATAAATCTTTTTAAGACGAAGCCTTAAAGCCTTAAAATCTTTTAAATCTTTTAAAGCCTTTAAATCTTTTTTAGACGAAGCCTTCGGCTTCATAGATAAATGCGGGGCTGAACCCCGCATTTTCAGTCAAAATCAAAGTCAAAAGCCTTTGACGTTGCCGTTGACTTTGACTGAAGTTCGGGGGTTCAGCCCCCGAACTATCTATGGAAGGCGTAGCCTTCCGTCTAAAAAAGATTTAAAGAATTTGATTTTAAAGACTTTGATTTTATGTGAGTTATCCACTTTTACACATTTAACGGTTGTCAAAGGAGTTATTATGAATTTCATTAATCGGCAGGATGGGGACGGACGCTGTTGCTTACGGCGGCGGTGTTGGCGGCGCAGACATGGGGTTGCGGGGAAACGCCGAATACGGTTACCGCCACGTTGAGTAATGGAACGCTTACTATCAGCGGGACGGTCAGTCAGTACGTCTCCATGCCCAAGATTTTTTGGTAACCAAGCCACCCATAATATATATTAATGGGTAGGTAACGCGCAAAAGGAGACCGTATGCCCGTCAAAAAGACCGTAGAAAAGAAGCGTCCCGCCGCCGTCCGCGCCGCCGCGAAGACCCGCGCCAAGAAGCCCGCGGAGCGCGAGTTAGTCTCGTTCGATTTCGCCGTCAAATACTTGTTGCGCGGCAAGCGCGACTACGTAGTCCTAAACGGCTTTCTGTCAGAACTTCTCGGTAAAAAGGTAGAGGTCAAGTCTATCGACGACCCCGAAAACATTAAGACTTACAAAAACGACAAAGTGAATCGCGTAGACATTAAAGCGCGGATAAACGGCGGCGAACTCGCAATTTTCGAGATACAGTTTCTTCAAGAGTTTGACTTCTTCGCAAGGGTGCTTTTCGGCGTCTGCAGCGCGATAGTTGACCAAGTCGAGGCGGGTGATTTCTACAACATAAAGAAAGTCTACTCAATAAACATAGCCTATTTTAACCTGAACGCCAAGCGGGAGTATTTATTTTCCGGCGATATAAACACGTTTAAAGGCGTCCACTACAAAAACGAGCAAATCCCGTTTGAGCGGGCTGTCTCTCCGAAGTCAAAGAAAATGGTTGACATTCATCCTGAATATTACCTGATTTTACCTAGAATGTTCGACGAAAAAATGCGCGGCAGGTTCGACGAATGGGTATACGTCCTGAAGAAATCCGCCGTCCGCGACGACTTCAAGGCCGCCGGAATAAAGGAGGCCAAAGCGAAGTTAGACTATATCCGAATGACGCCGGAACAAAGAAAAGCATACATGAGGTACATGGACAACCGCAGAGGCGCCGACAGCGCGATCCAAACGGCGGAGGGCAAAGGCGAGCGCAGAGGCGAGCGCAGAGGCCTACGGAAAGGTTTAGAGAAAGGTCTACAGGAAGGCCTACAGAAAGGCTTACAGGAAGGCCTACAGAAGGGCAGACAGCAAGGTCTACAGAAAGGTCAGGAATTGGAACGCGCCAAACTCGTCAAAAGTATGTACGAAACGGGTTTAACCGTTGCAAAAATCGTAAAAGGTACAAAACTCTCCGAAACCGCCGTCAAGCGGATTTTAGGCTTGTAGACAGTCAAGGGCGGGCTTCCGGCGGTCAAAAACGCGCTTTTATGGGCGGGATACAGGCTACGGAACGCCTTTTCCGGCGAAAATGAGGCTTTTCGGGGCGGGACGGTTTTCATTTTGGGAAGGCTCGGAAAATTTTTTTAAATTTATTTGACTCCGCGCTTCCCGATATAGTATATTACTATAATAACGACAGGCCGCCGTCGGGTGCGCCGACCTCACCCAATAGCGGGCGGGGGGACGCTGACGGACACTTAATCTCGGGAAAGCGGAAATCTTTAAAATGACGGCAGTCTCGGCTTCTATGACAGCAACTCGGACTTGGGGCGGAACAATGATAACGCTTGTATTTCCTCGCACGGGGCGTATTTTTAATACGCGCCGCTTTCGCTG
>Ga0268262_10001596_pt1 | contig 27685 bp, 27 predicted proteins | sample TergutNc150P3_FD_190354 | JGI IMG/M metagenome (GOLD analysis project Ga0268262, IMG submission 190354) | Nasutitermes corniger P3 segment gut microbial community from laboratory colony in Florida, USA - Nc150 P3 (SPAdes) (version 2) | ecosystem: Host-associated > Arthropoda: Insects >... | reverse complement strand
AATAAACCAAAAACTAAGCATAAAAACAGACTTGTATGCGTATATGATTTAGCTTTATTCATATCATTTGCCCCAAATGCCTGAGACACCCCAATACTCGCCCCGACACTGCATAACAGCATAAATGCGATAGACATCCACAAATAAAGCCCGACTGCGCCTGTTGCGGCTAATTCTTTGCTGCCCAAACGACCTAACCAAAACATATCTGTTAAGTTATATAACATTAGAAGCGTTTGCGAACCTAATATAGGTATTGCAAGATACAACAGCCGATGCAAAATTTTTCCATTTGTCAAATCATTTTCTTCGTTTATTTTCATCAAAAAACCTTATTTGAGAAAATTAAATCGGCTCATGTCAACCAATCCATCCGGCGAGACTTCCACCCCTTCATCGCGGAGAAGCTGTATTTGCAATTCCCTGCCTTCGCCTTCTTTTAAGGCAATACTGCCGTTGGAACGTATTACACGATACCATGGAAGGTCGTATTTTTCAGAGAGTGAATGCAGCACCCTTACAGTCTGCCTTGCGCCGTTAGGAATCCCGGCTGCCAGAGCGACATCGCGGTAGGATGAGACTTTGCCTTTGGGAATTGCCTTGATTGCCTGAATTAATTTTTGTGTGCCTTCAGTCATTGCCAATAATCCTCTGACATAAAAAAATAAAATAAATTTTATAACGAAAAATCCATCTCACAAAGCTCACAGAGGACACAAAGAAAGAATGGAAAAATCCAGATTTGACGAATTATTCATATTTTCTTTGTGTTCTTTGTGAACTCCGTGCCTTCGTGAGAGATATTCGAGTTTCCCTATCCTCCCGGTATTTGCCAATCAGGGACGAAGACACAACCGCGACAATAATGATTATCCCGCCAACGAGAGCCGTCAGGGAAGGCTTTTCCCCGATTAATATAAAAACCCATATTGGGTTTAAGATTGGCTCCGCTGTTGCGATGAGCATGGCCTGGACAGCGCTGATTCGCTTTATGCCGTAGGAAAAAGTTACCGACGCCAGGCCTGCCTGGAAGATGCCCAGAAAGGAAATTGAGGTAATGACGGTAGCGTCAAAAGAAGGGGGAAACAGAAAGAAAAAGGGAGTACAGATAACGGCGACAATTAACTGGCCCATTAGCATCGCGTCTTGCGGGTTGCCCTTCTTCATCATTCGAAAGAAAACCGAAGACCCGCCTAAAAGCATTCCTGACAATACAGAAAGCGCGTCCCCCGCGTGAGAGCCAGAGCTTAAGCCGTCCCGGAAAAAAAGGAAAAGGCCTGAGCTTACCAGAACCAGGGCACCCCAGTGCTCCCAGCGCGGCTTTTCATGTACCAGTACCCAGCCAAGCAGGGCCGCCCAAACAGGAGCGCTGTACTGGAGCATGATTACATTAGCAGAAGTGGTGAGCTTATTGGCGGTAATAAAACTAATCATGCAGGAGGCGAAAGCCAATGAACCGGCCCAAAAGGGAAACCCCTCGTTTTGCCTGTTTATGCGTGTCCGCGTAATAATGCGTACGACAATCAGAAAAATGGCTGCCAATAGGCTCCTGAATCCAGCTATAACCATGGGATGCCAGATATTCACTTTAATCGCTATGCCCGAGGTACTCCATAAGACAGCGGTAGCGAAAACAGCCAATTGGCCGGAAAATTTATGCTCTGATTTACTCTGTTCAGCTTTATTTTCTACAACCAAAGGTGCCACACTCATTAAGTAATATTACTAAATTAACCGAAAATAAAGTACTATGGTATTAAGTATATGGTAAGAGGGTGGTATACCGCTGTAAGCGGAATGAGGGCGCAGCAGTGGCGCCTGGACGCGGTAGCAAATAATCTTGCGAATGTGGATACAGACGGTTATAAGCGGGAGCAGGCCGCTTTTAAGGCTTTTCCGGAACTGCTTTTACGGCGGATGAAGGACGACGGCCAATACCTGCATCCCTTTGGCTCAGGGGACGCAGCTCCTATAATCGGCAAACTTGGTACCGGAGTCGAGCTTAACGAGCTTTTTGTCAGTTTTGAGCAGGGCGCGCTTAAGGAAACCCAGAGCGATTTTGATCTTGCCCTGGACGGGAAGGGCTTCCTTGCCGTCATTACCCCCTGGGGCGAGCGCTATACCCGAAACGGCTCTTTCCAGCTTGGAAAAGAAGGCTTTCTTGAAACAAAAGAAGGCTACCCGGTTATGGGCGAGAACGGGCCAATCCGGGTGAAGGCCAATAATTTCCAAATAGACAAGTTAGGGCAGATCTGGATAAACGCCGAGTATGAAGACGATCCCAATGTCCTTGTATCAAAAGAAAACAACACCTGGTCCGACCCTGTTTTGCTGGATACCCTCAAAGTGGTGAATTTTGACATTGACAGGTATTTAAAGAAACAGGGCTCAAGCCTTTATTACGATACCGAAACTTCCGGCCCCGCAATCATAATGGAACAAGAAGACAGGCCAAAGGTAATACAGGGCTTTGTGGAAGCCGCGAATGTGGAGCCTGTCCGCGAAATGGTTCAAATGATCGAAGTAAACCGCGCCTACGAGGCAAATCAAAAAGTGATACAAACCCACGATACTATGCTTGGCGTCCTGATCAATCAGTTAGCCAAAATATAAGAGAGGTAAACAATGGTTAGAAGCTTGTGGACCGGCGCGTCCGGCATGATTGGGCAGCAGGCCAATATCGATACGATTTCCAATAATCTGGCAAACGTTAACACCGCAGGATACAAAAAGATGCGTGCGGACTTTGAGGATCTTATCTATCAAACTGTAAAAACTGCGGGAACTCCCGCCACCGAAGACACGGTAGTGCCGGTGGGAATTCAAATGGGGCACGGCGTAAAGCTAGCCGACACCCAAAGGGTTTTTACCCAGGGTGCGCTGCAAAACACCGAGGTGGCGACCGACATGGCCATCATGGGGGATGGCTTCTTTAGGATTCAAATGTACGACGGTACCTGGGCTTACACCAGAAACGGGAATTTTAAGATTGACGAAACCGGCCGTATGGTTACAAGCAACGGTTACTGGCTTTTACCGGACATCGTGATGCCTGAAAATTTCCTTCCCGAATCCGTTACCGTGACCCAGGACGGCAAGGTTTCCGTTACCGTACCGCAGATTGACGACGAGCCAATCCAGATCGGCCAGATTGAATTGTACCGCTTTCCCAACCCTGTCGGCCTTACCGCCATCGGGGAAAACCTTTTTAAGATAACCAATGCTTCAGGCGATCCTATTCCCGGCAGGCCCGGCTACGAGGGCATGGGCAAGATCGCGCATAAATTTCTGGAGATGTCGAACATCTCGGTGGTACGTGAAATGGTTGACCTTATTGTCGCCCAGCGTGCCTACGAGTTCAATTCCAGAACCATCCAGACCAGCGACAACATGCTCGGAACGGCAACATCGCTGAAGAGGTAGTTAAAGGGAATGGGGAGTAGGGAATAGGGAGTGGGGAATATGGATATTAGCGCTTTGGGTAATCAATACCTTAATTCGGAATATGTTCCGTTTTCATCGGCTTCTGTTCCCGAAGATCAAAGCGGGACGACAGGCGCGTTTGAAAAGCTTTTAAGAAAGGCGCAGGGGCAGCAAACTTCCAATGCAACTATTTACTCCGCGAAAAAAACTCCTATCGATAAAACCGACAAACTCTATGAAGCCTGCATGGAACTGGAAACATTCTTAATAAAAAACCTTATTAAGAGTATGCGTAGCACGGTTCAAAAAACAGGGCTTATCGACACGGGCTTTGCCGGGCAGGTTTACGAGGATATGCTTTACGACGAATACGCCAAATCCTTTGCGCAAAACGCGAATTTAGGTTTTGCCGAGATGGCGTACAGGGAATTAACCGGAACCAGGTAAGCGTAAATTTTTTTCTCCAAAAGGTGTTTACACACTTAAAAAAAATTGATAGATTTACAGATGATTAATGGGATACTTCATCTTTGCCCGATGATGTGTTCTTCTGTTTGTGGCATTAAGGGGGTAAATTGATGAAAAACATGGTCATTGTTCTCTGACATCGCGTCAGTAATTTTGTAAACATTCGGGATCTGCTCTTTCGAGTAAATCAATACAACATATTTTTTCTTAATTTAATAGGAATTCAAGAATGAATTTACCCTGGAAAGGCGGCCGGCTTGCGCTGGTCGCGTCCGCAGCGGAAGACCGCCGTTTTCGGCTCTTCCTTGCCTGCATGGCAACTATGGGAACTGTGGGTTTTTCTTTTTTAAACCCGCAGATAATACGTTTTACCATTGACTCTGTTATCGGGAATTCTCCGGTTAACGCTCCGGCTTTTGTAAAGGATCTGGTGGAGCGATTGGGAGGGGTTCTTTATCTCCGCCATAATATCTGGATCTGCGCCCTCTTTATTTTAGGGGTCGCGCTATTTTCAGCCCTCTTCAACTCGCTTAGGCGTTTTACTGACATTGAGCTGGGCGAAACCGTGGCATGGAGGCTGCGAAACACCCTTTATGCGCATATTCAAAAACTGTCGTATGACTGGCATGTGAGCTGTCAGACCGGGGATATCATCCAGCGCTGTACCTCGGATGTGGATACAATCCGCAACTTCATACAGAACCAGGTGAGCGAGCTTATGCGGGTTTGCTTTGTAATGGTAATCGCGCTTTTGATGATGTTCTCCATGGATCTGTTTATGTCCTTGATGGCTTTAACCCTGCTCCCGGTCATTTTCGTTTTTTCGCTTTTATACTTCCGTAAGGTAAGCAAGGAATTTACCAAGGCCGATATAGCCGAGGGGATAATGCAGGCTGCGGCACAGGAAAACTATACCGGGGTCAGGGTGGTTCGCGCCTTTGGCCGGGAATTTCATGAAATGGAAAAATTTTCCGGGAAGACAAAGACCTACCAGGACATATGGATCCGTATCGGAAAGATGCTGGGCCTTTTTTGGGGCGCGGGGGATTTTATGGCGGGCCTTCAGCTATGCATCATCGTGGGTGCCGGGATCTGGCGCAGCGTGCAGGGGCAGCTTACCCCCGGCACTTTTCTGGCGTTTTATACCTACTGCAACTGGATGATCTGGCCGGTGAGGCAGCTGGGCCGCATTCTTTCAGATCTTTCCAAGGCGCTTGTTTCCGCCGGGCGCGTGAGGGACATACTTCAGACTGAGCCGGAAACGGATCCGCCTGACGCGTTAATGCCAAAAATAAAGGGGGAGATCCGTTTTCAAAACGTCTCTTTCAATTACGGCAAAGGCGAACCGGTACTGCGTGATATTTCCTTTACGCTGAAACCCGGCGAAAGCATGGCGATACTGGGCGCTACCGGCTCTGGAAAATCGACATTAGTCCACCTTCTAAGCAGGCTTTACGATTTAAAAGACTCTGACGGCCTCATCACCATCGACGGGATCGACATACGCCGCATCTCCCGTCCTTACCTTCGCCGGCATATCGGGCTATGCCTGCAAGAGCCTTTTCTCTTTTCTAAAACCTTGCGGGATAACATTTCCATCGCGAGGCCTGAAATGGAGCTTGCGGAACTGCGGGCGGCGGCGGCGGTGGCTATGGTGGACGAAACCATCGAGGATTTCGCGGAAGGCTATGACACGGTTGTCGGCGAGAGGGGCGTTACCCTTTCCGGCGGGCAAAAACAGAGGGTAGCAATAGCGCGTATGCTCGCAGGCAACGCGCCGGTGATGATCTTCGACGACAGCCTTTCCGCGGTTGACACCGAGACGGACGCGAAGATCCGCGCAGCCCTGCGCCGCCGGGTCTCCGACGCGTCGGTGATCATTATTTCGCATCGAATATCGACTATTATGCAGGCTGACAAGATCCTTGTACTGAAAGACGGAACCGTGGAGGACATAGGTTCCCACGAAGAGCTTCTTGTACGGGGAGGTAGCTACCGCCGCATTTTTGAATTACAGCGCGGCGTTGTTATGGAGGAAAAAGTATAATCATGGCTGATTTTGAAGATTTTGATTACAACAAGCCAATGTCGTTTGGCGTATGGAAGAAGATGCTTCCGTTTATATCGCCGCAGAAGAAGGATCTGATACGCGTCGCATTTTTAATGTGTGCAGTAGCAATGGTGGACGTGCTTTATCCGCTGCTGTTGGGCTACGCGATTAAAAACAACATAGAACCGCGTACTACCGAAGGCATAGGGTTGCTTCTCGCTGCGGGGATTTTTCTCATTACAGCCCAGGGGATTATTGTCCGTTTCTTTGTCGCACTGGGGCTTAAGGCGGAGACTGGTATCAGCCGCTCTATCAGGAACGCGGTTTTTTACCATCTTCAGAAACTGAGCCTTTCCTATTACAACAAGACTCCTGTGGGCTACATGATGGCACGGACAAACTCGGATACAGGCCGCATCGGCGACCTTGTGGCATGGGGGCTTATTGATTTTTCATGGTCGGCTTTCTACTGCTTCGGAGTAATTATTTCCATGTTCCTTGTGCATTGGCGGCTTGCCCTCATTGTCTGCGCTACCATTCCTCCCCTATCGCTTATCACCTGGTTCTTCCAGAAAAAGATACTCGCGACGAACCGCGTTATGCGAAAGCTGAATTCCAAAATGACAGGAGCTATGAACGAGGGGATCACCGGCTCTAAAACGGTCAAGGTGCTGGTTGCGGAAGAACGGAGCCTGAAAGAGTATTCCGCGATTACCGGGGAGTATCGGCAGCACGCCACGCACATGGCGCATCTTCGCTCTACCTTCATCCCGCTTGTCCTCTTTGTCGGGTCAGCCGCGACAGCTACGGTTCTTGGTTACGGGGGATATGAAATCGCCTTTATGGGAGCCGATCTGGCAATCCTCGCGATCTTTTTACAGTACGCCGGGGGGTTCTTCGATCCTATTCAGAACATCGCAAATATCTTCACGGAATTCGTTTCTACCCAGGCCAACATTGAGCGCGTGAGCGGGCTTCTTGAGCAAACTCCCGGTATTGTTGACAGGCCTGAGGTAATCGAGAAATACGGCGATAATTTTTCAGGGAAAAAAGAAAATTGGGAGCCTATTTCCGGCGACATAGAATTCAAGGACGTTACCTTTATGTACCCGGACGGGACTGAAAACGTGCTTGAGCATTTTAACCTCCATGTACCGTCCGGAACCTACATCGCAATTGTAGGAGAAACCGGTGCCGGTAAATCCACCCTGGTGAATCTGGTCTGCCGTTTCTTTGAACCGAACTCCGGTGAAATCCTGGTAGATGGCCGGGACTACAGGGAGCGGAGCCAGCTCTGGCTTCACAGTGCCCTGGGCTACGTGCTGCAAAGCCCACACCTTTTTACTGGCACCATCAGGGACAACATACGCTACGGCAGGCTTGAAGCAAGCGACGAGGAAGTGGAGGTTGCAGCCAGGATAGTCCATGCGGACAGGGTAATCAATAAACTGGAGAAAGGTTTTGACACCGAAGTAGGGGAGGGCGGCGACCGGCTTTCCACCGGGGAAAAACAGCTCATCTCCTTTGCAAGGGCGGTTCTGGCTGATCCCAGGCTCTTCATACTCGACGAGGCTACGAGTTCGATTGACACTGAAATGGAAATGCTTTTACAAGAAGCCATTCACACGCTTCTGGAGAACCGTACCAGTTTTGTCATAGCGCACAGGCTTTCCACCATCAGGAACGCGGACATTATCCTTCTTGTGGATAACGGGAAGATCATCGAGCGTGGAACCCACAGCGAACTAATGAATTTAAGGGGGCATTACTATGGCCTTTACACGCGTCAGTTTGAGGAGGAAGCGGAAGAAGAGGTTTTGAGGTAGGAATATAGATTTTACCACGAACCATCAAAAACCACCACGAACATCGACAAGATTTGTAGTAAAAGTTCGTGTTGGTTAGTGTGGTTAGTGGTAAATTCCTTATTTTATCACTTCAGCCGCTGGAGTGTATTTCATTCCATGCGCTTCGGCGACACCCTGGTAGGTTATTTGACCTTTGTACACGTTTAGCCCCTCTAAAAGACCTGCGTCCTTTTTCAGCGCCGCTTCGACGCCAAGTTTAGCCATGGATAAGCCGTAGCGGAGCGTGGAATTGCCCAGGGCGTTTGTCGATGTACGAGACACTGCGCCAGGCATATTGCCTACACAATAAAACACTACGCCGTCCTGCACATAGGTCGGCTTATCGTGATAGGTAACGCGGCTTGCTTCGGTACAGCCACCCTGGTCAATTGCGACGTCCACGATAACCGAGCCATTTTTCATTGTGGGCAGGTGCTTGTTGAGGACAAGCTTGGGCGTCGAGGAACCGGGAATAAGAACCGCGCCGATAACCAAATCCGCCTTGGGCAGAATTTCGGCAATGTTTTCAGGCGTTGAGTAGAGCGTGGAAATTTTCGAGCCATAGATGTCCTCAAGGTATTCCATCTTATCAACGTCAATGTCAACAACCGTTACATGGGCGCCTATGCCTACCGCGACTTTTACCGCGTTCGCGCCGACAACGCCCGCGCCCAGCACAACGATTTCAGCGTGGGGAACGCCGGGAACGCCGGAGAGCAGGACTCCCCTGCCGCCTTCCGGTTTTTCGAGGTATTTCGCGCCTTCCTGAATCGCAAGGCGGCCTGCAATCTGGCTCATTGGCTTGAGGCAGGGCAGTTGGCCCTTTCTGTCGCGAATCGTTTCATAAGCTACCGCTATGCACTTCGATTTAATAAGGGCTTCGGTCTGAGGCTTATCCGGCGCAAGGTGCAGATAAGTGTACAAAATTTGGTTCTCGCGGATAAGGCCGTATTCGGCTTCAAGCGGTTCCTTAACCTTTATTACCATTTCGGCTTCAGCCCATATATCTTTGGCTGTGGGCAGGATCTTCGCGCCGGCGGCGATGTACTGCTCGTCGGTGTAGCCGGAGCCTTCCCCCGCGCCTTTCTCCACAATAACCGTGTTTCCCGCGTTTTTGAACGCTCCAACCGCGTTCGGAGTCAAGCCAACACGGTATTCGTGTTTCTTGATTTCCTTGATTGTTCCTACTTTCATGCTATGCCCCCTATAGAGTAAACAAAAATATTATAGGCCCCATGGGCCCATGCTATCCCGTGAAGGGATTTGAACCTGATAAAAAGCCACGAGAGAAGAAAACCCGCAAGCATAGAGTTTATTATACCACCGAATCCTTCAAAAATGTGGCAAAAAGAAAAAAGAATTGTTGAAAAGATAATCCTAATCAACGCGTTAGGCTGCTGTTTTTCAAACTTAATAAGGAGGTAGTATCTGAAATAGCTCTCTTCCAGATAACCGGTTCCCAGGCAGGAAAAAACCATTACAATCCAGCCAAAAATCGACACAGGCGCTTCTACCTTTAAGGGCAGATCAAGCCCAAAACGCAAAGATATTAATGAAAGCAAAAATGAGATAAGCAGGCCTATAAAAACAAGGCCGGGAAAGCCTATGGCAAAGGGAAGGAAATCCTGTTTTTTGATTTTTTCCTGTTTAAGCGACGAAAAGCCTTTTTTTTCCGGGAGAATGTACCATAACAGGGCAAGCGACGGAATAGTGTAGGTTAAGGTTCTGCCCAGCTCCCTGACTGCCGAAAACGGGATTGTTTCCGCAATTTCAATTCCTCCCCAAATGCTATTGGAATAAATTCCGGGGAAAAAAAGAACGAAATACAGGATTAAAGGCTCCATATCTTTTCGGATTTCGCCAGAACTATTTCTGATACTCCTTTTGACAGCTTTATCATGCTGGTATAATATATTAGAATTATACCAGTACAATCGGGAAATTGAATAGTATGTTAGCGCCGGTTCTGATTATCATCATCGCTGCTTCCGCATTGCTTATCCTCTTACTCTCTATAACCGACCAGAATAAAAAAGGCTGGGTTCAATTTTACGCGAAAGGGAAAGATTCAGGTTTTTCTTTTAAGGAAATCGAGCTTCTTAAGCGCCTGGCTCTAAAATCAAAACTGGAAGAACCTACGGCATTGTTTTTTTCCCAAAAGCAGCTTGATAATTGTATTAGCTCTCTTATCAAGAGCTTGCGCCTGGCGGGAACTGAAAACGACAAGGAAAACCAGGATTTTTTATCAAAGCTGTACGATTTCAGAAAGAAAATTGAAATGGAAAAACCCAGGATAAAAAACGGGATTTCCAATTCCAGGCAGATTAGCGAAGGGCAGAATTTACGGATTTTGGTTCAAAACTACGGGGTTTACCATTCACAGGTGGTAAAAAACACCAGCGGCCACCTTGCAATATCGCGGCCTGTGAACGATAAAATTCCGGCGACTTTTTCCTGGATGGGCATGAAGCTTTCGGTTTATTTTTGGCGGAGTGAAGATGCGGGTTATGTTTTTGATTCGGAAGTTCAGGACGAAGTTTTTTCCAAAGGCATAGCGTCTCTGAAAATTTCTCACTCCGATTCCCTTTTCAGGACCCAAAAGCGGAAATCTGTCCGGGTAAAGAAACACAAGGCGGCTTTTCTCTACCCTGTGGCGAATGAGGATGAGATTCACAAAATCGAAGAAAACCCCGGCATAAAATGTTTTATGGAAGACCTTTCCGATTCCGGCTGTTGCATAACGGTCGGAGGGAAAGCCAAGCCGGGTTTGCGTGTAAAGGTTCAATTTCATCTGAATAATTCCCTTATATGTATGGGAGGTACTGTTCGTATGGTTGAACATAAAGAAGAAATGAACAGATCGAAGCTTCATGTTGAAGCTGACCCATTGCCCATAGAAATCAGGAATCAGATATTAGGTGATGTTTTCGGTATGCTTCCGGAAGAAGAAGATGATCTTCCTTTCAGGATACTGGGAGAGGAAGCTGAAGCTGAGGAAGCAGCCTCAGGAGCGGAACCGGAAATTGTGTCGGAAATACAGCCTGAAGATGAAGTCGAGGAATATGTAGCTGGGGAATCATAAGTTTAGGAAGCTGGGAAATAGCTGAATTGTTTACAAAGAATTTACCACTAACCACACAAACCGCACGAACTTTTTACTTATATCTTGTCGTTGTTCGTGTTGGTTCGTGGTAAAATTTTATAGGATTGTTAGGAGGATGCAAAGAATTTGATGTTACAGGCTACTAGAGTAATAATCAAACCAGAGAAAAGTGCGGTATACCCGCCTGTATCAGCAGCGTTAGCCATGGCGGCTTCTTATTACGCGTACCCTTTGATAATATCTTTTTCCTCAGGCCTGTATTTTCTTTTGTGCCTGCTTTTTGTGCTTGTGTTAATCGACGGCTTTCTCAGAACCGTAAACAGCCTTCCCGGTACGCAATCCATGTTATTCAGGAAATCGGGCATCCTCGTAACTGCCGCCGCCGTTGGTTTTTCCTTAGGAATTGCGGCGCGAAGATCCCTTCCCGGTTCTGTGGAAATGGGGCTGGAAGCGGAAAAGGTAACTGCAATTTCGGGGGTGCTACGCGAAGACCCAAGGTTTTTGCAAAGCGCCCAAAATGCCAGTTCCGGCTCAGGTATGGGGGTGATAGAGCTCTCAGGGTGTGCGGGTCGTGGAGGCCTGCGCGCATCCGCAAGGGGAAATGTTACTGTCTTTTTTACGTCCGAAAGTATAAGCGCGCTTAAAGAATTTGGCAGGGGCTGTGAAATTTATGCCGACGGGGCTTTTTCCTTAAAAAACCAGGATTCAGGCCGGGGAGCTTTGTTTAACGCCGTCTCGGTTCACATTACGAAGCCTGCCACTTCTGTGGAAATTTTCCGTACGCGCCTTCGCGCCGCTTTGCTGGAAAGGCTTGTACACAACAACCGGGGCAGCAGGGGACAGGCGGTAAAGCCGCCGGTTTGGGGAGGGCTTGCCCCGGCCCTGCTTTTGGGCGTGCGGGACGACCTTGATACGGAGCTTTCGCAAGGGTTCAGGAATTCCGGCTGTACGCACATCCTGGCCCTTTCGGGAATGCACCTTGCCATTCTGTCCGGCATTCTTGCTTTTTTGATTCGCAAGCCCCTTGGGATACGCTGGGCTTCGCTTGCCGGAGCTGTTTTTGTTTTATTCTATGTTTTTATTGCGGGTTCCCAGCCTTCTTTGGTCAGAGCCGCGATAATGTACCTGATTGGAACCTTCGCTGTCTGGGGCCTCTTAAAAGCAAGGCCATTGCCCCTTTTGTGCATGGCTTTTATTATTCAGCTTCTCTTCCAAAGCGAAACAGGGGTTTCCCTTTCTTTCATACTTTCCTACCTGGCTTTGCTTGGCATACTCACCCTGGGCGAAACCGTGCGGGATCTTTTCCGGGGAAGGCTGCCTGAGTTTTTTGGCGCCGGGCTTTCGGCTTCCATAGGCGCGTTTGTTTTGACCGCCCCGGTTGTTGCTTTTTATTTTGCCTCTGTACGCCCGATAGGAATTCTTGCTGGCCTTGTTGCCGCGCCTGTTGCGTCGGTTTTCATGGTTTTGTCCCTTGCGGCTCTTGTCGCGGGTTTTTTGCCTTTTCCGATATGGAATATATTTAGCTTTGCGCTTACCTGGATTTACCGTTTCCTGGAATCCTTAATAAATATAACAGGGCGCGTTCCGGGATTTTCAGCTTCAAACCCAGTTATTGTGCTGGTTTTTTCCCTTCTTTTCTGCCTTCTGATATATATTCTTCATGCGCTGGACAGGCGCTACAGGAACAGCATTGCCTCCTTCAATTAATTACGATTCGCCCGGAGAGCTGAAAGCGTTTATGGATGAGCGCGGGATTGGGATGAGGAAAAAATTCGGCCAGAATTTTATGATTAACCCGCATGAACGTTCAATGCTGATTGATGCGCTGGAATTGCCTGCCGAGGCGAAGGTCTGGGAAGCCGGCGCGGGGTTAGGCGCAATGACAGCCGGCTTGCTTGAACGCGGCGCGGATGTGACAGCTTTTGAAATTGATCCTGCCTTTGCCCGTGCCCTTAGGGAATTTTTCGGAGATAATTCTGTTACAGGAAAAGGCTCTTTTCATCTTGTTGAAGGGGATATTTTAAAAACATGGAGATCAGCTAACGTCAATTGCGATGAGCTTTTTCTTTTCGGGAACCTGCCCTACAATATCGCCGCGGCTTTAATCGCCGATTTTATCGAAAAGGGCCGCTTTTTTATACGCGCTGTCATAACCGTGCAGAAGGAAGTTGCCCGGCGGATGGCGGCAAGCCCCGGCTCCGTGGATTATTCTTCATTTTCGGTACTGTGTTCGTCTGTTTATAAAGTAAAGCTCCTTAAAATAATAAAGCCATCTTCGTTCTACCCGGCTCCCAGGGTGGATTCCCAGGGCGTTCGTATGGACCTTATTTCAGAGCCTGGAAGAAAAAAACCAAAATTCTTTTACCCCCTTGTGCGAAGCCTTTTTTCTTCACGCAGAAAAACTATCAGAAACACTTTAACGGCTTTCGCTTCTTCTGTTATAATTAACTCTGAGCTTCAAGGGAAAGCTTTTCTTTCCGCAAAGGAAGCCGCTGAAGAAGTTTTAAAAAAGGCGGGCATTTCCGGGGGCAGAAGGGCAGAGACCCTGGTTATTGATGAGTTTGCCGCCTTGGCAGCGTTTCTGGGGGAGAGGTTTTAATGGCTGTTGATATTGCCGGAAGGATTGCGCATATCGAAGAAAAAATTGAAGCAGCCTGCGCCCGCTCTGGGCGTAAGCGGCAGGAAATAAGGCTCATGGCTGTTACAAAGTTTCACGGCGTTGAGGATATAGAAGCTGCCCAAAAAGCCGGGATTAGCTTATTCGGGGAAAGCCGGGTCCAGGAAGCAGAAGAGAAGTTTTCAAAGTTTTGGGAAAGCCGTCAACGCGACATAAATGTTGAGCTACACCTGATCGGCTCCCTTCAGCGCAACAAGGCAAAAAAGGCGGCGGCTTTTTTTGATTGCATACAATCAATTGATAGGGACTCCATCATTGACGAGCTGGGAGCCTTGACCGTCGGCGCGGAAAAACCTATAAAGATCATGTTGGAATACCACACCGGGGAAGAGACCAAGGCCGGCTTTCCCGATTTGGACAGCTTATTGAAAGCGGCTGAAAAAGTTTTATCTTTTTCCGGTTTGCTTCCAGTGGGGCTTATGACTATGGCCCCATTCACTCAGGACACTGCCCTTATCCGTTCGTCTTTCAGGAGCCTGGCTGTTGCCAGGGATGAGCTGGAAAAACATTTCAGCGGGTACTGGCAATGCCTTTCGATGGGTATGACAAACGATTATGAAATTGCCATTGAAGAAGGGTCGACGCTAATTCGCCTGGGAACTGCAATATTTGGAGAAGGTTGAATATGAAAAAGAAGCAGTTTGTTTTTTTTCTTTTTGTCCTGTTTTTTGCATCGCTTTTCAATGCCTGGTCTCAGACAACTGGAGATGCCGGAATGACATCTACCCAGTTCGATATGTCAGGGTTCCCCCTTTGGGCAAAGGATCTGCGCCGGGGGGAAATTGTAACTTTCGGATCGTTTCCCTTTATGTATTTCTTCGCGAATTTTGGCTATGACACTTACCGCTGGGCAAACAACGACAATGATATGCGTTATGCGCCGTGGCCGTTTAATTCCGCAGGGACGGTTGGAAAGACCACAAATGAAAAAATCATCACGCTGGGAATAGCAGCTGGCGGATCTATTTTAATCGCCATTGTCGATTACGGCATAATGCGCTATAAAAGATACCGCCTTGAAAAAGAAAAGAGCAGCATCCCAATCGAAAGCCCTGTTATTATCCGAAAGCCACTGTTTGAGAATGAAGCGGATTCAACCGCTTCAGCGGGTACCGAAACAAAATAATGCCTTCTTTTTCCTGCACTGTGGAGGATCCGCTTACTCCGGAGCTAAGGCTCGATCGTTATGTCGCGGAACGCCTGAAAATTCTTTCCCGTTCCCAGATTAAGGCAAGGCGCCTTGAAGCCCGGGTGGGTGGCAAGGCTGTAAAAATTTCCCGTGTCTTAAAAGGGGGAGAGCAGATAGAGCTTTCATGGCTCGAATCTGAAAGCCCTTTTTTAATACCTCAAGACCTGCCCCTGGATGTAATTTACGAAGACGAAAGGGTAATTGTAGTGAACAAAGCCCAGGGCATGGTGGTGCATCCCGGAGCCGGAAACAGGCAGGGCACCCTGGCAAATGCCCTTTTCTATCGGAAGCTAAAAAGTACAGGGCGTTTGTCCATTTATATGCCCGATAATTATTACGAAGGCAGTCTGGCAGGGTTAAGGCCCGGCATTGTGCACCGCCTGGACAAGGACACATCAGGCGTTATCATTGCCGCCTGGGATGATGATGCCCTGGCTTTTCTTTCGGAGCAGTTTAAAAAGAGAAAGGCCAGCAAGACTTACGCTGCCCTGGTGCATGGTTGCCCAAGGGAAAAAGAAGGCTGGATTGAAAAGAAGATAGTCCGTTCACGCCGCGACCGCAAAACCTTTACAGTTTCTGACATGCAAGGCAGGAAGAGCTTGACATTTTTCAAAGTAGTCCGCTCTTATGGCAAATGCTCTCTGCTTTTGCTCAGGCCAAAAACGGGAAGGACCCACCAGATACGCGTCCATTTGAAATACCTTGGGAATCCTGTTCTTGGCGATCCCATTTATGGTCAGCGCGATTCCGTATTTCCGCGTTCGACTCTGATGCTTCACGCAAAAAGGCTTTCACTGGTCTTGCCATCAAATGTCAGAACAACTTTCAGAACTCCGCTGCCGGAAAGATTTTTAGAAATTATTTCTAAGCATAAGAATGTAAAAAAATTTACCACTAACCACACTAACCAACACTAAATTTTACTATGCATTTTATCTTTGTTCGTGATGGTTTGTGGTAAAAACAAAAACAAATTGTTTTAGGAGGATGTAAAGAAATAGATGTCATTTGAGATCAATATGCCTCAGGTTCTTACGGAAGAAAAAGATTATTTGATTATTTATAAGCCGCCACGTATGCACTCAGCCCCACAGTCATTTTCTGCAGAATCTCTTTTTAACTGGTGTGTGCAGAAATTTCCTGAAGTTGGCGAGTTGAGCGGCAGGAATAAAGGGGAGGGCGGGCTGCTTCACAGGCTGGACTACGAAACACATGGCCTGATGCTTATCGCAAGAAGCAGCTTTGGAATGGAAGCGCTGCTTGAGCAGCAGCAGCAGGGAAAGATTATAAAAAAATACAGCGCCTTGACCAGAGAAAGCGAAATAAATTTACCGGGTTTTCCACATGAAAAACCTGAATTTCAGCCAGGAAAAGCTATTGACATCACAAGCGCTTTTAGGCCTTATGGGAAAGGAAGAAAAGCCGTGCGCCCGGTTTTACCTGGCGATGCAAATAACAAAAAGGCGCAAACGCTATACATTACAGAAGTTCTTGAAAGCAAATTTGTATCTGCTATGGGACTTGGAAACTGCCTGTCCCTGAAGCTTAAAATAAACAAGGGCTTTCGCCACCAGATAAGAAGCCACCTTGCCTGGCTTGGAATGCCTATACTAAACGATGCGCTTTACGGCGGTACGGTTTTTGGGGATGGTTGTCTTGCCTTGAGGGCATGCTCGCTTGCGTTTGTTGATCCGGTAACGGGGGAGGAGCGGAATTACTCAATTTCTGTCTTGACTACTGATGATTTATTGAATTGAACTAATGAAATAAATTTATAACCACGAACCATCACGAAAATTTTTGTAATTAAAAGTTCGTGCTGGTTAGTGTTGGTTCGTGGTAAATAATCCATTTTTAACATTCCCGCGTATCTCCCCCGCAAGATAAAAAGAGCCAGTGCCCAGAACAGGAAGCCCATGCTTTACAGCCAGCCGAATGGCCAAATCAATCGCTTTTTTTGTATCCGGTAAAAAAATAATTTCAGGGTGAGCTTTTTGTGTTTTCGCCGACTGAACAAAAGCATCGTGAATTTCCTCGACATTACTTTTCCTAAATGTCCCTGGCTTTGTAATAATGATCCACGAGAAACGGGGAATGCAAAGCTCCGCCATGGAAAGAACGTCCTTTCCTTCCGCGCAGCCGAAAAGGAGGATGCCCCCTTTGCCGTATAGCGATGTAAAAGTGTCAAGGCAGGTTTTAACGCTGGTTTTGGTATGAGCGCCGTCAACAATAAATAGCGGCGTTGAAGAAATTTTTTCAAAGCGGGCGGGAAGAGAGAAAGCGTTAAGCCCCTTATAAAGGCAGTGGTTTTGAAGATGGGGATAAGCGGTTTTAACCGCCAACGCCGCTAACCCCGCGTTCTTCGCCTGGACTTCACCGGGTATCGGCACAAAGAGGCCGGGAATAGTTTCGCTTTTTAAATCCAGGTCAAAGGTAGTTCCACTTTTTTCAATACGGGTATTTCTCACCTCTCCATAGTCAGGGAAATAAAACAAAGGGCTACTTTGACGCTCCGCGTGTTCCCTGAAGACCTCAAGCGCCTGCACGGATTGCTCTGCAAGGATAAGAGGGCGGTTTTGCTTTATTATTCCCGCCTTTTCAGCGGCAATTTCGGCAATGGTATTTCCCAGGTACTCGGTGTGTTCCAGCTCGATAATGGTAATCACTGAAACCAGCGGATCAAGGATATTTGTAGCGTCAAGCCTTCCGCCCATGCCTGTTTCTACAGCCATTACGCCGCAGTTGGAAAGGCGGGCGCAAAGAAAGAACCACATGGTAAAAAGCTCAAAATAGCTCATCTGTTCACCGTTCTTTAATTTTACCTGACCCGTAAGTTCCATTAGCTCCTTTCCGGCTCTAACATAAATTTTCTCGCCAAAAAAATTACTTCCTATTGTGATCCTTTCCCTGAAATCGCTTACATGGGGCGAAGCGTAACGGGCTGTTTTTATGCCCGCCGCTTCAAGGATGGCGGCGATCATTCCGGTTACTGAACCTTTCCCCTTGGAGCCTGCCACATGAAAAGCAGGGGCGCATTTTTCCGGGTGCCCGGCAATTTCCGCGAGACGATTCATCACGTCGAGGCTGAAATTCCATTGCTGTCTGCCCTTTTCAAGATTGATAAAGGTTGAAAGCCAGTTGTAGACATCAGCGGCGTTTGCGAAAGGTGTTGAAGCAAGCATATATTTCTTATATACCATATTGTATGGGTTTGAAAAAAGGCTCGAAAGTTTACTTTATCGGCATAAAGGGTACCGGTATGTGCGCCCTTGCCGAATTGATGCACAACTCGGGGATGCTTGTCTCAGGTTCGGATCGCGAAGAAGTTTTTTACACCGATGACATTCTTAGAGAACTGGAGATACCTTTTTATGAGCGCTTCGATGCTTCTCACATAGGGAAAGGAGAAGACACTCCTGAAATGGTTGTTTATTCAGCTGCCTACTCATCCGAAGAGAACCCTGAAATTGCCGAAGCCGAGAAAAGCGGTATTCCGATCTATAAATACACCGACGCTTTGGGAGCGTACTCTGCTGGTTTTGATTCAACGGGGATAACCGGAGTTCATGGCAAAACCACTACTACCGCCATCGCCGGCATACTGCTCTGCGGCGCGGGGTTGCCGGCTCAGGTTCTGGTGGGAAGCGCTGTTAACGGCTTTGGCGGACGCTGCACGCTAAGCCTTGGGGATAAATACTTCGTTGCCGAGACTTGCGAATACAGGCGGCATTTTCTGTCTTTTCACCCTAAAACGATAATCCTGACCAGCGTAGAAAGCGACCATCAGGATTGTTACCCGCGCTACGAAGACATCAGGGACGCTTTTATTGAATACGGAAGGCTTCTTCCGCCTGACGGGGATTTTATTTACTGCGCCGACGATCCTGGCGCATCCGAAGTCGCCATGTCCCTTACAAAAGAAAAAACGGATATAAACCTTGTCCCCTATGGTTTCAATGCGCAGAATGATTACCGGATTGAGAGCTATCAGGTTATAAATGAAAGGGTAGTGATTAAGCTTAAGGGTTTTCCCGGCGAATTGAAAATACGCATACCCGGAAAGCATACGGCCCTCAATACGGCGGCGGCCATTGCCCTGTGTTCGCTTCTGGTAAAGAAGGAATTTGGAGGTGAAGGCGATGACGGCTGGAATGAGGGAAGAAGGGAAGGAGTCAGAAAAGCCCTGGAAGAATTTTCCGGTTCAAAGAGAAGGTCGGAGATTCTGGGCGAGGCAGGCGGGATCCTTTTTATGGACGATTACGGCCACCACCCTACAGCAGTAAAAACAACACTTCGGGGTTTAAAGGAATTTTATCCACAGCGCAGGCTTGTTATCAGTTTCATGTCGCACACTTTTACAAGGACAGCTTCGCTGTTTGACGAGTTTGCCTCGTGTTTTGCCGATGCCGATTTGATCTTGCTGCACAAAATTTACGCTTCGGCGCGTGAAGTTTATAATGGCGGCGTTACAGGCCGTACGCTTTTTGAAAAAACCAAAGAAAACTTTGGCGATCGGGTACTTTATGCCGAAGAAGTAGATGACGGCTTTGAGCTTATGAAAGGAATTTTAAGAAGCGGGGATCTATTTATTACCATGGGCGCTGGAGACAACTGGCGGCTTGGAAAAAAACTCTATGAATTCACTAAAAGCGAATTCAATAAAAAGGAAAATGGAAGCAGCATATGAAAAGCATGACCTGCTACGCCTATAAAAAAGAATCCAAAGATAATGTAACGGTCTCGGTCGAGATAAAAGGATACAACAGCCGTTTTCTTGATCTTTCGGTCAACCTTCCTTTCTGGCTTTCTTCCCTTGAGCCATGGGTAAGGGAATACCTTAATTCCCGTTTTTCGAGGGGAAAACTTGATGTGGGAATCAGGGTTAGGGAAGAAGGCGCTCCTCTTTCGGTTTCGATAAATGAAAACGCCGCATTGGCATATAAAAACGCGATAAGCGGCTTAAGCAAAACTTTGGGTATTAAAGAAGAGACCAGCCTGGGATTGCTGCTAGGCCTTGAAGGTGTTTTGGAAATCGAAACAGACAGGGACGTTGAAAAGTACCGGGCCTTTATTGAAACTGTCCTTGCTTCCGCGTCGGATCAGGCGGAAACCGAGCGTGCGCGTGAAGGCAGGCACACGATGGAGGATATACTTTTCCATGTCGCCGTTTTGGAAGAATCAGCCCAAAGCATAAGCGCTTTTGTACCGGAGATCGAAAACGCTATTAAGGAAAACCTGCGAACGCGTTTTGCCGAGCTATTGGGAGAAAAAATTGACGAAAACCGCGTTCTGGCGGAAACAGCGGTTTTATTGATGAAGTATACCATTTCCGAGGAGCTTTCCAGGCTTTCTTCGCATCTAAAGGAATTCAGGCTGGAAACGGAAAGAAACCCAAGCCCGGGCAAGAAGCTTGATTTTCTTTCACAGGAAATAAACCGTGAAATTAATACAATCAGTTCAAAAACGCCCATGCTTGAAGTAAGCAGGATCGTTGTTGAAATGAAAAACGCGTTGGAAAATATAAGGGAGCAGTTAAGAAATGTCGAGTGAAAAAAGCAGAAAGGAATTAAAAATCGCGGTCTCGGGGAAAAGCGGATGCGGCAATACTACGGTCAGCCGACTTTTGGCAGATGCCCTGGATGTCAGGTTCATTAATTTCACCTTCCGCAACCTGGCTCAGGAAAAGCGCTTGAGCCTGAAAGAGGTACTAGACCTTGCGGCAAAGGATGATTCCTGGGACAGGGAAGTAGATACCAGGCAGACTAAAATGGCAAGGGAAAAGGGCGGCTGTGTCCTTGGTTCCAGGCTTGCGATCTGGATGCTGCCTGAAGCGGATTTAAAAGTGTTTCTTACCGCGCGGCCGGAGACCAGGGCAAAACGGATACAGGGCAGGGAAGGAACGCGCCTTGCCGACGTTGCTGAATTTACAGCTTCAAGGGACAGGCAGGATCATGAGCGCTACTTGCGGATCTATAATATCAACAACGATGATTACTCTCTTGCGGATTTGGTAATTGACACCGATGATATTGATCCAGGGGAAATTGTCCAATTTATTATTACTATACTTGAAAAAAAATTCCCGGAACCTTCCTGCCAATAATACCGACACTGTTATTGTAGAAAATAATTCATTTTTATACTATTATTGGAGTATGGAGGTTAAAATGAATAGATTCCTGAAAATTTGCTTTTTTATGTTGGCAGTAATTTTCTCCGGAAATTTATTGGCACAGGAAAGTATACAGGCAAACAACAATTTGTTGAATTATTATAACGCGGAATTGTTCCATTGGTCTTACAATATGCTCGGTGGGCTGTCGTTGAATTTGTATAACCAAAGCTCGTCGACATTGTTTGGTATAAACAATTCCATGAAAGAAGCCCTTCAATCGTATCCCGATAGCAGCCAGGAGTATAATACATACAAGCGGAAAAATACTACCGGAAATATACTGATGTGGGGAGGTTTGGCGATTATTCTAGGCGGGGCTTTTATACCGGCTATTGGCATTAATGACAGCGATAATTTTGATCGCTATTTGCAGGCTTATTTAGGGGTAACGATTGGAGGGGCTGTTACAACGCTTGTCGGCTCATTCTTTTTATCGTCAGGTCAGGAAAATTTATTTTATGCTGTTAATAATTTTAACAGGGCAAAAATCGGTGACTATAAATAGCGGCTGACTGAAAGCAGCCGCTGCTTTGTTTTAATTCAATTAAAAAGATCCTGATTAAGCGGCTGATGGGAGTCGAACCCACGTCTTCAGCTTGGAAGGCTGAGATAATAGCCGTTATATGACAGCCGCATACGATTCTATTATCCGAAATAAATTGATTTTGTCAAGATGCTGATGTTTATATTCGATATAATTTATAGCTTATAGTTTTCATCAAGGTTTCGTAATTCGTTTAGCGTATCAATTTCTATTATATCGTCAAAAGTACATTCTCTTACCTCAACAGCGTAGTCCTTTTTGAAATATTCCAGCGCAACCTGATCCCAGAAGCGCTCCTTGCCGCCTGGCATCAGGTAGACCTGCTTGATATGTTCCGCGAGTTTAGCGCCGTCAGTTTGGTTCCAGAAAGAGATACCGAATGTATGATGGCAGTTTGTACCGCCTACTTTCAGACTGGTAATTATTTTGTTACGGGTTTCAAAACACCAATCGTCTGTGAGTTCAACAGGAACGCCAAGGTAATTGCTGGCGTACTGGTACTTGCTTATAAGAGCGGGGTTTTTTAGCAATAAGTCGGATTCCAGTACATAGGCGTTTTGCAATAAAAAGCGGGCGCACATCGCCGATGATATGTTGTTGGATTCATTGTAGATCGGATTTTCCAGAAATTGAATATTGGGATATTTGTATTTTAGCTGATCAAACTGCTCGCTTAAATGCCCGCGGACTATTATTATTTCACCAATCCCAGCGGCGCATACCGCGTCAAGCAATGTGTCGATAATGCGCACGCCATTGACCCTGACAAGGGGTTTTGGTGTATTGAAAGTAATCGGTACAAGGCGGGATCCGAAACCGGCTGCGATAAAAACCGCCCTTTTTGCGCGATAAGGCTCAAGGGCGTTTTTTCCGGCATCGGTAAGATTGTTATTTTCAATTAGTCTTTCTTTTTTTAAATGGCTGATGGTCTTACCGATAGTTTCCGCCGAATGGCCTATTGAGGAGGCAAATTCATTCTGGGTTAATTTTACCCCTGCATCTTGACGTTCCAGAAAACTTAGAATATCAAACTGGGTTCTTGTAAGAGTCATTATGATATATTTTATCCCCTGTTTAGCCTTGTTATTAAGTGTACAGAGTATTTTAAAATTAGGTTACTGAATAGAATAATGACTGAAACAAACGCCGCCCCTTCGAGGAAAAGCTGGGCTTCAAATTGCGTTATCATAAGGGATATCGGGCGGTTACGAACCGTGTTTAAAAACGATACCGCAGAAATGGTAATCATTGAATTAACAAAAAAGTAAGAAAACATTTCCAGCAGCGTAAGAAAAGTCTGCGGAATTATTACATCGCGGATAATGCTAAAACGGCCTACGCCCAATGTGCGGCCTACGTCTTCAAGGTTTCTGTTTAATTTCCCTAACGAGTTATATGCCATAAGATACGGGGAAGCCATAAAGTGAATGACGTTTACAAGGATCAATATGGCAAGGCCTCCGTAAAAAAATGTTCCCTTGAAAAAAAGCACGTAAGAAATACCCAGCACCATCCCCGGAATTGCAAGCGTAGTTATGGAAATTAAGTGAAGTATACGCGAAGAATTGCCGGGGGTGCGGGCTGTAAAATACGCTGTAAGCCATGATATTGCCGTTCCCAAAAATGAGACGATAACAGCGATAGTAAGGGAGTTTAAAAGGTAACGCCCAGCCCCCATTTTAATTGTTTTAGTAATATTTTGAAATGAAAACCCCATGTCAATTGGATAGCTTTTAATAAAAGTAAGAAGCACAAAGACAACAACAGGAAGGGCAATGATAGCGCAGATTATAATCATGTAACTGCCCGCCGCTATATCCCTGAGCCTGCTCTCGGCGATGGCTTTTTTCTGGATAACAAAGCTTTGATTGGCGCGATCCCTGTTTAGCAGATCAAATACAAAAGCAACAAGAGCCGGAATCAAAAGAAAAGAGCCAATTACGCTTCCTCGGCTGAAATTTAAAAGGCCTATTACCTCCTGGTACATAAGCACAGGCAACGTGGTATACCTGCCGCCAATCATTAGCGGAACTCCATAATCGGTAAAGATCAAAGTGAAAACCGCAAATACAACCGAAATGAGGGGCTTGCGAAGGTACGGAAAAGTTATTGAGAAAAATTGATTAATCCTGGGAATGCCCAACACGCTGGCAGCTTCGTAAGGAGAGCCGTCTTCATATTTAAGTATGTCCAAAAGCATTAGGAAAGCCACCGGAAATGAATAGAAAACTGATCCCAGCACAATACCGTGAAAACCATAGATAGTGCCGGAAAGCCCGAATAGCCTGGTTATTATTCCGTTTGCGCCTAACAAAAGCACCAGGCCCATTCCGTGGGAAATTGACGGAATGAGCATGGGAAGGGTTACAAAAACGGAAAAAGCCTCGCGATACGGAAAATTGCTGTAGACAACGCATACCGAGAAAACCCATGCGATAGCAATGGAAATAATGGTTGCCATTGCTGCTGCTGTAATAGAATTTACAAGGGATTCCCTAAAACGCGGTAAACGCAAAACAGCTGTTATGTCAGATTCCGCCATGTTCAGAAGCATTGTTCCGAGAGGGCAAATCACGGTAACAAATAAAAAGATACCTATTATCAGCTTGAGCAGATTTGAACCGGCTGACGAGCTCATTTCCCTTCCTTCGGCTCCGTCGGGTTTATCCCTGATGGGGACGCTTCAGTTTTAAACAAGGAAGTAAATTTCATGCGAAGATTGTCCATCACCGATCCAAGTGTTGTAACTTCCGGATGAACATGCCTGGTTAAAGAATCAATTTTAAGGCGGAGGTTGTTAATCACAAATTCCCTGACATAATCATTTGCGGGATTTGCGATTATTGCCTCCGGCGTATCCAATTGCTGGATTGTTCCGGTATCCATTACCATAATGCGATCCGAAAGGGCAAATGCTTCTTCCTGATCATGGGTGATGTAGATCATTGTTGAGCTGAATTGTGCCTGTATCCGCTTTATTTCTTCGCGAAGCTGAAGCCGCATCGCGGCGTCCAGGGCGGACATGGGTTCGTCAAAAAGAATTATCTCCGGCTTACAGGCCAGCGTCCGCGCGATTGCAACCCGCTGCTGCTGGCCGCCTGAAAGCTTGTGCGGCTTTTTGTTGATATGCTCTTTCAAGCCAACCTGCTCTATAATGCTCTCGGCAATTTCACGCGATCGTGATTTAAGCTCTTTGTTGAATTTCAGCGCGTATTCCACATTGCCCAGGACGCTCATGTTCTGGAAGAGGGCATAGTTCTGAAAGACAATGCCCATATTACGCTTTGAAGCGATTACGTTGGTTATATCGATTCCGTCCCTTAAAATTTGTCCCGAAGTCGGTGCCAACAACCCTATCAGGATCCGGAGGATTGTAGTTTTGCCGCAGCCCGAAGGTCCAAGTATGGAAAGAAACTCCCCGGTATTTACCGTAAAGTTTAACCCGTGAAGGATTTCCTGTTGGTTAAAGACTTTTCTGAGATTCTTAATTTCCAGCTTAACTGCCACAACCGCTCCGCCGTTAGTATTTCCATTTTTCCAAAAGCCGCTCTTTTTCGCTTAGGTTTTCAATTCCGTGCATATCGGCTACCTTAAAATTCTTTGGATAATTCGGGATGTTGTTTATCTGTGTTTTAAATATTTGCTCCGGGGCAAACAGTTCCTTATCTTCGCGGGTTAAGGTATTCACATAGAATTCAAACACATCGCGTACCGCTTTTCTTGTATCTTTGCCTTTAATCATTCCCATACCATATACAGAGTAAGGGGAGCCTTCTTCAAAAAAGATGATTTTCAGCGGTATCCCCCTGCTGTTGATGGCGGTTACAGCCTGCAATATCATTCCAAGTCCTATCCCGGCTTCGCTCTGAATAAGGGCGTTAACAGGGCCAGAGCCGGATGAAGTAAATTGAAGAACATTATCGGCAAATTTATCAAAGTAAGTAAAAGCGGCGTCTTCTCCCCAGACATTCACAAGGTTCTTTAGGAAAAAATATCCCGTGCCCGATGATTTTGGGTTAGGCATTGAAATAACTCCCTTATACATTGGCTTTATCAGATCCTGATATGACGCGGGAACAGGAAGACTCCGTTCATAAAGAAATTGCTCATTAATTATTATGCAGCCCGCGCTTTTAATAAATGGCAGATATTTATGATGAGAAGGGACCAGTTCATCCAAAAAAACAGAGCTATTGTATGATGAAAGATCCGCCAGGTTGTCAAGAATCCCTTCCATATATGCTGAATCCATTTCACCTATGATGTCGCAATCGGTCTTTGTCCCCTCGGCTTTCAATTTCGCGGCCAAATTACCGGTTGTTGTATAGTTAATAATTACTGAATATTGAGGAAACTGTTCATTGAGCCGTTTTTGAATATGCTCAACACGAAAATCCTCAGACGATGTATATATCAATACTTCATTAGATTCTTTTTTGCATGAAATCGCGACCTCGATGGTAAACAACACAACCAATAAACAAAAAATTTTTTTCACCTTGTTCTCCTTAAATAAATTAGATTATTTCCCTGTTGCCATAATCGTTAAAATTGGCGGTATTTTGATATAAATTACTTGCAAGATAACTTTTTTCCATTCTATTATGATTATAGCATAATGCCTAATGCTGTCAACTAAAAAAATGTATTGCCAAGGTAGATGACGCAATGTATCAGCCATCTATCTCGCTGTTCTTAATCCATCCTTGATCCAGCCCAGGAAAACCATAAGCCGTTTGCTTATGGCCGACGGAATATCTATCATATTGGCAATAAAATCTGACGCATCCGCCCCTGCCATGCTGTAGATCAGCATTCCCTCGGTCAATGGTTCCAGATAAAGTATAGACGTGAATTTTTCTTCCCGCAACACTGTAAACAAAAGATAAGTAATATTTTTTGTATTGGTTATTTTATATGTTAAGCCGAATGGCGTAACAGACAAATCTGTCCGGTAATAACAATTGCCAAAATTAATATCTTTAAGGCGGATAAACACTGTCTCGCTGTTGGGTAGTTCCAGGGCCGGCAGAGGATCAGGAACCGCCTTGTTGCTTTTTACGTTTTCAAGCATGGTTGCTTCCTGAAAAAGGGGAACATAGGCGTCCCTGGTATGGGAATGGTAAAGGCGTCCCTTTAGGTCGCTTATCTTACCAAGAGCGTTATAAGCGTCCAATCTGGTGAAAACCCTGCCCTGATAAGGTATTACAAGCAAAGACTCGGCCAAATATGTTGGGTTTGTTTTCATCACGGTTTCATATAGATTAATGCCCGAATTCAGTGCCGGTAAAAATTCAAGGGCTTCATTTTTTCTCACTGTCCTTATGGTTCCATCTTCGCTATATGCTTCTTTTTTCTGATCTTCACCGAGGGAAGGGAAGAGTTCGCCAAAAGAACGCAGGGAATTACCCTCCGCTGTAACGGAGGCGGAAAAATAAATAATAAATAGAAAATAGTAAAGAAAAATAATAAATCGGTGTTTCAATATGCTCCTTTCCCCTTAAGTATTGCTCCTGGAGTGCGGTATAAAATCCACAGGTCAAGCCATACGGACCAGCTTTGAATGTAGTATAAATCATAGGACACCCTTTCGGCATAATCCGTATCAGATCTGCCTGATACCTGCCAAAGACCGGTGAGGCCCGGCTTTACAGTCAAAACCCTAAGGGCGTTTTCTCCGTACTTTTGAATTTCAGGATCGGTTACAGGCCGGGGGCCTACCAGGCTCATCTCCCCCTTCAGAATATTGATGAGCTGGGGCCATTCGTCAAAGCTTGTCCGCCTTAAAATTTTTCCTATTTTTGTTACCCTGGGATCGTCCTTTAGTTTATGGGTCGCCTCCCATTCCTCCCTTAGCCTTGGATCCGCATCCAATACGCTTTCGAGCTTCTTTTCAGCGTTAATCTCCATGGAACGGAATTTGTAGGCGTTAAAATACTTCCCGTTAAGTCCCAGCCTCCTGTGGGCGTAGAGAACCGGCCCGGGAGAAGTGATCTTTATTGCCAGGGAAATCAAAAGAAGAAAGGGAAGAAGTATTAATCCTCCAATGGAAACCAGAAGAAGATCCAAAAAGCGTTTGCTGGCAAGGTTCCAATACATATTGAGCCTGTGGCTTGTGGCGAAACCAAGGATGCCGTCAAAATCCCTTACCGCCATCCAGATATTATTGAGGCTGAAAAAATCCGGGATTAGCACATTGTACCTGAAAG
>Ga0268262_10001594_pt1 | contig 27710 bp, 24 predicted proteins | sample TergutNc150P3_FD_190354 | JGI IMG/M metagenome (GOLD analysis project Ga0268262, IMG submission 190354) | Nasutitermes corniger P3 segment gut microbial community from laboratory colony in Florida, USA - Nc150 P3 (SPAdes) (version 2) | ecosystem: Host-associated > Arthropoda: Insects >... | reverse complement strand
GGGCTGCGTATAGTCCGGGTAGCCGCACTGCTGTTGCAGCTTTTCCTCGTCCGCAAAATGCTTTTCCGTGTAGTCAACCAAGAACTGCACGGTCGGGTCAAGCTTTGCGTGGCCAGCCCCTGTGAAGCAAGCGTCAATCAAGTCGTTTATTGCCTTGAACAGCTCCTTGTGCTGTGCGTCAATCGTCTCATTGCCCGTAATCAGATCGTCGGTCCAAGTGTATGCCATGATGGTTGCCCTCCTTACTATAGTTTGAGAGCTATTCTCGCCACATGTCAACGATTTTTGGGGGCGCAAGCCTCACCGCAGCGGCTGCGGGCTTGGAATTGGTGGGAACTGCTTTTCTTGGATTAGCCTGCCATTTACGTACAGCATATCTGCGGCCATGCCCTCGCCCCCAGGTGCCAGATCCGTGCCGAAGTTGGCCAAGTAATATGAGTCAAAGTGCCTAATCCTCCCGCGCATGGCCTGCTCGGATTGTGCGCTGGCGAATGGGCGGTAAAAGAGGGGGTGCCCCCAGGGCGTCATGGGGACTTGGTCAAGGCCATAGTCGGGGACAAGCTTGGACAGAAAAAATGGGTATTCGCCATTCCGGACGTAGTACCTGGCCAACGCGTCGCACGTCGCCCTGATGGTCTGCCTGGCCTGCCTGAGTTTTTCTTCTTCGGTCTTTTTCAGAATGGCGTTTAGCCCAAAGATGTCTTGGTTGGCCTCTATCCCTTGAAGTTTTTCGGGCCAGCGTTTGGCTATCTCCTCCCTTAGGGCCTTTGATTCCAAAATCTTTCCTTGGTTGCTAAGCTCCACCGCGTCCTTGTACAGCTCTTCGGCCAGCCTGGGGTCATTGGGGCTGCACCCCAAAAGGGCTAGGGCTATGGCGACTGGAAAAAGCAAGGGGAAATTTGTCATCTGGCGCTTGCGCGAAAAAAATGAACGTACTGCGGAATGAACGGCGGCCAACACGCTATGATAAGTGTAATGCGGCTAATTGCTCAAGTGTGCCCCCAATTCGAACCCGGCGCAAGGTGGCGGGACAAGAACAGCCAAACAGTTGCCAAGACCCGGATTTTCAGCCTGATGGAGATACAGCGAGAATCCCCCCACAGTCAAGCGGCTGGGGCCTTCTATCGGCTTGACTGTCCAGAGTGGGTGCACGTGATACCATTTACCGTGAAAGAGGCAGGGCTGGAGCTGTTGGCCGTAGAGCAGTACCGGCATGGCGTTGACCGCGCTTCGCTGGAAGTGCCTGGGGGGGTGTGCGACCCGGGGGAAGACCCCCTGACCGCTGCCAAAAGGGAACTGCTGGAAGAGACGGGCCACGCATCCAACAATTGGATATCGCTCGGCTCTTGCAGCCCGAACCCTGCAATCCAAACAAATCGCTGCCATTTTTTTCTGGCGCTGGGCTGCGAAAAGATGCACGATTTGGAGCTGGATCCAACGGAAGAGCTTCGGGTGTGGGCCATCCCTTACTTCGAGTGGGAGTCCAAGCTGAGGTCGGGCGAAATACACCACGCCCTAGTGCTGGCCGCATTCAACCGCCTGCACTCCAGCCAGGCTTGGCAGGAGCTGCAAAAACAAATTAACGATGCGGGCTAGGGGACAGGATTGGAACTCAACGACATTTTTTCGCCCATAGCTTCCAAATTGGAGGCTGTAGAGGCGGAGCTGCAAAAGATCGCCCACAGCCAAGTGCCAATAGCCTCGCGCCTTGCAGAGCATATTCACGCGGGGGGCGGCAAGAGGCTGCGCCCTGCCTTGGTATTGCTGTCCGCAAAATACTGCGGCTGCAATTCAGGCGAAGACATACGCTATGCGGCTGTGTTCGAGATGGTACACACCGCCACGCTGATACACGATGACGTGATTGACCACTCGCCCACTAGGCGGGGCCGCCCAAGCATGAACGCCAAGTGGGGCAACACACTCTCGGTGCTATTTGGCGATTTTTTGTCCATACATTCCATGAGGCACGCCTTGGCCAGCAGGAATTGGCAGATGGCAGACCTTTTTGCCGACGTGGCCGCCAACATGATAGAGGGCGAGCTGATACAGAATGAATGTCTATACAGCCTAGAAGTTGGCCGAAAGACGCACTTTGACATCATCGAGCGAAAGACGGCGCATCTGTTTTCGGCCTGCACAAAAGCCGGGGCCATTCTTTCGGAGAAGGACGAAGAGACCAGCCAAGCCCTTGCAAAATATGGGTTCGAGCTGGGAAAGGCATTCCAACTGATAGACGACCTATTGGACTATGTCTCTACGGCCAGCCACCTGGGCAAGCCCGTTTTTTCGGACTTGGCCGAGGGCAAGCTGACGCTGCCCGCCATTTCCCTAATGGAAAGGGCCCCTAGCGACGCCGCGCCGCTGATAGAAAAAATTTGGGCCGCAGATCAAGCAGCGGGCCAGGCGGCCAGCCCAGAAAGCGAAATCAAGCGCCTATTGGAATTGATGAAGCAGCATGGAACCTTGGACGAAACGCGCGAAATGGCTAAAAACGCCAGCCTCGCCGCCATTGCCGCCCTGCCAGACATAGAGGGCGCGGAAGACACCAAAGCCATTGCCGCCCTGCTGAAAGAGATTCCAGAAGTACTGCTGGCTAGAACGTACTGACGGTTGAGCCACTTGCAAAACGAAGCCATTTCCAAGACATCTTTCGAGCATCAGCAGGCCCATCGAAGAAGCCGAGCGAAGCGAGGCAGGGGGCGCGGGGGAAGTCGACCGAAAGCAGCGCGAGCTTGCGAGCGATGCTGGAAGGGAGCTCCCCCGTTAAGCATTGGGGCGGGCTCCACGACCCGGCAAGAAACGAAGCATTTTGTCGTGACGCTCATACCGAGCACGAAAGATAGAATCTGGGGCTAGAAACAGATTGAGCGCCCACGCTGAACGGAGTCTTACACACAAAATTAGCCGAGTTTTGCAAGTGCCACAACTGTCAATTTGTTGGTCGGAGCCTCGAAAGCCGACTGATTCAAAATTGCACGGACGCAATTTTGAATTAGAAATGGAATTACAATGTAACCATGCCTTTGCTCACCCCAGCCCACTTGGATCATGGCCGCGCTTGGCAGGGCTTTGACTATTGCTACCCGGTAATAAGCCGCCGGAGCAGGGGCCTTAGCTTGGGCGTGAACCTGAGCTTGGATCAAGCGTGCAATTTCGACTGCGTCTATTGCGAGGTTGACCGCAGAAACCCGCCCAGCAGGACGGACATAGACTTGGGCCAGTTGGAACATGAGATGAAGACGCTGATAGAGCTGGCGATTTCCAAAGAGCTATTTGGGTCTGGCCCGCTGGGCATGGCAAGGTTAGAGCATCAACGCTTCAACGACATGGCGTTCAGCGGAGACGGCGAACCCACCGCAGCGGCCCAATTTCCTCAAGCAGTCCATGTGCTCGCGGGGCTGAGAAAACTCTTTAGCCTCGATGACGTTAAACTAGTCCTAATCACAAACGCCACAAGGTTTCAGGACGCAAGGGTGATTGAAGGCATTGACGCATTGATGGACAACAACGGGGAAATATGGGCCAAACTGGACGCTGGAACAGAAGGACTTTACGGAGCCATAAACCGCTCCAACATTTCGTATCATCAAATAATTGATAATTTAATGTTTGCAAGCAAGAGGTGGCCCTTGGTCATCCAAACTCTATTCCTTGATTGGGGTGGAAGCCCCCCGCCGCAAGAAATCCAGCAATACATTGATAGAATCAAACATTTGCTTGATTCGGGCGCACAGATAAAGGGCATCCATTTGTACACGGCGGCAAGGCCGACGCCGCTTCCAAGAGCGAAGCCGCTTTCCTCTGCCATTTTGGACGAAATAGCGAATAGCGTAAAAAAAGAAATCCCCATGACCCCGCTGGACGTGTTCTATGGCCCTACTGCGTAACGCTGTTAATCTACTTGTTTGGATTGTCTGCGTCTGGCTGTTGTCCGCGCTGAATAGCGCGAATTACTTAAAAAGCAAGGCGTTTCCAAGAACGCCAGAGGCCCCCAAAAGCGTTGAAGTGACAATCGTTGCAGTGGGCGACCTGATAAGCCATCAAGACGTACAAAAGGCAGCGCTGGAAGCCGAAAACGGCTGGGCCTCCCTTTGGGAAGAAATAACCCCATTTTTTATGTCCGCCGACTTGGCGATGGCCAACCTAGAGACCCCAATAGCCCCCAAGGCGGGGAAGCCTGGCATCCCCTTTTGCTTCAACGGGCCGTCGGCGTTGGTCGAGGCACTGAGGGAAACGGGCGTTAGCATTGTATTTGCCGCAAACAACCACATGTACGACCAAAGCGTGAATGGGCTGGCGGAGACCATTGACACCCTTTTGGCGAACAGCGTTTTGCAAGCGGGCTGCGGCATGAGCAAGGAGGAGGCACTGGCGCCCAAGATAATTGAACTGAAAGGGGGCATCAAGGTGGCTGTTTTGGCCAGGACGGATCTTTTTAACAACAACCTGAACCAGCGGCCCGACCGCCCTTGGGTGGCCGCACTGGATTTGGACGTTGACGAAAATATAATCCGCGATGCCCATCAGCGGGCAGACGCAGTGATAATAGGCGTCCATTGGGGCGTTGAATACCAGGCCCAGCCAAGCCAGAGGCAGAGGGATGCGGCTAGGCGCTTGGTTGCGGCAGGCGCCGACGTGATAGTCGGGCACCACCCGCACGTGCTGCAAGCCTTCGAATGGGTGGAATCCGGCGGGCGCAGGGGCGCGGTGGCGTTCTCGCTTGGCAATTTCCTTAGCAACCAGGACAGGAAGTACAATCCCAGCCGCCAGCCGCTGGGCGATGGGGACAGCCGCGATGGGGCCGCGCTGTGGGTGTCCCTGAGGAAGGGCCCGACCGGGGAGCTAGAGATTGATGCCCACGCCGAGCCAATCTGGACCGACAACAACTGCAACGACTACGAGGGCGGGAGAAGCGCCAAGAGAGTGATCCGCGTTATGAGTACGCGCCCTGGGGCAAGGGGCCAAGACATGGAAGAGTTGCTTGCAAAAAGAAGGGCGCACGCGCTGCTGAGGCTCAACGGCCCTAGCGGAGCAGCTAACTCTCTGCCACCAGATCAGCCAGCACCTGCTGGATGACGCTTTGCCAGTCGCCCGGTGAAGGCTGGCGGTATATCTTTAGCGTGGGGTACCAAGGGCTGTCGCTGCGCCACAAAAGCCAGCGCCAGTCTGGTATGCAGCTCACCATCAGCTTTACGTGTACCCCCATCGCGCCCGCAAGGTGGGCGACAGCCGTGTCAACAGTCACTACCGCGTCCATCTGGCTCACCGCGTACGCTGTGTCAACAAATGTGTCGAACAGGTCGCCCAAGGGCGTCGCGCCGGGGAATGGGACTATTTCTGGCGCGTCCCGCTGCAAGCAGAACCAAGACGCATTTGGTGTGGCTTCGAGTGTGTTCAGGGTTTCGGGGGCCATTGACCTCTCGGAATCTCTTTTAAAGTCTGGTAGCCCCGCCCAGACAAGGCCAATTTTTTTTGAACGTCCGCTGTTTGCAAACCTGGCGTCAATGGCGTCCTTGTTTGGCACATGGCTTGGGACGTGTATATAAGGGATTTTATTTGGGATGGTTTTAAGGTTTGTGTCAAAGACTAATGGCAGACTCATCATGGGTAGTTGATAATCAAATGACACATTCTCTAGTGTTTGACTAACCACCATGTCGGGCCCGCGACATTCTTTGGCTAGGCCAACGAGGGCATCTGGCATAGACAGGATCAAGGTCCCGCCCAGAGATTTGGCCATCTCTAGGTACCTCATCATCATTATGCAGTCGCCGAATCCTTGCTCGCGATGCAGTAGCAACGTCTTTCCTGGGTATGGCTTCCCGTCCCACCTTGGGGAATTCAGCAAAGCCTTGGCCCCTCTATAGCTTGACAACTCCAAGCGCTTTTCATACAGGCGCCAGCCTATACCAAATTCTCCAAATAGCAGTTTGACGTGGCACAATCCAATCGCTTGTTGTAAGGGGGCATCGTCCAGATATTCCATCAACTGGTCGTATAGCGCCGAAAGATTCCCGGGGTTCCCGCTTCTTGTCGCTGCCACTAGCATGTGGTTCAGCGCCGCCCCCAAAGTTTTCCGCGCCGGATTGCACGATGGGTCTAATTCCAGGGCGCGCCTGCAAGCATCAATGCAGTCATCGAATCTTTGGAGATCAAACAACAGCGCGGAATAGCACTCCCACGCCAGCGGACTGTCCCCAAAGTGCTTTAGGGCAATCCTGTACTGCATCAGAGCCGTGGAGTGGTTTCCGTTTTCGTGGTTTGCCCAGGCGGCTTGCAGCATATTTGCCAAAGCGGGGTTCATGCTGTCATCCATTTTCATCTAATTTCCCGCCACTAGATCAGCCAGCACCTGCTGGATGACGCTTTGCCAGTCGCCCGAGGAGGGCTGGCGGTATATCTTTAGCGTGGGGTACCAAGGGCTGTCGCTGCGCCACAGGAGCCAGCGCCAGTCTGGCAGGCAGTGGACCATCAGCTTTACGTGTACCCCCATCGCGCCCGCAAGGTGGGCGACAGCCGTGTCAACTGTCACTACCGCGTCCATCTGGCTCACCGCGTACGCTGTGTCGCCAAATGTGTCGAACAGGTCGCCCAAGGGCGTCGCGCCGGGGAATGGGACTATTTCGGGCGCGTCGCGCTGCAAGCAGAACCAGGACGTGTCTGGCGCGGCCTCCAGCGGGCGCAGGGTTTCAGGTGCCATTGACCTCTCGGAATCCCTACCGTATTCTGGCCTGCCCGCCCAGGCAAGGCCAATTTTTTTTGAACGCCCGCTGCTTGCAAGCCTGGCGTCAATAGCGTCCTTGTTTGGCACATGACTTGGGACGTGTATATAAGGGATTTTATTTGGGATGGTTTCAAGGTTTGTGTCAAAGGCGAATGGCAGACTCATCATGGGTAGCTGAAAGTCAAACGACACATTTGTTGAGGCCTCGCCGACCACCAAGTCTGGGCCCGGGCAAACCGCAGCCAAGCTGGCCAGCTCTTTGGGCGCGTATAGCGTCAAAGTCCCGCCCAAAGACTTGGCCATCTCTAGGTACCTCATCATCATTATGCTGTCACCGAATCCTTGCTCGCAGTGCAGCAGCAATATCTTCCCTGGGTATGGTTTCCCGTCCCATCTTGGGTAGCGCAGCAAGGCTTTGGCCCCTTTATGGCTAGACAACTCCAAGCGCTTTTCGTACAGGCGCCAGCCGGGTTCAAATTCCCCCAAGAGCAGTTTTATGTGGGCCAAGTCGTGCGCCCGTTTCACGGGGTCATTCTCCAAATATTCCATAGCTCGGTCAGCGAGCTGTGAAATGTGGCCAAGATTGCCGCTTTGGGCCACTTCCACTAGCAAGCCGTTCAGCGCGTTCATCAAAATTGGTAGCACCACATCGCGCGATGGATCAATTTCTAGGGTGCTAATGCAAGCATCAATAACGCGGCCATGATTGCCGCTTTGGAGTGCTTCCACTAGCAAGCTGTTCAGTGCCGTCCTTAAAATTGGTAGCGCATTGCACGATGGGTCTATTTCTAAGGCGCGCCTGCAGGCATCAATGCAATCGTTGAATCTTTTTAGGTCATACAGCAGGGCGGAGTAGCCCTCCCAGGCCAGCGGGCTGTCGCCAAAGTGCTTTAGGGCAATTCTGTACTGCATCAGCGCGGTAGAGTGGTTGCCGCCTTGATGGTTTGTCAGCGCGGCCTCCAGCATTTCTAGCAAGGCAGGGTTCAGGCTGTCATCCATTTTCATCTAATTCTCCTTAGCCACAAGATCAGCCAGCACCTGTCGGATGACGCTTTGCCAGTCGCTGGGGGAGGGCTGGCGGTAAATCTTGAGCGTGGGGTACCAAGGGCTGTCGCTGCGCCACAAAAGCCAGCGCCAGTCTGGCAGGCAGTGGATCATCAGCTTTACGTGTACCCCCATCGCGCCCGCGAGGTGGGCGATAGCCGTGTCAACTGTCACTACCGCGTCCATCTGGCTCACTGTGTACGCTGTGTCAACAAATGTGTCGAACAGGTCGCCCAAAGGTGTCGCGCCGGGGAATGGGACTATTTCTGGCGCGTCCCGCTGCAAGCAGAACCAGGACGTGTTTGGCGCGGCCTCCAGCGGGCGCAGGGTTTCAGGTGACATTGACCTATCGGAATCCCTACCGTGGTCTGGCCTGCCCGCCCAGGCAAGGCCAATTTTTTTTGAACGTCCGCTGCTTGCAAGCCTAGCGTCAATAGCGTCTTTGTTTGGCACATGACTTGGGACGTGTATATAAGGGATTTTTTTTGGGATGGTTTCAAAGTTTGTGTCAAAGGCGAATGGCAGACTCATCATGGGTAGCTGATAGTCAAACGACACAGCCTTTGATGTTTTGCCAAACACCATGTCGGGCCCGCGACATTCTTTGGCTAGGCTGACAAGGGCATCTGGCAAATACAGGATCAAGATTCCGCCCAGAGATTTGGCCATCTCTAGGTACCTCATCATCATTATGCTGTCACCGAATCCTTGCTCGCAGTGCAGCAGCAAGGTCTTCCCAGGATATGGCTTCCCGTCCCATTTTGGGAAGCTCAGCAAAGCCTTGGCCCCTTTGCTCAGCAAAGCCTCGGCCCCTTTATGGCTTGACAACTCCAAGCGCTTTTCATACAGGCGCCAGCCGGGTTCAAATTCCCCCAAGAGCAGTTTTATTTCGGCCAGCTCATACGCTCGCTGCACGGGGTCATTGACCAAATATTTCATAACTCGGTCAGCGAGTTCTGAAATGTGGCCAAGATTGCCGCTTTGGGCCACTTCCACTAGTAGGCCGATCAGCGCCTTCCTCAAAATTGGTAGCACCGCATCGCACGATGGATCTATTTCTAGGGTGCTAATGCAAGCATCAATAACGCGGCCAAGATTGCCGCTTTGGGCTGCTTCCGCCAGCAAGCCGTTCAGCGCCTTCCTCAAAATTGTCCGCGCCGCATTGCACGATGGGTCTATTTCTAAGGCGCGCCTGCAAGCATCAATGCAATCGTCAAATCTTTTTAGGTCATACAGCAGGGCGGAGTAGCCCTCCCAGGCCAGCGGGCTGTCCCCAAAGTGCTTTAGGATTATCCTGTACTGCATCAGCGCGGTGGAGTGGTTGCCGCCTTGATGGTTGATCAGCGCGGCCTCCAGCATTTCTAGCGGGGCAGGGTTCATGCTGGCCGCCCTTTTTCGGCGCACCGCGCTGGAACATACTGCAACAGTGCTATCAACTGCGGCTCTTGGCGCTTGTTTGTCCTATTGGACAATCACCATCAGCTTGGTCAGGTTCGGGTCGCCGGGGAAGGTCTTCAGCCCTTCCTCCAGCACCGACTTGGCGCCCACATTGTCGCCGTCGCTGCTTAGGCAGACAGCGGCAAGGCGATACCATTCCACGTTTCCGCCTGGGCAGTAGTGAATACCTTGGAGCGCGACTTGGGCTGCCTGCGGCATGTCTTCCGCCATCATTTCTATTTTTATCAGCAGATCGTAAAGGAATGGGGCGTTGGTGACCAGCTCCATGGCCTCTTCAAGCAGCTCGCGGGCCGACTCGGGGAAGCCCGAATCCAACTCCAGTTCCGCCATCTGGCTGCTGCATTGGGCAACTAGGTTTTCCCAAGTGCCATCACCCTTGCCGGGGCACATCTTTATGGCCTGCGCCGCAATGTGCGCCACTTGGTCAAGGTTGCCCTCTTCAAGCTCGATGTTGATCAATCGGTCGTACAGCGATGACTCGTTGGGGATTGCCCTGATCGAATCTAGCAATATTGTCCTGGCCGCATCTGTGTTCTTTTGTTTCAGCTCATGTTCTGCCAGATACAGGTAGCCCGTGGCAAATTTGGGATCCAGCTTGATTGCATTCAGCATGGTTTCCCGCCCTGCGTCAATGTTCCCCAAGGCTATCATGGACATGGCCTTCCCGGACATCGCTTTGACGTGCTTAGGATCCTTGCCCAGCAGGAAATCAAATTGCTGGATGGCTTCTTTGTGCTTGTCCAGCCCTTGCAGGGCCAGCGCCTTCCCAAATAAGATAAAGTTGTCCGACTCGGGGCTGATTTTTTCGTAACTTTCGGCAGCAGTGATGGCCAAGTCCCATCGTTTTGTGGGGATAGCTTCCTGCATCAGGTGGTACTGGGCCTTTAGTGACGCAGAGTTCACTTCTGCCTCGCGGGCAGCGATCATCAAATAATAGCGGCCCTTATACTTGTCGCCGTCATCGTGCATCTTCCCATAGTGGTGAATCACGGCGTCGAGCGGCTTGATGGTCATGCCGCGCTCTGTCAGAGAATCATCCACGGTTTCGTGCAGCCGGCCCGTAAATGACAGGCCATCGAATTTCTTTGAGAGCCTGCAAGCCGGAACATCGAAATAGTAGGGCATGTGGTTGCCCTCGCTATATGGCGATGTATTTGGCACTGGGGCAAGATCGCTGAACGAACAGATCGCGCTGGGCAGGTAGTGTCGGTGCATCAGTTGGTACGCGCCGGCGAATGGGCTTGTGCATGCCCTTTTGATTTTTTCGTAGTCCATTGGGTCTAAGGCTTCGTCCGCGTCCATAATCAGCACCCAGTCGCCCCTGCAGTGCTTTAGGCTCTCGTTGCGTGCGGCGGAAAAATCATCGCGCCATTGGAAATTGTGAACCAATGCGCCGAAGCCCATAGCGATTTCTACAGTTTTGTCGGTAGAGCCTGTGTCAATGATGACCATTTCGTCAACAATGGGCTTGACCGACTCTAGGCAGTGCGCCAGTGTCGCTTCTTCGTTTTTCACTATCATCGCCAACGAAAGCAGCACAGTTTCTCCCTCTGCCACCAGAAACCAACAATGGAGCCAAATGCAAAACCGTTAAGGCACAAGATGTTTCGCGTACCCAAGCCAATTTCCTGCAAGGGGTGGCCCGCTTGGAAAAAATCGGCGTGGGCAATTAGCCCACTGGAATAATTGTAAATTGTCAATCGCCAATTGTCAATTAATTGTCAATCGCCAATTGTCAAAAGGAGTTGAATGCAAAATGTATGCTAATATCAGGTACAAGTTACAAGTTACAAGTTACAAGATGAAAACCCCTGCTACTTGCGGCTTTGCGTTTGACATTCATCACATTGCCAATAGGACACGATATTACTTACCCCAATCCCTAATCCCTGATCCCTAATCCCTAATTAGATTATCCCCCCCAGCCTCGCCAAGTCGGGGTCGCCTGGGAATGACTTTTTCCCCAGCTCCAAAATTGACAGGGCGGTCTGCCTTTCGCCCACCCTGCTAAGGTGGACAGCGGCTAGGCGGTACCACAGTATGTTGCCGCCGGGGCAGTTTTGGATGCCCTTCAGCGCGTGTTGGGCCGCTTGCGGCATGTTGCCCCTGTCCATCTCAATTTTTATCAGCAGGTCGTAGAGGCCGGGTGCCATTGGAGCGATTTTCAGCGCGTCCAAAAGCATTTGCTTGGCGGCACCCTCATGGCCTTTTGATAGCTCGGATTCGGCAAGTTGGCAGTTGTATTGGGCGATGATGCCCTGCCATCGTTCACTGCTGCTGCCCCTGCCCTCGCCCGTGTTGGGACACATCGCCGTGGCCCTAGCCGCAAGGCTTGCCGCTTGTTGCTGCCTGTTTTCGTGCAGTTCGATGTTGATCAGTTGGTCATAGAGCTTTGGTTCATCCGGCATGGCGCTGATAGCGTCCGATAGAATCTTTCTGGCGGCGTCCATGTCGCCGTTCTTCATCTCCAGTTGGGCAAGGCAGAGGTGGCCAGACACATAGTTGGGGTTTAGTGCAATGGATTCCAGCAGTGTCCGGCGCCCATCACCTATGTTCCCCAGGGCCACCAAAGACATCGCCTTGCCCGAAAGCGCCATTGCATGGCCCGGCTCTTGGCCCAGCAATAGATCTAAGCAATTGATGGCTTCCTCAAACCTGCCCAATTCGTGCAGCGCGAGCCCTCTTCCAAGCAGGACAAAAGAATCCGCGGCGGGGTTAATTTTTATACATTCATCGGCAGACCGCAGAGCCACGTCCCACTTTTTTGCTGGCAGTGCCATTTGCAACAAGTTGTACTGAGTTTTTAGCAGGCACGGGAATCTTTCGGCCTCCTGCGCCGCAAGCATAAAGTAGTAATCCACTTTTTGGTCATCGCGGTCTATGAACATTTTTCCATAGTGGTGTATTACCGCGTTTAGCGGCTTGACTGTTTTGCCGTGCTCGGACAGCCAAACTGCAATGTCTTCATGCACCCTGCCCCAAAAAGCCAAGCCGTTGAACGCCCTAGACAACCTGCACACGGGGTTGTCGGCAAAGAAGGGCAGGCCCTTCCCCTCGCTGTAGTCCGACGTATTTGGCACCGCAGAAACTCCCTGGTTTGTGATGCTGGCGCTGGGCAGGTAGTGCCTGTGTACTAGCTCGTATGCATCGGCGGAGGGGTTTGAACAGGCATTCTTGATTTTCTCGTAGTCCATTGGGTCTATGGACTCGTCAGCGTCCAGCACCAGCACCCATTCTCCCATGCAATGCTTTAGGCTTTCATTTCGCGCAGCGGAGTAGTCGTCGCACCATTGGAAGTGATGGACACTTGCCCCGAAACCCTTGGCGATCTCAACAGTCCTGTCCGTGGAGCCCGTGTCAACGATGATCATCTCGTCAACTATGGGTCTTACTGATTCTAGGCAATGAGCTAGTGTAGCCTCTTCATTTTTCACTATCATTGCCAAAGAGATCAGCATTGTTCCACCATTAACTACTATATTATCCCCATTAGCCTAGACAGGTCTGGGTCGCCCGGGAACGCCTTTAGCCCCATCTCCAAAACGGACTTGGCCATCTGCCGTTCCCCAACTTTGCTTAAGTAAACGGCGGACAGGCGGTACCACAGCGGGCTGCTCTCTGTGCAGTCCTGAAGGGCTTTTAGTGCGTCCTGCGCCGCCTGCTGCATGTTGTCCCTTCCCATTTCTATATTTATCAGCAGGTCGTAGAGGCGGGGTTCATTCGGGACGCTTTCCAGCCCTTTTAGGGCAAGCTGGCGGGCCGCGTCAAAGCCGCCTGCGGCCAGCTTGTGTTCTGCCAGTTGGCTGTAGTATTGATATACGCAGCTTTTCCAGCTTCCATCGCCCCCGCCGGGGCAAGCCTTTATCGCCTGTGCCGCTATCTTTGCAGCTTCATCGTGGTTGCCCTCCAGCAGTTCGATGTATAGCAGCCGGTCGTAAATCATAGGTTCGCTAGGGGCAATTTTCAGTGCCTCAGCCAAGTTTTTTTTGGCCGCGTCCATTTTCCCTTCCCTGATATCCCAGTTCGCCAAGTAGATGTACGCTGGCGCAAAGTTCGGCTGCAACTTTATCGCCAGTTGTGTCGTACTGCGGCCTAGATCAACGTTCCCAAGCTGAACCAATGAAGTTGATTTGATTAAAAGCGCGGGTACGTGTTTTGGCTCTTGGGCCAAAAGCGCGTCCAACTGTAATATGGCTTCTTCAAACCTGCCCAGTTCTTGCAAGGCGAGTGCCCGGCCGCATAGGACATACGAATCCGCTTTCGGGCTAATTCGCAGGCATGCATCGGCCGCCCCAAGTGCCAAGTCCCACATCTTTGCCTCAGTGGCCTGCTGCATCAAATTAAATTGGGCATTCCAGCTCTGTGGTTTTTTTTCGGCCTCTTTGGATGCAAGCATCAAATAGTAGTGTACCTTATGTTCCATCTTGTCGCTGATGAGCTTCCCGTAGTGGTGAAGCACAGCGTCCAATTTATTGATGGTTTTCCCGTTGCCCAGCAGCGACTGTTGCATGGTTTCATGGATGCTGCTTGAAAAAGCCAAACCATTGAACATTTTGGCAAGCCGGAGAGCGAAGTTGTCGGCATAGAAGGGCAGGTGCCTGCCTTCGCCATAAGGCGATGCGTTTGGCACTGCCGCATTGTCCTGCGATAGAGTAAGGGAATTGTTGGAATAGTGCCTGTGCGTGAGTTCGTATGCGTCTGCGAAAGGGCTTGTACAGGCCTTCTTGATTTTTTCGTAGTCCAGTGGGTCTATGGCTTCGTCCGCATCAATTATTAGCACCCATTCACCCCGACAATGTTTTAGGCTCTCATTCCGCGCCGCAGAAAAATCGTCGCACCACTGGAAATGGTACACGCTTGCGCCAAATTCCTTGGCGATCTCAACTGTCCTGTCCGTGGAGCCAGTGTCAACGATGACCATCTCGTCAACGATGGGCTTTACTGATTCTAGGCAGTGCGCCAGCGTCGCCTCTTCGTTCTTGACAATCATCGCCAGCGAGATCAGCATCTGTGTTTCTCCATTGAACCTCTTGCAAAACCTAGCTAATTATGAGCCCCTATGCAAGAGACTCTACTAGACGATCCCCATCAGCTTAGACAGGTCGGGGTCGTTGGGGAACGCTTTTAGGCCCAGTTCCAAGATGAACTTTGCTGTCTGCCGCTCCCCGATCTTGCTCAGGTGGGCGGCTGCAAAGCGGTACCACATTTTGTTGCCGCTGGGGCAGTTCTGTATGCCCTTTAGCGCGTCTTGCGCCGCCTGCGGCAGGTTGTTCCTTCCAATTTCAATTTTCATCAAAAGGTCGTACAGGAGCGGTTCCTTGGGGATATTTTGCAGCCCTTTGAGGGCCACTTGGCGTGCGCCGTCGAAATTGTTTGTTTCCAGTTCCAAATTTGCCAGCGTCCCATGCATCTGGACATTGCCTGGCTCGGCATCCATTGCCTCTCTCATCAACTGCCGCCCAAGGCTGACATTGCCGAGGGCGTTGAATGAAGTGCCCATGCGAAGCTTTGCGAGTGCGTGGCCTGGAACTATGGACAGAAGGGTGTCGAAGTGGGCAATGGCCTCATCGTGTCTGCCCAATTGTTGCAGCGCCGCGCCAGCCCCGAAGAGAACCAAAGGGTGTACCATCTTGCCCGCTTTTATGCCCACTTGCGCGGCTTGCAGCGCCAATTCCCATTCTCCCGCCACCAGCGCCTGTTGCAGCAAGTTGAACTGCGCCACCAAGTTTTCGGGGTCGGCGTCGGCGTCACGCTGGGCCAGCATCAGGTAGTACTGGGCCTTGTGTTCTTCCCTTTCTTTCAGCAGCTTTCCATAGTGGTGCAGCACCGCGTCGAGGCGCTTGATGGTTTTTTCATGGGTTTTTAGGGAGTTGTCCATTGTTTCGTGTACCCTGCCCGCATAAGACAGCCAATCGAAATTTTTGAATAGCCGCAGGGTCATCCCATCGGCATAGAAGGGCAGGTGCCTACCTTCGCTGTATGGCGATGCGTTTGGCATTGCAGCGGTGTCTTGGGCAGTCGCGTGGGACGAAAGCATGTAGTCGCGCTGAATCAATTCGTACCCGTCTGCGTAAGGGTTAAGGCAGGCATCTTTGATTTTTTCATAGTCTAGGGGGTCTATGGCTTCGTCTGCATCAATTATTAGTACCCATTTCCCATCGCAGTGTTTTAGGCTCTCGTTCCTGGCGGCGGCAAAATCGTCGCACCACTGGAAATTATGGATAGATGCCCCAAATCCCTTGGCGATTTCGATGGTGTTATCAGTGGAGCCAGTGTCAACGATGACCATCTCGTCAACAATTGGCTTTACTGACTCTAGGCAGTGGGCAAGCGTCTCCTCTTCGTTTTTGACTATCATCGCCAGCGAGATCAGCATTGTTTTCCCCCTTGCCGCCAGCATTAGCAACAGTGAGCAATCGGCGCGGCCGTTGGCCGCATCCACCATTGTCAATTGTCAATTGTCAATTGTCAATTTGCTAATCGAAGCCTCAACGCCCAAAATTCGCCAAGTTTTGCAAGAAGCACACTTATTAAATGATGCTTGCCAGCCTCGACAGGTCTGGGTCGTTGGGAAACGTCTTTAGCCCCAGTTCCAATATGGACTTGGCTGTCTGGTGTTCACCGATGCCGCTCAAGTACACTGCGGCTAGGCGGTACCACAATGTGTTGCCGTTGGGGCACATCTGTATGCCGCGCAGCGCGTCCTTGGCGGCCTGCTGCTGGTTGCCCCTTTCCATTTCTAGTTTTATCAAAAGGTCGTATAGCAGAGGTTCCTTTGGGATGGTTTCCAGCCCTTTTAGCAGCACTTGTCGGGCTCCATCAAAATTGTTTAGCCCCAATTCTAGGTTTGCCAGCGAACTATATATTTGGACGTTGCTGGGTTCTGCCTCCAGCGCCTCTTCCATCAATTGCCGCCCCACATTGAAATTCCCCAGCGCCTCGAATGAGGACCCCTTCCGCAGCTTTGCCAGCACGTGACTAGGGGCGATGGACAAAAGGGCGTCAAAGTGGGCTATGGCCTCTTGATGCCTGCCCAATTCTTGCAGCGCCGCGCCAGCTCCAAATATCACCAAGGGATGTATGTTTTTGCCAGAATTGATGCTTACTTCTGCGGCCTGCAGCGCCAGTTCCCACTGCCCCGCCACAAGTGCCTGTTGCAGCACATTGAACTGCGCCGCCAAGTTTTCAGGGTCGGCGTCGGCGTCGCGCTGGGCCAGCATCAGATAGTATTGGGACTTGTATCCTTGCCTTTCTGTAAGAAGCTGCCCATAGTGGTGTATCACGGCGTTGAGGCGTTTGATGGTTTTTCCATGGGCATCAAGGGAATTGCCAATCGTTTCATGTATTCTGCCTTCAAAAGAGAGCCAATCGAACCTCTTGGCCAGCCTCAGGCTCGTCGATTCGGCATAGAAGGGCAGTCGGCTCCCTTCGGCGTAGGCCGACCTATTTGGCACAGCGGCATTTTCATGCGTGCTGGCAAGGGATGAAAGCATGTAGTCGCGGTTTATCAATTCGTACGCATCGGCGAATGTGCTTGTGCAGGCATTTCTGATTTTTTTATAGTCCAAAGGGTCTATGGCCTCGTCCGCATCCATTATTAATACCCAATCCCCGGCGCAGTGCCTCAGGCTCTCGTTTCTGGCGGCGGAAAAATCGTCGCACCATTGAAAATTATAGATAGACGCCCCGAATCCCTTGGCGATTTCTATGGTGCTGTCCGTGGAGCCGGTGTCAACGATGACCATTTCGTCAACCAAGGGCTTTACGGATTCTAGGCAGTGGGCCATAGTGTATTCTTCGTTCTTTACTATCATTGCCAATGAGATCAGCATGTCCTTCTCCGTCGGGTCTGTTAATAGTTTATCATTAGGGCGGGCTATGATGCGGTGCTGAACGAACCAAGTAGGAATTATCGTGTTTACATGGAATCGCGGAAATAGAGATAAAATGAAAGCTGTACCAAGCAACCCCCGTAGTAAACTAACAACAGGAGGCCATCATGGACACAGCAACGGCTCCAACTGAATTTGAGAAACTATCAATAGGACTGCACAGAGAAACCGACGCCTCAAACGCAACCCAACACAATAAGCCACATGAAGAGACAATCTACCTAGCCAAATTGGCATGCGGGAACAAAGACTTCCTTTTCTCCCGTGAGTTAGTCATCAAAGTAACAGGCAGCGAGGAAGGCTGGATTTTCAAGTCCGAAGATCCAGAGATCGTAGGGTTTGGACTTCAGCGCCAAGATGCACTCTTGGCCTTTCGCCAAGATTTTGCGACCTGTTGGGATGTCATTGCCAGCAAGGACGATAGTCTCCTGACACTGGATGCCATAGACCTGAAGAACTCACTCAAATCCTTGGTGACTGATTCTAGGGTCGTTGAATGAATACCCGCCAAACGCGCAAGATTCAAAGCAGCCTGACCAGCAAAGGATTCATCACCGAAAACACGCACCACTGCTGTCTTGTGCTTCAGATTGGCGGACGAAACAGCCATATTCGCACATATTATAGCCACGGCGCAAAAGAATGCGGCGATTTCCATTTGAAGCTTATGGCCAACCAGCTTTGCCTGACAAAGCAAGAGCTTTTCGACCTCATTGATTGCCAGTTGGGAAAAGAAGCACTCATACAAACGCTTCGGGAGCGTGGAGCTTTACGTTTGTAGATAGTCTTTTCTATGTCATTGAGGTGCCGCAAACAAAAGGAGGCACTTGCAAAATTCGGCTAATTTTGTGTGCAAGACTCCGTTCAGCGTGGGCACTCAATCTGTTTCTAGCTACAGATTCTATCTTTCGTGCTCGGTATGAGAGTCACGACAAATTGCTTCGTTTCTTGCCAGGTCATGGAGCCCGCCCCAATGCTTAACTGGGGGTCTCCCTTACCGTCGTCGCTCGCAACTTCTCGGTATCCTGCGCTTGCGCTCCGGATACGCGAGACCCTAACGTGGGTCGTTGCAACACGTTGGCAGGTTTTGGCGGCATGGGCGTTTTGCCTTCGCTCGGCTTCGTTCTCGCGCCGCCCCGGTCGCCCCCCAGACCCCCGGCCTCGCCTCTCGGTATCCTGCGCTTGCGCTCCGGATACACGAGACACTAATGTGGGTCTTTGCGGCTCGTTGGCAGGCAATGGTGTCATGTGGATTTTGCCTCCGTTGGGCATCGTTCTCGCTCGGCCTCTTCGATGGACTCTGGGTAGAGGGGAGATGGCTTATCACAATCCCAATCATTACATCACTTACACGACCAACCTAGTGAATTATCATAAACCATTAATAAAAAATATTTCAAAAATACAAGGAAAAAGTGTAAAGTCGGCTATTGGTTCTGCCGAATCAGTAGTTGTCAAACAACTGGTGGCACGGACGCCACCCAAAGCGCATCAAGGAGGATGCAATGGCACAAGGATCTATTCTCAACAACATTTCTGCCCTAGGCGCAAGCAGGCAGTTGGGCATAACCGGGCAGGGGATGGACAAAACCATCCAGCGCTTGACTTCAGGCAAGCGCATCAACGTCGCCCAAGACGACGCCGCCGGCTTGGCGATCAGCAACAGGCTGGGCGCCGACATCAGGATTTCGGTGCAGGCTAGGCGCAACGCCTACGACGGCATTGGTTACTTGGCAGTCGCCGACGGCGCACTGGACGAAGTCACCAACCTGCTTACCCGCGCAGCGGAGCTGGCAGAGCAGGCCGCCACCGGCACCATCAACACCAATAACAGGAAGGCCCTCGACCTTGAATTCCAGAACATCAAGCTGGCCATCAAGGACGTTGGCAATAGGGCCCTGTTCAACAGCGCGACGGTGTTCGTTACAAATAAACTGTTCGTTTCTGTGGCGGACTTCAGTAGGATCACACTCACAATCGGCACAATGACGGGGAACATGTCTTCCACCGGCAATGGCGGATACTCCGGTGCAAAGGATGGCACAGTCTCTGTTAACACTGGCAGCAACATATTGCAATACCAAGGCGCCACGTATGCCAAGGCAGAAATCAAGGAACTGCTGCAGGCCGTCAGCATGCAGCGTGCCCAGTTGGGTGCGACGCAACAGTACCTGACCACCATCGCCAACACCTTGGGCATTCAGGTAGAGAACTTCACTGCGGCCTTCAGCCAGATCAGGGACGCCAACATCGCGGACGAGGTCATCAACCTGACCAAGTACCAGATACTGAACCAGTCCGGCATAAGCGCCCTCGGCCAGTCCAACCAGGCCGCGCAGTCCATCCTTGGCCTCCTGAGGTAGTCTTTGGGAAGGTATTAGGGAACCCGCGGATAGTAGTTTGGGGGGGGCTCTTTCGGGGGCTTCCCCCCTCTTTGCGTAATTTTCGTGTAACAGGAGATAGCTATGTCGGAACCAATCTCCGCAATTGGCGCCAACGCGCAGGCCCCGCCGCCCACGTCGGTCGCCAGGCCGCCCGTTCAGCAGCAGGCGCCCGCAGCAGCAGCCGAGCCTAAAAGGCCGGCGGCGGCGTCAGGCGCAGAAAGTGCAGCCGTGTCCCGTGGCATGGCAGCCGGCGCGGCCACAGAAAAGATAGTCGCGGAGGCCGTGCAAAATGGCGCCGCCGCGCAGCAGGGCAGGGAAGAAAACTATTCCCAAGCGCCCGAACAAAAACAGCCATTATCGCAAACAGAAGCACAGAGGGCGGCAGAGTCGTTCATGGAATACGTGGACAACCTGCCCGGCGAAATGAAGTTCACGATTGACCATGATACAAACAGACAGGTCTTCAAGATCATCAACCCCGTTACCCAAGAAGTGGTCAAGCAGTTTCCGCCCGACGAGTTCCTCACGATGATAAAGAGGCTAAAGGAAATAGGCCCGCAGTCCAAGGACAATGGCATATTTCTTGATGAAAACAGCTAGGACGATAGGCTCATTGAGCGTTAGGCGTGTTGGGCGCGTTAGACGCGTTCGGCCCGCCCGCCCAATGAGCCGATTCGCCAATAAACAATGATGACTAGCAACAGCAAGGAGGAAGTTTATGGCAATGTCGTTTGACGGTATAGCCAGTGGCCTGCCCACTGACCAAATGATCAAGGCAATTATGTCCCAGGAGTCGGCCCCGCTGACCCGTCTGCAAAAAAAGCAGGACACGAACACCCTGAGAAAGAATGCCCTGAGTACGGTAAAGAGCGCGTTGATGTCAATAGCCACCAGCATCACGTCTCTGAAGAGCACCGCCCTCAGCAAACGCTCTGTCTCTTCCTCTGATTCCACTGTTGCCACCGCGACTGCTAGTGGAGCAGCCAACGGGAATTACGACCTGAAGGTCACGCAACTGGCCACCAAGGCCAGGCTGGAGACAACCAACTACATGTCGTCCTCGAATGACATAGTGGGAATGGCAGGGGACGTGTTCACATTGGTGGGCAAGGACGGCACAGAAAAACAGATCAAGCTCACAGGCAACACCACGCTTGCTGGGCTAAACAACCTGATAAATGACCAGTCCAAAACCACTAACATAACTTCCTCTGTCATCCAAGTGCAGCCCGGCAAATACAGCCTAGTCCTTACTTCCACGCAAACAGGCGCGACAAACGGCAATGGTGAGATTGGCATTTTTGCAAATTACAAATCCAAACTGATGACCACCGGCAGTGTTCAAAAACCAGCTGATTCCGTTGGCAAGGCAGGGGACGTGTTCACCTTGGTGGACAAAGATGACAATCAAATAGACTTCAAGCTCGAAGATGGCAAAACATCTCTGACCGACCTAAATAATGCGATAAATGCTAAGTCCAAAGACACAGGCATATCTTCCAGCATCGTCAAACTTAGCTCTGGCGAATACTCCCTAGTCTTGGCCACGAAAGACGGCGTTAATGGCGACATAGGCATTTTTGGCACGTTTGCCGATCCTGCGGACAACAAATTGGGTATCGCCGAAGACGAAGGCGATGCCAAAACCGTTGGTTTGACGGCAACCGAAAACAACAGATTGGGGTTCGACAGTTCTTTCAATCCTGGCACTCCAGAGCCCGGTGATCCACCCAATCTAGACATACTAATACATAATGGCTTCAAAACGACTGTGGGAAAGAATGCAAAATTCACCCTAAATGGCATTGACCTAGAGCGCGGCAGCAATACTTTCAATGACGCCATCGAAGGCGTGACGCTCTCGCTGAATTCCGTAAGCACCAAAACAGTCACGCTGAACGTCAGCATGGACAAAGACGCCATCACCAAGATATTCCAAGACGTAATCAGCAAGTTCAATTCAGCCCTTAAGACATACAAGGACGCGTCGGCGGCTGGCGGCCCGCTGGCAAACGACATGTCCTTGCAGGCTATGTTCACCCAGGCAAAATCATCGCTGTCCCAAGTCATTCTTGGGACTGATGGCCGCCCAGCGGCCACTTCGGCTGGCATTGGGCTCAAAACCGAGCGCGATGGCAATCTGTCATTGGACACAAGTGCCCTTAGCAACGCGCTGGACAAAACCCCCGAATTGGTTGGTCAGATTTTCGACAAGATGTCCACTGCCACGACTTCTTTCATTGACAGGCTGACTATAGGCGGCAGCAGCGTCATCAACACCATCATCAGCGGAATAGACAGCGTCAATTCGCTGCTCACCAAACAGATTGACACTCTCAACTCTAGGCTGTCGCGCAGGGAGGAAGTGCTGAAGGCGCAGTTCGCCAAGATGGAGCAACTGATAGGCCAGATGCAGAAAGCCGGGCAGAGCCTTGGGGGCCTGAACACCGTGTGGAATAATAACTGATGGGCCATATGCCTAGCCCGACGTCGGCATGGCCCGCCCGTCCGACCTCTGGGCAATACATGCTTGATTTTTTGGCTCACTAGAGGCACAGTAATGGCATGTGTAGTATAATGGCCCTCTAGGAGTACGCATGATCCCAAGCCAAGGCGCAGCCCAATCGGATTCATATTTATTGCAGCAGATCAGCAGCGCGACGCCGGAGCAGCTTTGTGTAATGCTGCTGGAGGGTGCGCAACGCTTTTTGCTGCAGGCCATTGCGGCCATCAAGGTAAACAACATAGAGGAAAGGGCCAGGCGGGTCAACCGGGTTTCAGCCATCATAGAAGAATTGATGCTGCAAGTTGACAACAATAGCGAAAACGAGCTCGCGGTGAACCTGACCAGGATATACGAATGGTGGATGAACCAACTGTTTGAAGCGTCCAGGAACAATAAGCATGAAACGCTGGAGATGATCCACTCACAGATGAACGAAATGAAGATCACTTGGATGCAGCTTATCCAGCGCGGCCAGGCGGCTGCCCCGCCGACTATGGGCCTGGGCGGGGAGCTGATGGGATGAGTACCGCCATCGTCCAGTTGATCGAGGAAATGGAAAGGCATTTGTCCGAATCGGAAATGCCGGACGAAGTCTATTTGGCCCAATGGAACGACAAATTCCGCGTTGCCGTTGAGTCCGCCGAGTCAGCGGGCATCGAGGCGCGACCCCCAGACTGGGAAAGCATCGTGAACCGCGCCAACGGGCTGGCCGAGACCATCCAAAAAATGGTCGCTGGCCTGTGCTTCGAGCGCGACCAGATCAAAGAAGAGCTTGCCCTCCAGTCGTCCGGGAGAAGGGCCCTGAAGGGCTATGCGCCAGGGACTAACTGACGGCGGAGCTTCTTGCAAAACCCGGCTAATTTTGTGTGCAAGATTACGTTTAGCGTGGGCACTCAGTCTGTTTCTAGGCCCTGATTCTATCTTTCGTGCTCGGTATGAGCGTCACGACAAATTGCTTCGTTTCTTGCCGGGTCATGGAGCCCGCCCCAATGCTTATAGCCCTTCCCGTAGGGAATGGCACGGAGTGCATAGGCTGCGCCTAGAGTGAAGCGAGCCGCCCGGCGGAACGCTGAGGCTACCATTGAAGCGCAACCCGCTCGCCGCGATTGGTTAACCGCACCCCCATAAAGCGGGGAGCGGAACGGCGCAGCCGAATCTATGAGCGTCAGAGTGAATCAATAGGGGAAACGCAATAACGGGGGAGCTCCCTACCAGCATCGCTCGCAAGCTCGCGCTGCTTTCGGTCGACTTCCCCCGCGCCCCCTGGCCGCGCTTCGCACGGCCTCTCCGATGGGCGCTGGGTTTAGGGAAGATGGCTCCGTTCAGTGGTGACTTCGATGGGCGGGTTGATGTTTGGGCATGGCTCCTAGGTAGGTGGTTCATGCGGGAACAATCCACATTCAGCGCCACGCGCCCGATCCGCCATAATCATCATCGCGGCGCAGCCGCGTCCTTATTTACCCTAACCCCTAACCCCTAACCCCTGAAACCTGACCCCTTGAACGGCACCGAGGTAGGCGATTAAGGCGGGAGCAATCTGCGCCCTGTGCTAAATGCTCAATCCGCAATAATCATCATCGCGGCGCAGCCGCATCTTTACTTACCCTATCCCCTGACCCCCGAAACCTGACCCCTGACTTTTCCCCTGACCCTTGGAACTCCCTCTCAAAAAAAATTTTCGGAATAAGCTAGGATAGGCTGTTTCACGAAAACGCAGACAGAGTGCGGTTTTCGGCGGTTTTCGGCACTCTGTGCGTCCAGCCGGGGGATGAAAAAATGGGTCTGATTGATTTTTTTTGAAAAAAAAGTAGTGCAAAAAAAATAAAAAAGTTTGAAACTATAGTCATTGCGACATTGAATCAATGTTGTGGTCGTGGAGGAATTTTTCATTGCTCAGAAAAATCCAGATTTTCAAGGCGCTGGACACCGAAATCAAGAAACAGAAAGGTCCTTCGAGCGCGAAGCGCCTGCACAAAGAGCATAAGAGCCTCAAGGATGCGCTAGTGCAGTCGCGCCTCACCATCATCGCAGAAATATCAGGCGGCAATCCGCAGCATGGCAAAGTGCGCCACCAGTTCAGGCCATCCACCCACGCGAAGAGCCTTTTGGACAACGGAGCCAAAGTCTTGTCCATCGCAACCGATCCATTTTTGTATGCAAGCTCAGACAAGCACCTGCCGGAAGTAAGGGCCGTTGTTGACTGTCCGCTGATCCGCAGGGACTTCATATTTGAAGAGTACCAAATCGAAGAGAGCAAAATCTTGGGTGCGGATGCGATCTACCTGTCTGCCGCGATGCTGGAGCCTGACCGACTGGCCACGCTTTCGTCTCTCGCCGCCTCAAAAAATCTCGACGTTGTAGTTGATGTAACCTGCGAGGATGACATTGAATCGGCGCTAGAGGCCGAGGCGCAGATCATCTGCGTAGTTGGCCGCGACATTGAAACCTGGGAAGCGTCTTGGGGAAAGACGATCCAGCTTCTAAAAATGATCCCCAAAAAATGCCTCAGGATGGCCGAAGCTAGCATCACGTCCCTCAAGCAGCTCAAAGAGCTTGAGTCCATGGGCGTACACGGCGCGATAATCGGAGATGTACTCTTGAACGAGTTTTACCCCGGCAAGAGACTTGGTCAGCTTCTTGCTGGACAAGAGCCTGCAAAGAAGGCCGTCAAAAAGGCGCCGCCGAGCGACGAACCATCAAAAGGAAAACAGAGCAAATCCACTAGCACTAAACCTTCAACCTCTTCACCTTCCAAACCTCCCTCTAAGGGAAAAAAGGAGACCCCAATGAACCAAATCAAGGCTGAAACTCCTGCGACAGCAGAGGAGCTGGCTGAAAAGAAATTAGCCGCTCCCAAGAAAGCCTCAACCACCAAGAAGCCGGCTGCGAAGAAGCCTGCGGCCAAGAAGCCCGCAGCGAAGAAGCCTGCCGCGAAGAAGCCTGCCGCTAAGAAGCCTGCAGCCAAGAAGCCCGCAGCGAAGAAGCCTGCGGCCAAGAAGCCCGCAGCGAAGAAGCCGGTGGCGAAGAAGGCCCCCGCGAAGAAGACAGCGGCCAAGAAGCCAGTGGCGAAGAAGGCCCCAGTGAAGAAGACAGCGGCCAAGAAGCCTGTGGCGAAGAAGGCCCCAGTAAAGAAGACTGCGGCCAAGAAGCCTGTGGCGAAGAAGGCCCCAGTAAAGAAGACTGCGGCCAAGAAGCCAGTGGCGAAGAAGGCCCCAGTGAAGAAGACAGCGGCCAAGAAGCCGGTGGCGAAGAAGGCCCCCGCGAAGAAGACTGTGGCCAAGAAACCCGCCGCGAAGAAAGTGGTCAAGAAAGCCTTGGCCGCCAAGAAGCCTGCCGCCAAAAAAGCCGGCTGCAAGAAGTAACAATTAGACTTTTGCCGCATCCCGCCGCCCAAGCCACGATGATGGAGGGCGGCTGGGTGAACCCCATCACCACATAATCCAGAAAGAGTGTCACCATGAAGCCACTAATTGATCGCGTTGAAGCACTGGAAGTCCTCGACAGCCGAGGTAACCCAACGGTACTCGCCCGCGTCTATCTCGACGATGGCACATACGGGCAGGCCCTTGTCCCAAGCGGCGCTAGCACCGGAATCAGAGAGGCCCTTGAGAAAAGGGACGGAGACAAAAATCGGTATTTAGGCAAGGGCGTGCTGGGTCCAGTAAAGGCCATCAATGAAGATATCAACAACGCATTGCAGGGGATGGATCCATTCCAGCAAGTTGAGATTGATGAGTTGATGATCAATTTGGATGGCACTGAAAACAAGTCCAAGCTGGGCGCAAATGCCATCTTGGGCGCCTCCATGGCCACAGCGGTTGCCGCCGCAAAGGCTTGCAACCAGCCACTGTATCGCTATTTGGGTGGGGCCGGTGCACACATTCTCCCAGTTCCGATGATGAACATCCTCAACGGCGGTCAACACGCTGATTTCTGCATTGACATCCAAGAATTCATGGTGCTTCCAGTTGGGGCGCCTTCATTCAGGGAGTGCCTCAGGTGGGGCGCTGAAATATACCACTCTCTCAAGTCCGTCCTCAAGTCCAAGAAGCTCTCCACCGGCGTTGGCGATGAAGGCGGCTTCGCGCCTACACTGCAGAGCAACGAAGAGGCACTGAACCTGATAGCCGAGGCTGCCAAGAAGGCCGGCTACGAGCCCGGCAAGGATGTATTCTTCGGCTTGGACTGCGCTTCCAGCGAGTTCTACGAGAACGGCAAATACAATATAGACAAAGGAACCAAGTCCGGCCCAGAATTGATAGACTACTACGTTGGCCTGACGCAGCGCCACCCGCTCCTGTCAATCGAAGACGGGTGCGATGAGAGCGACTGGCCCAACTGGTCTGTGCTGACCGAAAAATTGAACAAGACCACGCAGCTAGTGGGGGACGACCTTTTCGTCACCAACACCAAGATACTGGCCAAGGGCATTTCCGAAGGCGTGGCAAACGCAATCCTCATCAAGCTAAACCAGATTGGTACCGTGACCGAGACGCTTAGGGCCGTGGACATGGCCCACAAGGCTGGTTATAAGGCGATTGTCAGCCACCGCAGCGGCGAAACGGAAGATTCATTCATCGCCGACTTGGTCGTTGCCACTGGCGCGGGCCAGATAAAGACCGGCGCCCCGTGCAGAACCGACCGCGTGGCCAAGTACAACCGATTGCTCCAAATTGAGTGGGAGCTCGGCAAGGCCGCCAAATTCGCGGGCCGTGAAGCGTTTGGGCGGAGGCTGAAATAACATGAACCTAGCTTGGCTCCTAAAATCCAGCACGATTTGGATGGCCCTAATGGTCTCCGGCGTCGTCACGGCGTCCGTGCTGTTGTTCAGCGGGGGCGGGCTGCCGTCCTTGCGGAAGCGCCAAGCGGAGCTGATGAGCCACAAGACAAGCCTCTATTCGCTGTCCAAGCACAATAGGGCCATCGAAACCGAGCTGCGCCGCCTTAGCGAGAAGGACCCCGAACTGATGGAGGCCCTTGTCCGCCGCCTTGGCTACGACAGGCCCGGCGAAACGGTGTACGTCTTCGGCGACCCAGCGGCGCCGCGCCAATAGCGCAAAAAAATTAAAATGCTCACGCTGGCCTCGGCTTCAGGCAACGTATTTTTGTATGCTTGGAAGGTGGGGCCGGGGGGAGTGCGCTTTGACGGGGCTGCATGGGCCAAAAGGCTTTGCCCAAGAGGGCACGGCTTTGGGGCGGATGGGCTATTTCTCATGGACGCCCCGCAAAAGGGCGCGATCTGGGCCATAGAGCACTGGGATCCGGATGGCACTAGGTCTTTTTGCTCCAACGGCACTAGGGCCGCCGGTGCGCTGCTGCCCCCCGATTTTCAAGGGGAGCTGGAAGTCTGCTCGTCCGGGGAGCGCACAGTGCTGGACAGGCGCGGGCTGGAAGTGGGGCTGCGCCTGCCCGAAGGGGCAGACTACTGCTTGATGGACGCTCCTGCTGGGTTGCAGTTTCCGGCAGCGTACGGCTGGACAGGCACACCGCAGCTAATCCTTGAAGTGCCGGACGTTGACGCCATAGACCTTCCCACCTTCGCCACGCCCCTGCGCTTTCACCAAGGCTTACCATGCGGCGCCAACGTCAGCGTCTTGCAAATTTTGTCACCCGGCCAAGCAAAGATAAGGACTTGGGAGAGGGGCGTGGAGGGCGAGACCCAATGCTGCGGCCAAGGCGCCGCCGCCGCCGCCGCTTGG
>Ga0268262_10001593_pt1 | contig 27731 bp, 19 predicted proteins | sample TergutNc150P3_FD_190354 | JGI IMG/M metagenome (GOLD analysis project Ga0268262, IMG submission 190354) | Nasutitermes corniger P3 segment gut microbial community from laboratory colony in Florida, USA - Nc150 P3 (SPAdes) (version 2) | ecosystem: Host-associated > Arthropoda: Insects >... | reverse complement strand
AATCATCTTCCATAATTATCTCCTGGTTTTAATTTGTTAACAATTGTTATCCGAATAATATAATTTATAATTTTTTATATAAATTCGATTATTAGAAAAACAAACTAATTCCCCCTTACTGCCCAAACGGCGGATTCCCATTTGCACTCAACCCCTTACCAGTTGTAGTATCAATTTGATCTGTTTCCCCTACGGTAGTATTACGGTATTGATTTGAACCATATACAGAATGACCTCTGTTATTACTACTTGTATTTTTCAATGGTAATCCGTCAGAATCAATTCCAACTGCCTCTGAACCGTATATAAAACCGCAATTTTGTATTCCATTAAATGGAAACTTTTTAAAACTATAATTAGAGGAATCAACACCGCCGCCGCTTTCTTTTGCGGTATTACCGCTAATTATACCTCCATACATAGTAAAATTACCAGAAGAGTAAACATGAACACCGCCTCCGAAACGAGCGGCAGTATTCCCGCTTACTGTTCCGCCATTCATGGTAAAAGTTCCGCCAAACACAATAACACCACCGCCGCCATAACCGCTTTTATCTTCATTTTGGGTAATTTTACCGCCATTCATAATAAAAATCCCATTTGAAGAAACTTTTACACCGCCGCCGCCTGAGGAACTTGTCGTATTTCCATTGATTGTCCCGCCATTCATGGTAAAGGTTCCACTATATACTTGTACTCCACCGCCACCATTACTTGAAGATGATGTATTTGTATTACCACTGATCATTGCTCCGTTACTCATAACTAAGTTACCACCAGAAATATTTACAAGAGCTGCATTATTTGAACTAAGACCAACAAGAGTAATATTTTCATCAAGAGAAAGAGTAACACCGGAATTTATAGTGAACATGCTTCCATTTGAATTAAGAGTTAAGGTTCTTTCACTATCAGACCCAAGTAGTGTGATCTTAACGTTTTTACCTGAATAAGATAAAGTCTTTGGAGATACAGACTCATTAGTACCAAGAGCAATATAATAATCATCACCTGTAACCGCATAGGATGAAATATATGATAAAGAAGCAGTAAGATTTTGTGTACCGATTTTTACATCACCACGGTACAAACCTGGACTCCTTCCTAGGGTTTTTTCACTTCCATTAGGTCCATAATCAGATATTCCATTTGTGTTTTTTGCGCGTAAACGGACATAATAAGTTGTACCATTGGTTAATCCGCTGATAGTTGCCGTAGTGCTTGTCGTTGTTACATAAAGCGTTGTTGGCGTACCTAAACCGTAATACACTTCATATTCATCCGCTCCTGCAACAGCAGTCCATGTTACCTGTAACTGATTGAGTCCAGGAGTTAAAGACGGAGTTCCGGGTGTACCTAAAGGCTTGCCGTTTTGTACTGAACTTGCGTTTCCTGTACCGTTTGCGTTCTTTGGTTTAACCCATATATAATAAGTTGTTCCATTAGTAAGGTTGCTAATCTTTGATGTGGTTGTTGAAACAGTTTGCGAAGGGCTTGCCGGTATTGAATTTGTAGTATTACGGTAAACTTCATATTGATCCGCACCGGCTACCGATGACCAACTTACCGTTATTTGACTGTTACCTGATACAATCGTAACTGTACCCATAATACCGACAGGTTTAGCGCTTGCGGCGTTACTCATTGTTCCTGTTCCGGTTGTGTTTTTGCCTCGTATCCATACATTATATGTTGTTCCATTAACCAGACCGCTGATTGTTGTTGATGTTCCTGTAATTGTCTGAGACGCGGTTTCCGGCGGATTTATACCGGTTCCGAAAAATACCTCATATTGCTCCGCTCCGGTAATGGCGGTCCATGTTACGGAAAGTTGTTCGTTGCTTGAGCTTAAGGTTGGTGTTGTTGCATTTGCAATAGGCTTACCGCTTGCTACTACACTAAATCCGCTTGTTCCATAACTGTTTTTTGCTTTTATCCAGAAATAATATGTTGTTCCGTTAGTCAAACTGCTTATTGTTGCAGAAAGAGAAGTTGTAATATCAACGCCGTTTTTAGTCGCTGATGCGGAATTGTTTGTCGTGCCCATCCACACCTCATACGCTGTTGCGCCTTCAACCGCCGCCCATGTAACGGTTATTTGTCTGTTATCGATGCTGATTGATGGAACAGAAGGAGCCTGAGGTATCCCCAAAAATGCCGAAGGTATTCCGCTTGTGGCTGGACTAAAGTTACTTGTTCCTACAGTGTTTTTCGCTTTTATCCAGACATAATATGTTGTCCCGTTTGATAAACCTGTGATTACTGAAGATAGACCCGAAACATCATCTCCTCGCTTTGTTGCTGTAGATGAATTATTTGCAGTTCCGACCCAAACTTCATAAGTAATAGCTCCTTCTACAGTTTGCCAGCTTATTGTAAGCTGACCGCTTCCGTCAATTACAGTTGGCGCGGATTGCGGTGTCGGCGGAGTAGCGGCAAAAGCGGATGGAGTTCCGCTTGCACTTGGACTGAATCCGCTCACGCCGATATTATTTTTTGCCTTTATCCAAAGGTAGTATTTGGTATCGTTGATAAAACCTGTAAGCGTTACCGCTGTACTTGAAACATCAACGCCGTATTTTTGAGCGTTTGCGGAATTATCGGTTACACCTGCCCAGATTTCGTATGACAACGCGCCTTCAATTTTTAGCCAACTTATATTTAATGTTCTTGAGCCCGGTGTCACTGTCGGTAGGATTGGCGTTTCAGGTAGAACAGCAAAGGCAGAAGGTTTTGTTGATGCAGAATAACTAAAACCGCTTGTACCGATCATGTTTTTTGCTTTTATCCAAACATAATAGGTGGTTTCATTAACAAGCCCTGTTATTACAGTTCTTGTTACACTACCGTCAATGTCTCCGCCGTATTTTTGCGCTTGAGCGGAATTATTTGATGTCCCAAACCATACCTCATAAGAAGCGGCAAGTTCCACAGATTGCCATGAAACGATTAATTCGCGGCTTCCAACGGTCAATATCGGCCTAGCCGGAGAGGTTGGGGCAGTAGTGGGGACTTTAGGAGTACCGGCTTCTAGAGGACTGTAATCGCTTTTTCCTGTGCTGTTGACTGAACGTACCCAAACATAATAGATAACGTTGTTTTCCAAATTTCTAATGACTACATCGGTTTTATCAGTGACGATTTCCGGTTCAGACGGTCTTTCTGTTGAAGTGTTTTTGTATACTTCATAAGAAACCGCTCCTCCGCATTCATCCCAGTTAACTGTAAGTTGATTTATACCCGGTATTATTTTCGGTGTTCCGGGAACAGCCGGTACTTGATTAATAGGCCACGGTATACCTCGGCTGAAAGGGCTGAAATCACCGGAACCTGAACTGTTTACCGCTTTTATCCAAATATAATAAGTTGTTCTGTTAGTAAGTGAAGATAATACGGTTGTAGTTCCGGCAACTGTTTTTATTGGCGAAGAAGGCGGTTGTTGTGTATTACTTAAATATACTTCATAATTTTCCGCGCCTTGGACCGCAGTCCAGGTTAAAGTTAGAAGTCCGTCCCCTGTTTTAACAATAGGAGCGTTCGGAGCCGGCGGCGTTAAACCGTTTGGAGATGAACTGGCAACGTTATCCAGTTTAATTTCAACTTCAGAAATCAATGTGATATTACCGTCAAAAATAAAACTGTATACACATCCAGCTTCAAAGCTTATGATGGAACCTGAGAATGTTTTATAATCCGCTCCTATAAGAAGTTGATATGGAGAAGCTGTGCCGGGGTTTATTGTATACTGCGCTCTTTCTCCGCTGTTTACCAACGAAGTGGATATATTATCCGGTGATAATATGCTTGTTCCCCTGTGTAATTGAAACGAATATGAAGAATTATTCTGTATTAATAGATAACTTTTATCGGAGAGCAAAGTATCAGGAGAAACGGTTTCGTCGAGTTTAGGTATACTTATTATTGTTTTTATACCCGAGTCTATGCGAACCGCTTTTTGATCTTTCCCTATTTCGGGAATATAGTTCAAAGAAAAGCCGTTGATGCCTTTTAACTTTACAGAATACGAAAAATAAAAAGTTACAGAGTCGCCGGGTGTCCATGCTATTTCTTCTGAACTGTTTCCCGCGTGGATTTCGGCAATTTTATCTTCTTCTTGTCTGCGATAATCGTTATAAACCGAAACAGTACAAATACCATTGGTATTGTCAAAAATTATGGCTGTATTAAGGAGAGTATCCGGTTTTTCAGAATGACCTGCAGGATGACTGCAAGAGGCTAGCAAGCCAATCACCGCCATGACGATTATAAACCGCTTTCTCATTAATATCTCCCTAATTTAGGAAAAAGGCGGCTGTTACGCCGCCTGATACTTTACCAAGTGCCGCCTAATTCACTTGTTGGAATATCGGTAGTATTGCTGATCCATGCTTTTAAGGTATTGTCATTGTGGCTTCCGGTAACGGTTACTGTGTACATTTTGTCCCTTTCAATAGTCAAATTCGTTACAGGATTAGTATCAGTTTCGCTTGTTTGTAATGCAACTTCAAAACCAGTTGGCCCGAATTTCCAGTTGGCAACAACTATTGAATCCACGTATTTATTTCCCTCTCCTGCCTTCGGCATATCTATCTGGAAGGTTCTTGGATTGCCGCTCATGATATTCTCAAGACCGGATGCAGTTCTATAGACATTGGTTCCTTCCATAAACCTGATTCCGCCTGAAGTTGTTTGATTGTTGACATACACCCACGCGGCTCCCGATGTAAATGTTGTTGTCTGCAAAAGGCTTTTTAAATTCATCGTTGCAGAAGTTGTCCCTTCTCCAAATGAATACGACTGGAACCACGCATAATTCGAGCCGGTTCCTTTTGGGTACACCGTTTCTACTACATCGCGGGTTCTATTGTAACGTTTAAAGACCGGAAAGATATTATAATTACCGTCTTGTAATTTTAGGGTTGTATTGAGTATACCGGCAGGGGCATAACCAATAGTTTCTCCTGCCACTCCGTTAATACGCAATTCTACATTGATACTGTTTGAAGCATTGATGATTTCAAAAGAATTGGTTCCTCCCAGCCCTTCGGCAATTTCGTAAACTGACGTATTATCACCGCTCTTATTAAAAAAAACATACACACGAGTGAAAGGCGTATTCTTCTGAGAACTTAGGTTGCTTTTATTGGCGTTGTATTGCTTTTCGGTAAGCAGAATCATAGGGAAGTCCTTGGTTACATCGAACAAGCCCGGGTCTTTCGGCAATCCGTGATTAGTAGCATGTGCCGGAATACCGCCTATCAATTTATCGGCAACGAGATCGCCTTGAAATGCCACCAGACGCTCACCTGTATTATTTCTAACTAAAATTGAAAAATCGGTATTATGACTGGTAAAATCCGGTTCCTTGTTTGTTTCCTTCTCTTTATCCGTACTATCACCTGAATCACAGGAAAATACAATTATTGTAACCGCTAATACGAATATAAAAAACACAATTTTCTTCATCTTTTCATCCCCCCTTCTTAAAATAATCCAATATATCTAGTAAATATATAGACTATATTCCCACTAGATATTTGTTATTTTATACCCCTATTGGGAAAATATCAATAGATCCTAATAGATATATAGGAAATAAAGTAATAATTATGGATGGAAAAAACCTAAGGACGATTTTAAGTAAAAATATCAAGCTTTTTCGCGGAAATCATGGCTGGTCTCAGGCAGATTTAGCCGAAAAAGCGGATATTTCAATTAATTTTCTCAGCAGTATTGAAAGATGCACAAAATGGCCTTACCCGGAAACTCTTGTGAAAATCGCAAAAGCCTTGAAAATAGAGGAATATGAGCTTTTTCGGTATAATAAAGACAAAATTGATGATATTTCAATCTTCCTGGACAGGTTTGTAGGCGATATTTCCTTATCTGTAAAGGAATCTATAGAAAAGACTTATAATCGTTACAGGAAAAAGAAAGTAACAGTTAATGGATAATTTCTCGCTTATTCGTATATACGCACTGTCGGGCGCCTAAAGGCGCCTTTGCTTTTTAAAAACCATGTGAGTTAAGCGCGCTCATACCACGCGCCTTTAGTTGTACCTTGCTTTACAAGATAGTCGTATGCGGTTAATGCTTGCAGACTTTTTTTCGTTGTTTCTATGTTAATATCCAATTTTGCGGATATTTCCGCGGAAGTCCATTCAGGTTTTTTGTTTTTTTTTGTGTATTTCGTGGTTTTTCGTAATCTTCGACCGAGGAGAGAATCGAACTCCCGACCAATAGCTTAGAAGGCTATTGCTCTATCCACTGAGCTACTCGGCCTTTAATGAACCTAACCGTGATTTTTTGATGTTCCAATTATACCATTTACATCTTTAATTTGTCCATGATAAGGGTTTTAAATCTTATAGCTGCTTTGTTGGACGGTTCAAGGGCAAGGGAATTTTCGCAGTCGGATAACGCTTGCGGATAGTCGCCGATGTGGTAATATGCCTGGCCGCGTCTGAAAAGACAGAAGGATTGATATGGGTTTATCGTCAGAGCGAGAGAGTAGTCGTCTATGGCGTTTGAGTATTCTTTAACCACGGAATTTACAACCCCTCGATAATAAGCGGCCTTGTAAGCTTTTGGATCCAATTCCAGAGCGTATGTGAAATCTTGAATGGCCTCGTTGTACTGTGAGCAGGCGAAATAAGCCATGCCCCTGTGTTTGAAAATAATCGAGCGTATTACATTGTTGGGTCTTAGCTCCAGAATTTTACTGTATTGATTGATAGCTTCGTTGAATTGGTTTTTATTATGAGCGGACAGGGCGTTGACCAATAGATCGTCAATGGAAAGCTTGTCCGTATCAATGTGACGTCCGATACCGGTATCAAAAATATCGGAAGTAGGCTCGGCTTTTTTTTGCGGCTCTTCTTCCTCAAAAAGAAGATCGTCCGTTGATTCTTCTATTTTGTTGTAGAAACTTTCGCGCCTTTTTTCCAGTTCTCTGGAAAATTTTCGCTGATAGCTTCTGATTTCCTGAAAAATAATATCCGCGAGAGACAGGCTCGCGTTCACGGCGGCGAGTTTGCGTCTCATAGGCTCGTCAAACGGGCTGAATTCGGCCTTGTATACAATCTCATGCTCAACTTCCGCCCAAGCGTCTTGTAAAATGGTGCGTATCTGTATTTCTAGAATGTCCGTTCCCGGGTTTCCGTGTTTTTCGGTTATGTCCTTGGGTATCTTGATTAATAAGTGAGTTGATTCATAGCCGAATTCCTTGAAATTGTAATGTCCCTTCCTTTCGGTTTCCAGAATGTTAAAATTGTTTTTTATTATTTCTTCTATAACGCTTAAATCCTCGATAAAGGGACAAATGATTCTTATACCCAAAAGGTCTGTGATAACCGGGTCTTTTACATCGTTTTTTAACAGGCGCAGGTATTTTCCGTAATAACTTGCGAAATTCTTTATTCTGCCGCTGACAACAGGGTTGGAGTTAATACCTTTAAGGAGGGTTTCTATACATTCTTTTAAGTCGTTGACAATATCGTGGCGCGTATTTTCAAATTTTTCGTACTCCTTGCGCATGGCTTCCTGCGCCGGAGGGGAGAAAAGATTGCTTGTTTTCGCCTCATTCTTCATTTTAGCCATATTATTATTGGTTATAAAAAAACCCAGTACCTATGGCACTGGGTTTTGATTATAATTGTTTCCAATTATTTATTTATCGTTCTGTTGCTGACGGCCGGGATCTCCGAAGGGAAGTTCTGTAGCCTGTTTCTGCAACTCGAGATAACGAAGTACCTGCGCCTGACCAAAGCGTTCCATTTCCCATGTTTTGCGGGCTGTTTCGCGGTCAAGAATAATTTTCCAAAGCGCTTCATCGTCTATGTCGCGTTCCGTGTCAAGAACGGCTTTATCATAGATGATTTTTACGTCTTTGAAGTATACGATAAAATCGCCGCCTTCAAAGGCCGCGTCGCGTTTAAGAAGGAATCCGCCGAATTTTACAAACGGAGTAGAAGCGGGATAAAGAGGATAAAGCCTGATATCGCGGTTTCTTACTTCCTGAATATAAGCGGGGTTATTCCAAATGAGTTCTCCCCATCCGTCGAACCTGAGGTAACCCATAAATACGTCTTTCTGATTTCCCTGGCTGTCGATAATGACGGTTGAAAGGCTGTGGGGGAAGTTAAGACCGTATACATCGACCGCTACGGATTTGATTACGCCGACGTTTTTAACAACGCCGAAAGCGGGTTGTCCGTCTTCTTTGGCTTCAAAACGGCTTCTTCCGGTAATACCATCGTTACCTTCAACAGGCGAGATAGCTCCGTCATCGGCAATAGTAGCCATAGGTTCAAAAGCCGGAATTTCAAACGGCGGCTTTACAAGCGCCCATGAATTGTGGGGTTCTGTCGGGAAATGTACTCTGACACCCATTACCTTTCCGTACTTTTTGGAAGGGGCTTCTTTTGTATAGCTCAGGCTGATGTTTGTAACATGCCTGGCTGAAGAAGCCAATAATATTTCCCAGTTCTCTATTGCAAGAGAAGTCTTCATAACCGCTTTTTGCTGAGTGGTAAAACTACCGCCGGCAACATGGGAAAAATCCATCAATGTTTGACGATTCTGATTCGGCCTGGTGTCCGTGTCGTTCTCGCCTAACTTGACATGAATATCCGCGGTGAGCACTGAAAAGTCTATGAGAGTAGCTTCTTCGGCAAACAGCGGAACCGCCAACATTGTAATGACGAAAAGAATAAGTATTCGTTTCATGCACAACTCCTTTAATAAACACTTCTAAAATTTTAAGTCAATCTAATTCTAGTGAATATATAATGTTTTGTCAACGGCAAAACACTAAATTTTCAAATTTTTTATAAATTCTCCGATTTTTATGAAATTTCGGAAAATTCGACTTTTATCCCTTTTTAGGCGTTTATCCCGCCCAAATGGGTCTAATAAGCGTTTTTCCGGAATTCATCGGGAAAAGCCGTATGGCCGTCAATAAAGAACCGTACGTCCTTAACCTTAGAAAAATTCCTTAAAACACCGTCATAAAAGGTATGGAAATTGTCATAAACAATTCCTCCTTCAACCGGAGGCAGGGCCGCATCAGCCGAAAAATCGGCATAAACCACCCCCTCTCGGAACAACAGGGACTTAAGTTTTGTCCCATAGGGGAAAAGAGGCAGTAAATCGGGGTTTACAGGCCCCAAAAGCGCTTCCTCCGTATACCGTATAATGTCTACCTCCCGCGAACGGGCCCTTTTTAACATACGGTCTTCTACAACAATATCCCCGCCGTCAATAGTATAAAATACAAAGGTTCTTCGTGCAAGCCCCAAAACCAGGAATTCCGTCAGGGCGATAACGGATATCAGCGCGAGCATAAAAATACGGCGTTTGGTTCTTTCTGCCAGAAAGTCGACAGCGTATAAAATAATAGTTTTAATAAAAGCAATCATTTAGCGTTCAAAAATACCGATAAAATTCTTTATCCCATTATATAACGCTAATGTAAGTTTTTGCAAGCCTTCGTCGCCTGTCATAAGGACGGCGTCGTTTTGGTTGGAAACAAAGCCAAGTTCCACAAGCACCGCCGGCATTCTGCTGTTTCTGACGACAAACCAGTCTTCGGCTTTTCTGCCTCTTGAAGGCGCGGATTTACCGAGTTCCTTGCCGAGTCCGTCGAGTATTGAATTCGCCAGAATGATGCTTTCGGATGTATATTCTTCCGCCATCATGGCGTCCAGTATCTTGGCGATATCGGGAGAGTAGTTGTGTTTTGAAGGATCCAAGAGCGAGCGGCGGTAATTTGATTTTATATGCCATACTTCGTAGCCGCGCGCGGCCGGGTTGACGCTTGAGTTGGCGTGAATGGAAATAAAAATGACGGCTTCGTTGTCTTTTAGCGGAACCGCGTTCGCGATTTCCGAGCGTTGATCAAGAGTGAGGTATATGTCGGTATCCCTTGTCATTATTATTTTTTTGTCGGGATAACTTTGATTCAAAAAGTCTCTTAAAATCTGACCGGCTTTAAGTACGATGTCTTTTTCCGCCACCTGTATTGTTTTTCCGTTTATTGTCTGTTTTGAGACCGCGCCCGGATCTTTCCCGCCGTGGCCCGGATCAATTATGATAGTTGAAACGTAAAAACGTGATGCGTCATTCTCAAAAGATTTTGAGAAAGCGTCTTTTAAGGTAACAACAAAATTCTCGGGGAATTCAAGTTTGCCGTTGTCATTGTACGGCAATGTGACATTGAACAGTTCGCGGTTGTTATAAATTAGATAGCCTGTTTCTCCTTTGAACGAGGCGGTTGAAAAAGCGCCGAAATGATCGCCTAAATTAAATACGCCGTTTTGCATAAGGGGATCCCACCTGAATTGTACGGAATCGCTTTTTGAAATACCCGACAGGGTATTCATGGTTTCGTCCAAGGTGAGAGAATAAAGAGACGGAAGAATAAAAAGAGAACAGATGATGAAGATTAGCCGGGCGTATTTTCTTGCCATTTTGCTCCCAAATTCTCGATGTAGTAGACCGCTCCTTGGTAGGCGCCCCGGATAAAGGCGGACCAGAAAGAACGTCCAAGTATTACTGTATTATCGGCATTTTTTGGGGCGTTTGGAAGTGAAAACCCCGTTAACAGGCGGACTGCCTCAAGGTTTTCTTCAACGGTTCTGCCCATATAATCCCTCAAATTTGAGGAAGTGAGGGCGGGGAAGGGGTACAAAAAGAGCCTCTCGCAAAGGCGCAAAGGCGCAGAGTCGTTGTTTGAAAGATCATCATAATCATCCGGGATAAGCGAAAAGGCGCTATATATATCATCAGTCAATTGGAAAGCGTCCGGCGGGAAGCATATTTCTCCCTCTTCTCTTCCTTTGCGCCTTTCGAACCGAAGGTTCGACGCCTCTTCGAGAAATTCTTCGGTTTTCTTATCCGAAGGATCAAGTTTAATCAAAATAGAGCGGGCGGCGGCTTCGGCGGCTTCTATAGCTTCGGCTCTTTGCCCGGCGGCGGAAATAATATTGCCGCACTTTGTTACGTTGTTTTCGGGGAAGGAAACCTTGCTACCCGCCGCTATCCGCAGAAAAAGGTCTTTAACATGGGGCATACCGCGCGCCTTTTCAATGCCGCTAATCTCTTTTACCGTCCCCGGAATGGAGATAAACGCCCTTTCGGCGCAAGTCCATTCTTTGGTTGGGACAAGGCCTTCGGGCTTGCGTCCCATGGCGGCTAGTATTGCGCCTTTTATCGGCAGGGCGCCCGACGAATAGGGATAAGTCCACCCGGACATATAACCGCCCGAAAGACGCGCCGCGATTTCGCCGATCATGGGTCCTTTGGCGGTCAATTTTATGTCTCCCTTCGCCGCCCCGATATTTTCCTTGCCCGCAATGCCCAGCGCGTAAATACCGGCGCGGAAAGTGTCCAGCATAGCTTGTTGTTTTTCTTTTTCGATAACTGTGGGCATTGTGTGTCCCATTTCGATAAAGTAGGGCGGAAAAAAAATGTGCCTGTCGGCAAGGCCGCAAATGACAATTTCGCCGCGGTATACAATCGCGTCTACGGAAAACTCCGGGCCTTCCATGAAACCTTCGACAATCGCTCTGCCGGATCGCGAAAAACCTATGGCGGTTTTCGCCGCCTCATTTAATTCCTCGATACTGTCCGCACGGCGGCAGCCTCGGCTTCCCATATTGTCTACAGGTTTTATAACGAGGGGGAAGCCTTTGGCGGGAAGTTTTGAATCTGCGTTAAGCGGTAAATCTGCGGCGGTAATTGTAATAAAATCAGGCGAGGGAAGTCCCGCTTTTTTGAAACATTCGCGCATTCGCGATTTATCCGAAGCGTTAAGTGCTGCTTCGTAAGGGATGCCGGGCAGTCCCAGTTTCTCGGCAACCCACGCGACATTGGCGGAAAAATCAGTTCCCGCAGTCATTATACCGATACGGTTTCCGGCGCTTTGAAGCGAGCGGGCAAAGACTTCAATTCCTTCCTTATCTTTTAGGTCGATTCGCTCAAATTGATCCGCGAGGGATACGCACGGCGCCGTATTACTTCCGTCAAGAGCGATTGTATAAAACCCGAGTTCTTTCGCTATATTGATTGCCGGCCCCTGCATAACGCCGGCTCCAAGGATAATCAGTTTTTCTTTCATGTTTATTTATTTTAAGGAGAGGGGAGTTGAAATCAAAGGTTGTTCAGAAACTGATGTTTCTGAACAACCTTAATGTTTTTTATTCGAAATACAACTCTATTACAAAATTGGCTCCGCCGTATGTTGTCATTGCGATTGTAATCTTACCGGGTTTACTGGTAGCTTCTTCGGGCAGAGGGAATAACACTTCATCACCGACTTCAAAAGGACCGTCTATCATTTTGTCCATAAGTTTTCTTCCCGGTGACTGTAAGAAACTTTTTGGCTCGTTAGGGTTGCCCAGAGTAACACCGAACATTTTACCGTGATCCCATCTGAATTTACCCGTCATGGAAACAATTTTGATAACCAAAGTTTTTTGCCCATCGTAGGGAATATCTCTCAGGTATACCGCTCCCATGTCCTGAATCATGCCGCGTACTTCCAAAGTGTTGGGCGCGGTTACTTTGTACGTAATATTCTTTCCAAAACCGTCATTAATTTTTGCCGGTAATTGAAGCGGGGTTCTTGTTTGCGCGAAAAGAGAGGTTCCAATTACAACCGTTAAAGAAAGCATTACAAAAAATAATTTCTTCATAAATATCCTCCTGATAATTAATTCTTATGCCAGTATAAAGCAGGTTTTTTAAACTGTCAACCTTTAAAAACACTGTTTTTATTAAAATGAGCGGCTTATTTAAGAAAGTTAAAATTGAGGCTAAAGAAGTTCCGCGTAAACTTCAAACGTATCGCCGAGGCCGAAAATTTTACTGATCAATAAAAACAACCAGTAAAGGGGGCTTTTTTTGCTTTTTGCCAACTTACCAAACAGCGGGAAACGTTCCGGGTGATAGCCTGTTATCACGGTTTTTTTTACCTGAAAACCGGAGTGGGCAAGAGCTTTTACGCACATTTTAGGAGACCAGATTGTATAGTGATCGGCGGGGCTGTTTTCCAAAAATTTGCGTAAGTGTTTACGGCCGCTTATGCCTGTGAACGAGGGGGTTGAAAAGGCGAGGATGCCGCCTTTTATCAGTATTTTTTTTATTTCGGTTAATATGGCAAAGCAATCCGTAAAATGCTCGATAACATACCATAATGAAACGATGTCGTAGGGAAGAGAGTGGGGAGAAGGCAAAGGGCAGTTGGGGAAAAAACCTTGAATGACAGGGATGCCTAATGTTTTTTGCACATAACGCACGGCATCTTGAGCCGGTTCAATTCCCGCAGGCATTAAGCCTTCTTCTTTTGCGGCGGCAAGAAACGGACCGTAAGCGCAGCCGATATCCAGTAAGGTTTTAGTTTTTTCCCAATCTTCGCCCGCGGGATGTTTGGCGTTTTTTCTTGATGTTATTTGGGAAATAACTTTCAGGCGGCGTTTTGCCATAGCTACAAGGTTGGGAAAATCCTCAAGATAAGTTTTTCCGTATTGCTTTTTGTACTCCTCAAAAAAATACTCTCTTTTGTACTCGACAGGCTGAGGACTGCTCCTTTCCATGTAAATAGCGCCGCATTTGGAACAACATCGGAAAGAACGATCCGGAAAGCGTACGATACTGCGGTTGTTCGCCTCTTTCCCGCAGACTGGACAGCGCCTTTTTACCTGCATAGTAAGCGAGTTGAGCAGCTTTGTTAAGGTTGTGTGTTTTGTCTGTGAACGCGCGTAACGAAGGCGCGGGTTTACTGTTATTTTCTTAAAAGATTTTAAGTTGTTTAAATCTTCAAACCCTGCGGCCTTCGCTATCTTCTTATGATAAGGGGTAGGGTGATCCAGTAAGACATTTGTTCCGGCGAACAGAGCTTCGTATGCCGTTATGCCGTAATGAGTTATTACAAAGTCGTATTCGCACAGGCGATCCGCAAGGTTAGGTATGGAGTTCATAATTTTTACATTATCCGGTATCCGGTATTTTGAATTAAATAAACTGCCCTTTAATAGAGTAATTTCCATTCCGTCAAAATCTTTTTTAGAAAGTTTTTTTACGGCGCGGACGGCAAGACCCGCGGCGTCTTCCTGACCGAAACTGATTAATATTTTTAATTTTTTATTGTTCCTTGCGTCCTGCGGGTTTCTTGTTTTTTGGGGTAGGTCTATCAAAGCGCAGGAAGTAATGTTCGCGGGAGGTTGTTCAAAGTTTTCAGGGATCAATATGTCGATAAGGAAATCAATGTAATCGCGGTTGGGACCGCCTTCGTCTATGCCGATTACGGGCGCAAGCTTTTTCCAGCGGATAAGCTCGTCCTGCGGCGTTTGATTGCGGTCAAGAACTATCAATTCCCAGTTTTTTTTCGCAATTCCTTTTTCCGTGAAAACAAGCATTTTGTCAAACTGGAAGGATTGCAGGAAACTGTCGATTTTTACGTTTGCGGGAATAAAGAGATACGCCTCTTTGCCTGCCGCGCGTAATTCTTTGATTAATTTAATACTGCGCGTTATGTGTCCGCCGCCCTTGCCTTTTTCACAGCAGGGGACAACAAGGATTGATCCGCCCGTCATTTTTTGAATATCTCCTCATACTTTTTAATTATAGTAAATCCGTAATAACGAAGGGGCTCTTCTTTTAATGCGCCGTATAAACAAACGGCGCGGTCAAAATCTTCCTGCGTGTCTACTGTTAGCCTGATGTCTTGACCCTGCCAGCGCACAGGGGCGAGCGGGCGGTGAAGGCTGAAAAGCTCGGGGTGGGTGTAAAGATAGGGGCAGACGTGCTCTCGGTCATAAGGCGATGATGCTTCGCTTCCCGCGCGAAGGAGAGCGGAAGCAAAGACCGATTCAACTCCCGCGCCGTAAGGAAGTCCGGAGTAACCGGTATAATCGGCGTTCAGCGCCATAGCCTCGGCGTTAATCGCTTGAGCCGCGTCCGTAAAAACAAAAGGATTGTCTCCGGTTGCCCTTATTACGCGCGTAATTTTATAATGCTTGATAACCTGACAGTAGCGCTCAAGAACGTCGTCTTTTGGGCCGGCGAAAATTTCAAAACCAGCCTGCGCTGCTAACGGTTTGAATGATGAAAGCGAATCCTGCGTGCAGGCCAAGATACGAAGGTCTGCGGGGACGCAGTTTAACGCTTCCATTACGCGAAGGATAAGCGGTTTTCCGTCGATAAGAAGCAGTGATTTTCCGGGCAGACGCGAGGAATCAAGACGGGCCTGAAGTACAATGCAGGTCAAGTTTTCTCCTGTTCTTCTTCGGTTTCAATTTTTATTATGGTTTCCGCAGGGATATTGTTCCATTTGTTAATTACATCGACATCGCCGCTTTTGAACATGTATTTGTTTTCCGCTACCCATTTTCTTTTATTTGAGAATTCTTCCCAAGCGGAAAAAAAGTCTTCGTTAGATTTAAATAAAAACGGCAGGAAACGGTAGAGCGGCAGATGGGCGTAATTGTCGCGGAATACGGGTGCGAGATTTTTCAGATAGAATTGCCTGTAACTTTTATCCGCCGTATTGTCCACCGAAGGAAATTCTTTTTCACATAAAATTTTAAGGTGGAGGCTTAAAGATATTTCTTCTCCCCAAAGATAGGAACGGAAACCGAAATCCATTAATTGCCAATGTATGTTTTTTATCGACGGATCATATCCGCCTATACCGATAAACTTACTGCGGTCATAGATTCCAACCCCGTTAAAAGGATAAAGGCTTAATTCTCCCTCATTATGCGGTTCCATCATTCCCGTCCACATTTTTTTATTTCGCGTTAAAGGCGTAATTATCGTAGGCATGGATTCGTAGTTGGGATTTACCAGCACAGGAACAGTGCAAAGCCTTTTAAAACTGTTTAATATAACATCGTCTTCTTTCCGGATAACGCTTAGCCGCTCTGCCATTCGCTTTGCTGTTCCGCCTGCGATTATTTTCATGTCGCTGTGAAGCACAAAGAAAAGAGGGCTTTCGATCTCGGACGCGGCAAGGTTTATCTGTTCGCCTAAGTTAATTTCTTTTTCAGGGATTATAAAGCGTACGAACGGGAACTTTTGGGAAAGATCTTCTATGTTGTAATTGGGTGATGAAGATTCTATGGAAATAATACTGTCAAATCCTGTTTTTTCAAGTTCTTGAAAAAACGTCCTGTGCGGGTATTGACCGTGGCGGTTAATAACCACGGCGCACATTTCAATGTTACCGTCCTCGGCAACGGCGGAATCTTTGCGTTCTCTGCCGCCTATTGTGGTATAACCTGTGATAGTTTTGTTAAAAATTAAAGGTGTAATATTCATCGCAGTTTTTACAAAGTCCCGAATAGTTTTTTAAGCATTGTTCCCTGTAATAAGAATCGCCTTCTTTCCATATTTTTTCAAGAGAGTCTGAGAAGACGTTCCCAAGGATACGTTTGCTTTGCTGTTTTAAAGCTTCTGTGTCCTCTCTGCAAAGAGGCACAGTACCGTCAATTAATACGGGCATATCCCTCATAATATGCCGGCATGAATTTCTTATTACAGGCGATATGTCCGACGCTTGTTTTTTCTCAAGCGCGCCGCAAAAATCATCATATTTTTGAATAATAACATTTGCGTCCTTCCATGTGCGGTAAAACTTTTCCGTGTCGTTTTCGGAGCCTTTTAAGCGCACAGCCTGCACATAGCAGTCTTTTGGAAACAGAGATAACAATTTTTTAGCGCAGTTTTCAGCCTCGGCAAAACCGTGCCCTCTGATTTCAGTGTAATGCTGAGGATCAACGGAATCCAGAGACACGATCCATGAAAGGCGCGCCGGCTGTGAAACAAAACTTGCGCACTCTTCCAATTCTTTTTCTTTCCAGCCGATGCCGGAAGTTTCAATTACAAGAGAAAGCGTTTTGCGGGAAAGAACTTCCTTGATTAGTTTTATTTTTTCCGGGTGAAGGCTTAATTCTCCCCACAATGAAAGATCGATAACGGCGTCGTCGGAAAAAGAAACAATTTTATCTAGCAGAGACGCAAAACTAGAGGTATCCATAAAATCCTTGCGTCCTACAACGTCCGTGATCAAGGGATAGGGGCAGATTTTGCAGGCTTGAGGACAGCCGCCGTAAACTTGAATCGGAAAAAACGCGGGCAATGTTCTTAAGATTTCAGGTTTTTCCTGAACTGTTTTTTCTACACAGGCTGTAGCCGGTATATTTCCCGCCTCTGCAAGAAAATTTTTTAACAGCAACAGATTGCGTTTTGAATCCGCACAAAGGTTGATTCTGTGAAAGCGAAGGTCAACGGCGGAAATTTCCGCCTCGATATCAAAAGCGTTTATGTCTTTTTGAATGACGGAAAAAAGTATGTCTCTTTCGACCTGTCCGTCGTCATCGCCTAATATCTTTGCCAGAATACCTGCGGTTCCGGGGGAGAGTATTTCAGGCGCCAGACCGTAAGGAAAGCCGTCGGCATAGGAATAATCGGCTCTTTCGCGTATATGCCGTTCCGATAAAGAGCCCGCAAGGGCGGGATCGAGAAAAGGGCAGTCGGTGAAGGCGAAGTAAACGCAGTCAAAACCTGATTGCAATCCGGCTAGTTTTTCAAGGAGGTTTTTTTTTGTCCAATTGTTTTTTTCGATTTGAACGTCGTCAGGAAACGGGAAATCCCCGGGAGGCGCAAGAAGGATAATTTTTTCAGTTCCGGGGAATTTTTTTGCCTGCTCTAACGCCAGAGAGACGCTGTTTTTTCCGTTAAAAACAGGCTCAAACGCTTCCTTGCGGATGCGTCCGCCGAATAATACCGATAGCGCTTTCATTAATATATTATTATATCGGTTGTAATGTTTTTTGCCTACAGCGCCTTACAACGAAGCGGAATAGTTTGCCCATTCTATGGCAAACTGCCTTAGTTCCTGAGAAGTATTGCAGTGTAGTTTTATCTTTATGTGTTCTTTGTGGGTATCAATGGTCTTGGTGCTTAATTTGAGCTTTGAGGCAATCTCGATGGTGCCGAACCCTTTGCCTATTAACGAGAATACCTGAAGCTCCCTGTCGGAAAGTTTGCGTATCGAATTTCCCCAATCCTTCATGCCGCGCGCGTTTTCTCCCGTTAAAGCGTCAAATATTCTTTCCCTTTCATTCTCGCTTAAATAGACTTTTCCCGACATGATTGTGTTAACCGCAGTTTTTACGTCGTTAACAGACGAGGTTTTCATTATATAACCTTGCGCGCCGAGACGCAGAATTCTTTCTGAATAATAGCGTTCATCGTGCATCGACATGACCAAAATCATGATTCCCGGGCATTTGATTTTAATTTGAGGGATAAGTTCCATGCCGTTCTCGTTTCCAAGGTGAATTTCCATTATTACAAGGTGAGGTTTTTCCTTTTCGGCTATTTTTAACGCATCGGCGATAGTGGCCGCTTCCCCGACGACACTGTATCCTGGGGTAAGTTTTAACATGGAAATAAGTCCCATGCAAAACAAAGGGTATTCATCAACAATTAATACTTTTGTGTTTCCGGTTCTTGCCATATAAATTTACTATCCTTTTTTTTGTATAAAGAATATAGTACAATTTACCTATGCTAGTTACCGTTACTTGACTAATTCCCAATACGACTGTTTAGGCTCGTAATTTCGGTCAAAAAGGAGAGGGTAATCCGTTCTGCCCTTGGCGGGGGAGTTGTTTAGCGGGCTATGACCGTCGGAAAGCCCCCATATTAAAACCATTTCGAGTTTTCCTTCTTCATACTTGCGTTTGAACATATCAAAAAGATCGCGGTATTTTTTAGCCTGGGTAGGAAGGCGTCTGTCGCGCATAATATCGGGAAGAGTCAGAAGAAAACGCCCTCCGCCGTTATAATCGCTTTCGTTACTTGAAAAAAGAGACAAATCCAGTTCCGTTACCTGCGTCATTAGTTTTACGCCGTCTTTCCTTGTTATGGCGGCGAATTTGTCAATCGCGCTTGAGATTTGGGCTACGCTCGGCCAATCCCATTTAATGTGGCACTGAAGACCTATACCGTCGATGGGAGCGTCGTTTTCTAAAAGCCACTTTACCAATTTTATGAATTCGCTTTGTTTTACCCCGTCGTATTCGAGGTTATATTCGTTAAGATAGAGTTTTACGTTCTGACCGCCGTTAGCGTCGGCGTATTTCCGCGCCCAGCGGAAGGCCATAAGGACATATTCATACCTGTTAATGTCTTTAAGGCCGGAATTGATCATGATTGCGGTGTATTTAGAGCTTGTTACGGCACGCGGGTTCCCGTCGTCTCCAAGCGGTTCGTTGCAGACATCCCACCAGCCGATTTTTCCCCCGTATTTTTCAAACACGGTTTTTATGTGGTCTTCCATTCGCGCGTAAAGTTGTTCCTTTGTCGCCAACCCGCCAACCCCTGAACCGGCAAAGAACCACGCGGGGGTCCGGTTGTGCCAGACAAGCGTATTTCCGCGGATTTTTAAATTTTTTTCCTGAGCGTAATTTACCAGCGTATCCGCATTGGTCCACCTGTAGGCCCCGCTTCCCGAGGGCGGCATGAGGGCGTCCGGCTTCATTTCATTTTCCGCGACAAGAACATTATAATGCGCCAAAAGGTCATATTGATTGCCGCTTTGGATAAACGCCTTGCTTGAAGCGGCTACTCCGACCGGAAACGGCCATTTTGTGTACAAAAGCGGCAGTTTAGGTTCTTTTTTTTCTGTAACTGCCGTAGAATTTGATTTACAAGCCGCGAGCATGATAAGCGGCGCTATACATAACAGAAGAATTAACTTCTTGTTTTTTTTTGTTCCCTTCGGATTATTTAACTTTCCCATATAAGGTAATTATCGACTTATAGGGAAGTTTTATGATTATTGAATTCCCGGAAAATTTCTGTTTTCCCAGGTTTTTCATATCTTCATTTGCCGATGTCCGCCATGCCGAAACATCTGAAAATTCAGCTCCGTCTAAATCAAGGGATAGGGTATTGGCGGCGCCTCTGTCGTTGATAAGAACAACGGCGATTTCTTTTGATTTCGGGTTTCTGTAGGCGCTAGCGTATACTCCGTATTTTGGAGAAGTATCGCTTTCTACCCTGAACCAACCGGGTCTAATAAACCGCGAAAAATGCCCTAATATGTACAGGCGCTTTGAAGTGACTATTTTTTCACCGTCTACAATATTGACTAAGCCGCCCGGAAAATTCCGTTCTTTGTCGCCGTTTCTCCAGAGCCACCAGTAAAGGTAGGCGTTGGTCTGGGATAGGGTAAAATCGTAGTGGATCATTCTGGCGTAAAAAAGCGCGTTGTCTATACCTGTTCCCGAGGGCATCTGCCCGCCCGAACCTGAAACTTCGGTTTGCCAAAACCGTTTGCCGGTTGCGGCGATATCCGGGAACGCCTTAGCCCCCGCCTTGTCGGTTGAGTCATAGGCTCCGTTGTACTGATGCAGGGCTATATGGGTTATTATTGAGTTTGCCGCCGGAGAATCAATCGAGGGTTTTATCATGTCGTTATAACTGACGCCGAAATTTTCAAATTCGGGCATCATTATCCCCAAGCCGTTCTTGCCTAAGGTTACGCCTTTTTTGGGAAAACGCGCGGATACGATATTAAGAAAATCCCTGAGGTTTACCCCGTCCCAATAGGCCGATTCATAATCAACTTTGTAGTTCGGTTCGTTCTGTATTGAAAGAATCGACAGGGGAGAACCCATATTAGCCTGAAAATCACGGGCGTAATCCGCGAGAAGGTCTGCGTAGTCTTCGTATTTATCCTTTTTCAGCCTTCCCCAAACGTCGGGCTTGTTCCAGTCAACCGTATAGTCCAACTTTGAGCTTACCCCGGCTACATTTTCCTTCCATTGCGTAACGCGGTTATTCGGCGTAGTCCAAGGTGTGCTCATTATTATCAATTTTTCGGGCCCGTCGCTTCCGAGTTCCAGTATTTTGGAGATAAGATTTTTTGTGCCGGCAAGATCCCAGCTTCTCCAGTTTAAATTAAAGGTTTTTGTTCCGTCGGGATTTACCGAGTAATCGTAAGTGTTGTCGCTTTTTCTTATGATAAACCCGTCGTTTACATCCGGCGAGTTGTCGTTTTGCAGGCGTTCTCTAAAAGGAATCCTGTTGCGAAGAATCGTAAGCCCTATTCCTTCGGTTCTGGAAAATAGGAGTTTAATAAGTTCTTGGGAGCCTTCATAATCTCTTGGTACGCCTGTCCACGCGTTTGAGCCGCCGAACCCGTCTATTTCCTGACGGTATTCGTTATAATTGATTTTAATATTCCCGTCAGGTTCGCCGCCTGAATTTGAAGAAGAACCGCACGCAAAAACAACGGAAATTAAAGCCGTAACAACCGAATAAATCAAATATTTTTTCATAAACGCAGCGCTTTATTCGGATCCGCAACGGCCCAAAACGCCTGTTTTGGGTTTAAGTCTCCGTCCCAAAGGCACGGGTTTCCAAGCGATTTCCAACTGTTTTCGTCGTCTATGCCCCACATTATAACGTGCGTTATATAGTCTTTGTTTTCTTTGAAAATGTTAAAAAGTTGAGCATAAGTTAATGCCTGAATTCGCTGTTGAACCTCAATCACGGGGGTATTTTTTCCCGTTCCGAAAGAACCGCTGCCTACGCTTTTTATCTCGATATCAAGTTCGCTTATTGCGATTTTTATTCCTATGCTTTTGAATTTTTCTATAGAGGCGCGTACATTTGAGGCGTTTGTAGAAGTGCCGTAATGCGCCTGTAAGCCGATTACCTCAATAAGGTTGCGTTTATTACCTTCGGCTTTGTATTTATCGTTAATTTCCTTGATCATATTGGCGGTAACTTGCGCTTTTCTTGAGTTGTCAAGATTGTAGTCGTTGTAGTAAAGCACAATGTCAGGATCGGCGGCTCTTGCCGTTCTGAACGCGAGCTCGATATAATCCGCGCCTAACGCCTTAAACCACGGCGAATCTTCGCGAAGTTGAGTCCTCCAGTTTGAATCCTGATCCCCGGGGCTTATTTTTTCGTTGATTGCTTCGTTGACGACATCCCAGGAAACCACTCTTCCTTTGTAATGCGCCAATACGGAATTGATATAACTTACCATGTTTTCTTTTACCTGCGCGGGCGTCCCCGTTGTCATCCAGGCGGGTGTTTGTTTATGCCATACAAGGGTATGCCCGTGAACCGTCATTCCGTATTTTATGGCATCATCTACCATGTTGTCGGCGGGTCCGAAGTTGTATTGTCCCTTAGTCGTGCGTGAAGCTAAATTATCCGGTTTCATCTGGTTTTCGGCGGTTACTATATTAAAATGGGTTTTAAGAATATCAAGATATTCGCCCATTAAATATCTGCCTGTAAGGATATTTCCGACGGGAAAATAATCTTTGTATATTTCTTTAAGGGCGGGTAGTTTATCCTGTTTTGCCTGTCCCGAACTTTTTGATGTTCCGCAGTTTATAAAACCGAAAGAAAGGGATAACAATAATAACAATGTAAATGATTTAAATTTCATCAAAAAATCTCCTTGAAATATGAATATATTCTATCATAAATAAAATATCATATTAAGTTCATTTTAGCAATGTTATTTTATGACTTTTTATTTTAAACATGGTAATATATTTTCCGGGAAGGAAAGAATAATGAAAGATAACTCCGCGGTTCTGTTTAACAATGAATGGAAATTCATGCAAGGTGATATAAAGAACGCTCATACTGAGAATTTTTGCGATCTTACATGGAAGAGTGTTGACCTGCCTCATGATTGGGTTATCTCCCAGCCGTTTAATCAAGGAGAACAAGGCGGATGGACGCCGCAGAATATGCAAGGATTCTTCGTTTGGGACGGCGTTTGCTGGTACCGCAAGGAATTTTTACTTTTAAGTTTAGGCGGCAAGGCGGTGTATGTTTATTTCGGCGGAGCGTACCGGAACAGCAAGGTTTATGTTAACGGAAAAGAAGCGGGAAGCCGCGCGTCAGGTTACTCAAGTTTTGAAATTGATATAACAAAATATGTTAAAGAGGGAAAAAACCTGATTGCCGTTAGGCTTGATAACGGCTGTGAGGCTCCCGACCGGTGGTATTCAGGCTCCGGGTTATACAGAAATGTGTTATTAAAAATACTTCCTGAAACTCATGTAAAAACATGGGGCGTTCAAGTAGAGACTAAGCAAAATGACGTTACTGTAACAACGGCTATTGTAAGCCGCGCCCAATCCGCAAAAGGAAACGCGGTTCTGCAAATATATAAACCGGGCGGAAGCCTCGCGGCAAAGGATACCGTTCCTTTTGACATGAACGGAAAAAGCGAAATAACCGTAAAACATAAAGTTAAAATCAAAAACCCCGCGCTCTGGTCGAGTGAAGACCCGAATCTGTACCGCGCCGTTGTAAGCCTTGAAATAGGCAAAGAGGAAACGTCAGAAGAAGTAAAATTTGGTTTTCGCACCGTTAAAATTGAGTATAAAAAAGGAATGACAGTTAACGGAAAAAAAGTAAAATTGAAAGGGGTGTGCCTGCACCACGACTGCGGGATTACAGGCTCGGCTTATTATGACGAAGCGTGGCGGCGCCGTCTTCTAACTCTTAAAAGCATAAGCTGTAACGCGATTAGAACAAGCCATAATCCGCCCGCTAAGGAATTCCTTGATCTGTGCGATGAGCTTGGCTTTTATGTTGTAGACGAATGTTTCGACAAATGGAAGAGCGGTTATTACGCCGCGCATTTTGACGAGGACTCAAAGCGCGATCTTACCGATTTTATTCTGCGCGACAGAAACCACCCCTGCGTAGTTATTTGGAGCGTAGGCAACGAGGTTGAAAATCAGGGAGAGGACAGTATGATTCAAATTCAAAAGGATCTTGTGAATATTGTCAAAAGCATGGACAGCCGTCCTGTAACATGCGCTCTTGCGCCTCACGCGAATCCGCGTTCTTTGGTAGGAGCGCCTGAACAAGAGCTTGTTAAATTAACTAAAAAGCTTGCGAAAGATGTCGATGTATTGGGTCTTAATTACCATGAACCTTTGTATCAGGCATATACCTCAGGTGTTAACAAGCCGATCCTCGGCACCGAGTGTTATGAATATTATTCAAGCGTAGGAACTAATTTTGAGGACGTATCGGCAAAAAACCCCTGGCGCTTTGTTCTTGAAAATAACAATGTAATCGGCCAGTTTATCTGGGCGGGAATTGATTATCTTGGCGAAAGCCCGTGGCCCGTAAAAGGCTGGACAGGCTCTATTCTGGATATATGCGGCTTTATGAAGCCTAACGCTTTTTTCCGCAAGAGCATCTGGTCGGACGAGCCTTTTGTGTACCTTGCGTTCTATGATCAACAGCGAAAGCCCGATTACGCGCGCGGCCGCTGGTCGTTTCCGCCTATGGCATCTCATCTTAACTTTGATCATTTTCACCGCAAAAACGTAAAGGCGGCGGTTTTTACCAACTGCGAGGAAACCGAATTGCGGGTTAACGGCAAGAAGATGGGGCGGCGTAAGGGCGCGGATTTTGAGAACGGAATAATTGAATGGCCGCTTGAGTACCACGGCGGCAGTATTGAAGTAAAAGGATTAAACAAAGGCAAAGAAATTTGTTCTTATGTGTTAAAAACTGCGGAAAAGGCGCAAAAGATAAAACTGTTACCCGATAAAACAAAATTGAAAGCGGGGGAAATTGCTCATATCGAGATAAATATCACGGATAAAAACGGAATAATAAACCCAAACGGCGAATTGCTTGTAGAGTTTACGCTGACGGGAGACGCGCAGTTTTTGGGAGCTTGTTCGGGCGATTTAACGCAAAATCTGGGGTTTACTCTGCCTAAAGTTTTTACATTTGACGGAAGGGCGCTTGCGATGATTAGGGCGGGAAAATCTTCGTGCGATCTTGAGTTACGCGCATATTCCGAGACGCTTGAAAGCGCGCAATTGCAGTTTAAGGTTGAAGGGGAGTGAGTATGTTAAGAGAATACGATTGCTGGCTGCAGAAAAGGGAAGTTGTTGCGGGCGTGAATGTGCCCGATACGGTTATTGTGCAAAAGGGCGGGGAAGTATTTGAGCAGGCGGTAAAAGAATTTCTAGACGGGATACAGAGGCTTTTGGGGTTTACGCCGAAGGTGAGCAGAAAAATTGACGCGTACAAGAGCGCTGTATTTCTTGGGTTAATTTCAAGCGTGAAAGGAAGTATTCCGGCTTGCTGTGAAGATGACGGAGCGGATCATTGTAAGCTTACGGAAAACGGATTTGTAATAAAAATTACGGGAAACAAAATTTATATAACGGGGAATGACGAGCCGGGTTTGTTGTACGGAGTATTCCGTTTTCTTTCGCTTCTTGCCCTCGGGCGGATTAAAGAAGGCTTTAAGTTATGCGATTCTCCCGTTTCCGTGTTAAGGATGATCAACCACTGGGACAATTTTGACGGCTCTGTAGAGCGCGGTTACGCGGGTAATTCGCTTTTTTATAAAAACGGGCGCTTTGATTTCGATAAACAGCGCATAGAAGACTACGCTCGCCTGCTTGCTTCTATCGGTATTAACCGCGTTTCGATAAACAACGTAAATGTCCGCGCTAACGCGAAACTTCTTATTACGGAAAATTACCTTAAAGACGCCGCGAAGTTAGCCGCCATTTTCCGCAAGTTCGGGATAGGGCTTTTTTTAAGCATCAATTTCGGCGCGCCCTGGTCTTTGGGAAAACTTCCAACGGCGGATCCTTTGGAAGAAAACGTTGCCGAATGGTGGAAGAAAAGAGCGGCGTTAATTTACAAATATATCCCCGATTTGGCGGGTTTTCTTGTTAAGGCCGATTCAGAGGGAGAGCCCGGCCCGTTTCAATACGCCCGCACCCACGCTGACGGCGCTAATATGCTGGCAAAGGCGGTAAAGCCGTTCGGCGGGGTAATAGTGTGGCGATGTTTTGTCTACAACTGCGTGCAGGATTGGAGAGATAAAGACGTAGATCGCGCCCGCGCCGCTTACGACCATTTTATGCCGCAGGACGGCGCTTTTGACGACAATGTAATACTTCAAATAAAACACGGCCCTTACGATTTTCAGGTTCGAGAGCCTGTAACGCCTCTTTTCGGAGCGTTAAAAAAGACACGCCACGTTATGGAGTTGCAGATAACGCAGGAATACACAGGCCACCAGATAGATCTCTGTTTTCTGCCCTTTATGTGGGAAGACATTATGCGCTACGACAGCGCGCAAGGGGAAAATAGCAGTATAAGGGAAATGATCGCCAAACGAAGGGATGGATTGCACGGTATCGATGGATTTGCGGCTGTAGTAAACATAGGGCTTGATAACAACTGGACAGGCCACACTTTGGCGCAGGCGAATCTTTACGGTTACGGACGCATAGCGTGGAATCCCGCAATTACGGCGAAGGAGATAGCGAGGGAGTGGAGCGCGCTTTCATTCGGCGCAGGAGAAGCGTCGCAGGCATCATCGCAAGTTGCGGCGCAAGTTGCGGCGCAAAAAATAGAAAATATCCTTTTAATATCGTATCCGGCGTATGAAAAATACAACGCTCCATTCGGCGTTTGTTTTATGGTGACACCTAACACCCATTACGGTCCAAATATCGAAGGTTACGAATTCAGCCGCTGGGGAACATACCACCGCGCGGACGCAAACGCAATCGGCATTGACCGTACTCCTTCGGGGACAGGTTACACAACCCAATATTCGCAGAAAAACGCAGCGTTATTCGCCGATCCTTCAACCTGCCCGGAAAACATGATCCTGTTTTTCCACCGTTTGCGTTATGACTATAAAATGAAAAACGGTCAGACCCTTTTGCAGAATATCTACGATACCCACTTTGAAGGTTATGATGAAGTTGAATCTATGCTGGAAGACTGGAAAAGCCTAAAAGACTCACTGGAAAAGGAAGTGTACAGGTCGGTCCTTTCCCGTTTTGAACGCCAGCTTACTAACGCCCGCGAATGGAGAGATCAGATTAACACTTATTTTAAGCGCAGGACAGGGATAAACGACGGGAAAGGGCGGAAGATTTATGATTGAATAGAGGTATAATTTTTCGTTTACCCCCTTGCATAAAAATCGTTTTTTTTATATAAATAAATTGTTAGTTCAGGGGAGTTTCCAGAGTGGTCAAATGGGGCAGACTGTAAATCTGTTGGCTCAGCCTTCGAAGGTTCAAATCCTCCACTCCCCACTCAACCGTAATTCTATATGTTATATAGAGTTACGGTTTTTTTACTTTCCGGCAAACGGACGTAATATTGAGCTCAAATAAAACTGTCATTAAAACTTGCATTAAAATAATGGCTAAAGTTTTCATGACATTATTTGAGGTATATTATGAACGCCTATCCTTTCTCTGTTTTCAGAAGAGCAAACAGCCCTTATTTTTACGTTGCTTTTAATGCCGAAAACGGAAAGCAACTCCCTGCATTGTCAACAAAGAAAAAGACACATGACGAAGCGATGAAAGTTGCTTTTCAATGGCTTCGAGACGGCATACCGCAAAAACAAAACGCCGTCAAAGTACATGATTTAGCCTTAAAAGAAGTTGGACGCAACGTAAAAAATTTAAATGAGGCTGAAATTGTTATCTCCGAATTAAAACGTAATGGTTGGTTAAAAAGTTTTGTAATTAACCAAACGCCGCAAGCGGAAAATTTTATTTCATTCCTTTACAATTTTTGGGATTGGGATAATTCCCCCTACATCAAAGAAAAATTGAGGAAAGCCCACAGCCTACACCGCCGACATTGTAAATTACAGTATCAAT
>Ga0268262_10001592_pt1 | contig 27734 bp, 23 predicted proteins | sample TergutNc150P3_FD_190354 | JGI IMG/M metagenome (GOLD analysis project Ga0268262, IMG submission 190354) | Nasutitermes corniger P3 segment gut microbial community from laboratory colony in Florida, USA - Nc150 P3 (SPAdes) (version 2) | ecosystem: Host-associated > Arthropoda: Insects >... | reverse complement strand
TAGCATGATCTTTTATAAATTTCGAAAATAATTTACTGAAAGTGGTTAAGAAAAATTAGATAGAGATGAAAATCTTATCAAAAATTAAAAATTCAACAGTCTCTATATATATAGCGGTACGTTAAACATCTCAGGCAGCCCTGTGATTATTGGTTTAACATATAAGGGCTAGAGAATCCGGTACAAGTATTGTTAATGACAGGAATGGAAAGAGCGGAGGCGGATAATATCCGCCTCCGTGTTATTCTTAAAACTTTATATTTACTTTATCCTTTTCAAGCCTGAGAATTGTACTTTTAAAGATAGTGTTTATGCTTTGTATCTCGTCAAATTTAACCTCGCTTACAGGGTAGTCGCTTGCAAGTCTTCTTAAAATAATAAGATTAGCGCTGTTATTTTTTGTCAGTTCAACAGACGTTATTGCCAAATTTTTTTTCTTTATTTCGGTTATTAATTTTTCAGAGTCAACCCCTTCAACTAAATCTAATTTTACAGTATGAGTTTTTCCTGTTGATTTTATCTCTGCGCGCGAATTATTATCTGTTATTAAATAGTACGTATCAGCTGGCTGGTTGTTGATTTTTAAATATGCAATGGATAACAAGGTTGATATTACTATCGGATAAAATTTTAATCTAACGAATTTTTTGTGATGTATAAGCGGTATAAGACTGATAAGCATTATCATTATGAGCAAGGTCGTTACATCATAAACATAAAAGTTTAATCTCAATTCCGATAAAAATTTTGTTACAAGTAAGGTAATTTGAAAAAGGAAAGACGTTACATATCCAAGTAGCACTGCTAAGTAGATGGAAAAAACAGATATAAAAACAGCAAATAATGACGTCCACATAATCAAAGTTATTAAAGGAATGACTATAATATTGCCAATAATACCTACAGTATTTATCTGATTCATGTGAAATAGAATAATCGGTAAAGCTGTAATCTGCGCCGAAAGCGTAACTGCAGTTGCATCTGCTAAAAATTTAGGCAAGTCATTGAATGATTTACGATATCGGTTATAAAATAAAATGATGCTTGCTGTTGCGCCGAAACTCAGTTGAAAACCGGGCGTAAATATTTCCCAGGGATAGATAAATAAAACAATTGAACATGTAAGCATGAGGTAGTTAAATACATTTCGTTTTCTAAAAAAAAACAGCTGTAAATAGTATAATCCAAACATAATAACAGCGCGCAGAAGCGATATGGGAATGTCTGTAATCAACAGATATGATATTACAAAAAGTAATGATATTAACATTGCGCTGTTTTTTCTTAAAAAAGGCAATGTTAAGAATGCTGCTATGGAGGCAAAAATTCCAACATGCAATCCTGATGCTGCGAGTGAATGGAGCACGCCGGAATCCCTATATTGCAGTATTATTTTTTTTTCAATATAGTTTTGATTTCCCGATAAGAGAGCCTTTATTACGCCTGCCGCAGGTTCTTTGAATATATTACTTATTTTTTCAAGAATAGTATTTTGCAGATGTTTTAACAGTGTTGGTTTGCCTTGGGCTAATATTGTAATGTCGCTGTCGGTTATTCCGCTTGAATAATGTATTCCATAAGAGATTAAATATGTTTCAAAGTAATTTTTGTTGTCTGTTAGTATCTTATTAATTTTTTTATGAAGAAAAATGGAATCGCCATTATTAAAAACAGTATCGCCTTGATAATATATAATACCTTTAATCCTGCTGTTATCTTCCGCATGAAAGTATATTTCCGATGAGTATCTCTTGTAGGTTACATCGTCAATGATAACGGCAATATTTTCCAGCTGTTGATCTAAATCTATGTCTGTTATCAAATCTTTAATTTTTCTGTTCAGAAAAAATGTAATCGAAAATATTATGACTACCGTGATAATTGATACGCTTAGAATCCTTTTTTTATTGTTGATGATTTTTCTATATCTGTAAAGTGTCAGGATTAGAGTAATTATGAACAGGATAAAAAAGAGGAGAGCAAATATATAACCGTAAAAACCTGTAATACCACTATACGATTTTAGTGTAATAAACATAGTGTAGAAGCATACAGGAGTTGACGGAACAGCTATATATTGTTTAAAGCTGCTATATCCTTCCGACTTTGAATATAAATCCGACATTTGTTCCTACAGAAATGGAATTAGTATCTTCGCCTATTCCGAATGAACCATACCTAAAATAAACATCCACGAATAGTTTTGTATCCCTTGATGTATCAACAAGCATTGTAAACGGCAGTTGTAAGCCTGCGCTGCTGTTTTGTTTGGCGCCGGGGGTTGGTATCTCCATGTATATGCCTAATCCGCCTCCAAATGAGATATTATTATTCATTTTGTAAAAGAAGTATTTTCCGGAAGCGCTTACCTCAATGTATTGGAGAGTATCTTCAAGATTGTTCATTGCATATTTTATCTGCAAATCTCCGCAAAATTCGTTTGCCATGATATTAAATGTTAGACCCCCTGAGAGAATATATCCCGACATCTTCTTAGTCTCTGTAGAAGTCGTAAACCAGTCTGTATATTCGACCTGATTATATCCGACAGAAAGTACCGGACCTAAATATGTGTAGTTAAGGTTATCCTCATTTCTCGGAGTCTGGCTATGTGTAATTTTAGCCGTAAATATGAGTATGAAGAATATAGTGCTAATCCATTTTTTCATGTTATATAACCATCATTTTATATTTAGCGGATTTTTTACTATCTGAGCGCTCGCCGGAACGCTAAAGTCAAAGATGCTGGGTATTACCGCAGCTTCAGAGCTGACATTTGACAGTGTAAAATCATATGTTACTCCGCCTTGTGTTCTTAGAGTCGCTTTTCTCAGGAAAAAACTTGAATCAACAATTAATATAATTTCATTAAAGGACTTTTCATTGTTCTTGAGCTTTATTGTATAACCTCCCGGTCCTGACGCCGTAACTATTGCGAGATAACCCGATGTAAAAGCGGCTATTCCGCCGGAACCTCCGCCGACATCCTGAACACCGCATATATTGCTTGACGGCGAGTAAACCCATAAACTTCTCCCATTAGAGACAATAGTCTTGCCTGACGGACTGCTGAACTTTACATATATTTTATTCGGACTCAAATACTTAAAACTTCCAGTATATGATTCGCCTGCCGAACTTGTCCATGAAATAATACCTGTTAATTTGCCGATACGGCTCATTCTTCCTCTAAAGCTGGCTAAAGCCTCATCTCCGGTTATTGCAAATAAATCGGAACAGATTGAGATAAAAAGTATTGTTATTAAAAAAAGTCTCAGTTTCATTATTCTACCCTTTGTATATTATAATACGTTTTATAATAGATTTTTTTAAAAATTTTTTTAATTTATGATAAAATATTTTTTCTATTGATATATTTCAAGAATTAAATATTGTTTTATTTTATTTAAAGTCTAAAATTAAAGCAATTTTAGGATTACAGCGATGAGAAAAATTTTGTGGTTTGTTATTATTTTATCTGTTTTTTTTACTGTTTTTATATCATATAAATACGGTCAGCGAGTATATGTAGCATATCTTAAAATTTACTATAATAATATGTACACTGAACCGGAATTATTGGATAAGGCTCAAAAAATGTATGATAGTAAAATGTATGAAGAACTAAGCGGTCTTATAAATTCTCTCTTGATTATCTATCCAAACAATGATGAATTTAAAAGAATAGGCGCATTGAATTATAATAGATTAGGCGACGTTTTAAAGAGCGCTGAGATTCTTGCGCAGATTGATAGCGAATCCGTTAAACATAGACCTATTTATGAAGAGATTCTGCGCGATCTCTACTATAATGGCTATTATAACGACGTTGTATATTTTTATACTCAAAAGATAATGTTAGATAATATTAATGCGGCATTCTATTACGGGGTTTCACTCTATAAAAAAGACAGGTATGACGAATCTTATAAAATGCTGATGTATGCAAAGAATAAATCCCTGTCATTACCTGAATTAAATTTTTACATTGGGCTTAATCTTGAAAAAAGGGGGGATAAATCGGAAGCTCTTAAATATGTAAAGGCTGCATTCGATTCGGATATGTCAAACCGTGAATATAAGAAGAAATTAGCCGATCTGTATCGTCAAAACAATATGTTCAAAGAGGCAGAGATTATTATAAGGAGTTTGAAGTGATATTGTAAATTTGCAGAGACAAGGCATACCTTGTCTCTGCAAATTTAATTATTATTTATTCTCTTCCTGTTTGTTCTCTGCGCCTGAGATTTCACTGTGCTTTTTTTCATATTCTTTTAGACCGTCATAATTGATTTTATGTTCATCCATAAGATTTCGCACGTACATATTACTTTCATTTCTGAATTTCATAGCTGAAATTTGCTGTCTAATATCGCTGGTTGCCTGCTCTGCTGTCATTCCTGCATAGCGTGATCTGTTTTGGCTATAAGCCATATCAATCTCTTCATTAGTGACTTTTATTCTGTCTTTAAATTTATTCCCAAGATAGAATTGATTTACACTTTGAATTTTGGCAAACTCAATATACGTATTGAATTCATCCTTGTCTATAGTTTTATCATCCATAGCTTTTTGATAAAGTATTTTTTGAGCAACCAGATTTTCAAGGAATTTACTTTTGTTTAAAACGTCTTCATATCCCGGCTTTTTTGCTAATTTATCTACCTCTTCAGGAGAATCAATATTGAATAAAATTTTAGCCTGAAGGTAGTAGAACTTGTTGAATTCGTCCATGTAGATTTTTGAGCTGTCATCAATTGAAGCCGCCCATTCTTTTTTACATGATAATTGCGGAATTATAAGAATAGCCGTAATAGAGATTATTAGTAAGTGTTTTATTTTCATATCTTTCCCTTAAATATTTATTAATATAGTTTTGAGGCTGTTTTTTTGTAAGTAACTAAATACAAATTAAGTTACATAAATTGCTGCAACCATTTTTTCAACTCGGATAATTTTTTTTCAACTTCTTTTTCATTAATTTTTAATAATAAAAGTTCAGGATCTTGCGGATCTAAAGTTAATCTTTTGTCTTTTGAAATAACAGCAGTTAGTTTTTCTCCGGGTATTATGCAAAATGAAGATATACGCATTTTAAATCTATTATTCTCTTCAATAATTTCACTTATCTTAAACGCTGATGCAATAACTCTTATTCTTTCAAGTTCAACTAAGATTTTTACCTCAGGCGTATATTGCCCGAATCTGTCTATCATTTCAGATTCAAGTATATTTACCTCTTCCTCTGTTTCGCATGATTCAAATTTTTTATAAAATTCAATTTTTTGCTTGTCGTCATCTATGTATGAATCCGGTATAAAAAAATTCGTTTTTATAAACAGTGAAGTTCTGAAATACTCCTTAATCTCCTCACCCTTTAAAGTCTTTATTTCATTTTCAAGCATTTGACAGTAAAGATCAAATCCGACATCCATAATGTTACCTGATTGCTGGTGACCTAAAATATTTCCCGCTCCTCTTATTTCAAGATCCTTCATTGCAATTTTAAATCCGCTCCCAAGATCCGTATATTCCGATATTACCTGTAGTCTTTTTTGCGCATCTTCTGTCAAAGAGGCGTGCCTCGGATAAAAAAGATATGCATACGCCTGACGCGTCGAGCGGCCGACTCTCCCTTTCAGTTGATAGAGCTGCGAAAGCCCGAATGTATCCGCTCTGTTTATAATGATTGTGTTTACATTGGGTATATCTAATCCTGATTCTATTATTGACGTGCTTATCAGCACATTGAATTTATTATTCATAAAATCTATCATAATGTCTTCAAGTTCATGTTCATCCATCTGTCCGTGCGCAATATTAAAGGTTGCTTCAGGAACTAATTTTTTTAATAAGATAGATTGAGTCTCTATTGTCTGGACTCTGTTGTAAACATAATATACCTGTCCGTTTCTATTGATTTCATTGAGTATTGCATTTCTTAATATATCTGGATTCTCTTCAAGGACATACGTTTCGATTGCTTGACGGTTTTCCGGAGGAGTAGATATTATTGTCAGATCCCTTATTCCTGCCATTGATATATGAAGCGTTCTTGGTATTGGAGTTGCAGATAGCGTAAGTACATCTACTATAGCCCGGAGCTTCTTTAACCTCTCCTTATGTTTTACTCCGAATCTTTGCTCTTCATCAATAATCAGCAGTCCAAGATTTTTTATGTCTATATCTTCTCCAAGTATTGCATGTGTGCCTATTATTATATCAATCTTGCCGGCTTTGAGCATATTCTTAATATTTGTAATTTCACTCCTTGTTCTGAACCGTGAAATCATATCTATAGTAATAGGGTAAGTATCGAATCTCTTCTTGAATGTGTTAAAGTGCTGCATGGCAAGAATAGTTGTCGGAGCAAGTATTACTACCTGCTTGCCTGCCATAACAGCCTTGAACGAAGCCCTTATGGCTACCTCTGTTTTGCCAAAACCCACATCTCCGCAAACAAGCCTGTCCATAGGTTTATCGGATTCCATGTCGTCTTTAACATCTTCAATAGCTGTCAACTGATCAGGCGTCTCTTCATATTCAAACAGAGATTCAAATTCTTCCTGCCACTGTGTATCAGGAGGATATCTAAAACCTTTAAGCGCGCTACGCTTTGAATAAATTTTAATTAAATCTTTCGCTATCTCTTCAACAGATTCTTTAACCCTCTCTTTAATTCTATTCCATGCGGATTTTTTCCCGAGCGCATCAATTCTCGGCTTTCTCCCCTCTGCGCCGATATATTTCTGAACTAAATTTATCTGATCTAATGAAACATAGAGTTTATCATTGTCGGCATAATCTATTACTATAAAGTCGCGCTCAAGTCCTCCCGCCGCCATTCTTTCTATATTTTTAAAAATACCTATTCCATGATTTATATGAACAATATAATCGCCGGGTTTAAGATCAAGAAATGTGTCAATAGGTCTTGACGATTTACTCTTGAAGTGCTTTCTCTTCCTGTAGCTTTTACCGAATATTTCATGGTCTGTTATTATCATGATTTTTATATCAGCCAGTTCTATTCCGCTGCTTAAAGTGGATAACACTATGTTTAGATCTTTATCGCTATATGTTTCAAAATCGCTGTTCGGATTTAGATCGGAAAAGATGTCGCTCAATCTCCGCGCCTGACCATCAAACGAAGTTGTTAAGATGATCTTCCATCCATGAGAGATTTTCGCTTTAATTTCATCTCTGATGTAGCTTAATTTTCCATGATAATTTTTTATACTCTTCATATTCCAGTTTAACGAATCAATACTTGAAGTGAATGTCTGCAATGACATGGATTTTGTTTCTATTTTTCCCAAAACATCATAGTCTAAAAGTTTATCCGGTTTGATACAGTATATCTCTTTGCTTTTTCGTGTATAAATTTCATCATAGTTTTTTATAGTCTTATCTTTTCTTGAAACTAATATGGGCCATTCAAGCAGGATTATATCGGCATCATCACTTAGAAAATCTATGATTGAACAAGAATCTATAATTTCAGTAAAGTAATCTTCTAATCCGACATTATCATTTTCTCCATTGAGCCATTGAGTCAGTTCAACTGGTATGTTCATTGATTCATTGAATTTTTTTTTCAATTTATTTCTAAGCAAGTCTCTGTTATTTGAAAACAGAATCAGTTCCCTTCTTGGGTAGATTGTTATTTCTTTGTGTTTATCCAAACCTGCTGAAACTTGCGTATCAAGATCGAACTCTCTGATAGATTCAAGCGTGTCTCCGAAAAAATCTAATCTAACAGGGTTTTCAAATGTCGGGAGATGAATATCTATTATACTCCCTTTGACTGAGAATTGTCCAAAGGAGTCAATTTTTGTTTCACGGGAATAACCATATTGAATTAGCGTTGATACTATATCCTCAAAGGGGTAGTCCTCGCTGATTGATAGTGTCAGACCGTTTTTTAAAAAGAAGCTCTTGGTTGGGATTTTGCGTATGACAGAATCAACAGTAGCAATGATAATATTCGGCGCTCCGGATATTATTTTATATATTGATTGAATTCTGTCCCTTTCGACAGAATCGGATATCGACATAAATTCATAAGGAATAATCTCCCAGGTCGGAAATTTATAAATTTGCTGTTCATTAACAAAGCACATTAGGTCTAAATAGAGGTCGTTCATGCCTTGCGTATTCTCGGTAATAACGAATATCTGTTTATTTTTTGCATAGAAGAGCGATGAAATGATAATCGGAAAAGATGCAGGGGATATTCCTTCAATAGCCTGCCTGTCTCCGCTTTCAAGCTTTAAGCTTTTAAACTCTTGAGATTCTAAAATTCTGCTGCATATATTTTTAAAAATCATTTAAATTTGCCGTTTATATTTTTCATCTGCGTTAATCTTGTAAAAGAGTGAAACAGAAGTCAACTACAATGTCACTTTTGAAATCTACTTGTAGTTGTCAAGATTGGCGGCGAAGTCGTATAGTTGAATATTGTCTTTGAGTATCTCGTCGATATCGCTTAGTGTGTTTTCTATTGATATTCTTGCATCTAAGAATGATTGTTTCTGATATTTTGTTACGTTTAGCCTTTCATCAAAATTTTTATTTACGGTAAATTCATCTAATTGTGCAGTGTACTTTTTTAGATTTGTATAGATCCTTCTTATATTTAAAGACATTTCGTAGAAAAATATAAAACGCATTGCCTGTTCCTTATCCGAAGCAATCTGTTCAAAAATCCGTTTCTCCACGTTATCCATTTTTGCCTGATAATATGTGAGAGTCCTTGGATAGTTGATAAGCTCCCGATAATATGTTTCGAGTCTCTCTAACTGCTGAATACCGTCTATCTCAAGACTCCTGACTATATCATTAAATTCATTTAACTCATGTTTATTCTCTTTGATAAAAATATTTGAATCGTCAATGTTTTTGATTATACCAAGGATCCTTGCTTTATGTGTTTCCGCAAAAGCTATTACGCTTTCAATAAATCTCTCAGGATCATAAGTGTTTTCGTTGTTAATAGTTTTTTTGTCGGCTCCAATATTCTCTTGTTCTAAATTGTCTGAGTGCATATCCGTGAACTTATTGCGGTTTGCCATCTGTTGATATATTATACTCTCTCTTGTTCCATATCTTCGTAATTTTATAATTTCCACTTTTTTATTAATTTTATTATGTTTTAAACCGTAGATATTGCCGCTTTGGTCTATGTATCTATTATTAAAATCATATACCGATACTTTTGAAGTATCTATTTGTGAAATGTCATTTATTTTTATTATCTTTTTTTTCATTTCAATTTAGAGTTGAATGGTCAAATTCATTTATCGCTTCGTTAAATTCCACTGCTATATAGGAATCTCCCTTTGATGAAAATATTGAGAATTTTTTTGCAATCTCCGTCGGATTATTCTTTAATAATCCTGTTCTGACAATATTTCCTCTAATATTCATCTTCTGCTTATTAAAAGAAAATTTTAATATTACAGGCATACCGGCAGGAACCTTTGTATTACTTGTTATAAATACACCTCCACGGCTTATATCTATAATAATACCTTTCCCTTTCTGAGGTACATCTATATTTATATCTATTTCGTCAGGATTCCCTACAAAAAAGTAAAATTTGCTCTTTATAGTACATGTATATCTGGCGTACTTTCTTTTATCGCTCATATAAGTCCTCCATTTAAAAACGGTTAATATTGTGCTAAAGTATGATTTTATGTCAACTTTTGTTTTATACAGTAAATTTTTTAATTGCTAACAAATGTATTTGTATTAAAAATTAAAATACTTGGATTAATTTGCTAAATGTTTATTTCAATAGACGTGATAATAATCTTATTATAGAATAATAATTGACAAAAGAATTTGTAAATTGCATTTATTGATCATTGGTCAGGAAAAATTATATGGATAAAAAATTGCAAATGGACAAAATTGAGCTTTTAGAAAAACAGGTGGCAAATCTATATAAACTTGTGGATATTAATACTATTATAAATTCAACACTCAATATTAACACTCTCCTTTTTATCATTATGGATATTATAAAGGATATTATGGGTACTGAAGCCAGTTCACTCCTGTTGTATGATGAAGTTAGTGAAGACCTGATATTTAAAGTTGCGCTTGGAGAAGTTGGCGAAGAGTTAAGAGACAGGCATAGGGTTAAGATTGGGCAGGGGATTGCCGGCTGGGTAGCTCTCAATAGAGAAAGCCTTTCTATTAATGATGTATACAGCGATCCCAGATTTGATTCTACATATGACAAAAAAACAGGTTTTACCACTAAGGCAATGCTTTCTGCTCCGCTTTTATTTAAGGGGAAACTATTAGGCGTAATTCAGGCAATTAATCCTATTTATAAAGATGAATTTGACGGTGACGATATAAGTCTGTTTAATTTTTTTTCAAATCAGTGTGCGCTTGCGGTTCAGAATGCTATGTTTTTTCAAAAAGCTATTGAGGAAGAGCGTTTAGAGAGCGAACTGCAATCTGCAAAGATGATTCAAGAATCTCTTTCTCCCTCAATAGATTTTATTAGTGATAAATTTGGAATTGCAGCAAGATCCCTGTCTGCGAGAGAGGTTGGCGGAGCATTCCATTTTTTTCGTCAATGCGAAGAAGGGGTTTATCTGATTGCGCTGTGTAATCTAAACACAAAGGGTATACCCGGAGCAATGAGAGCCTCTACCTTGTCCGGTTTAATCAGAGCAATGAATAAAATGGACGTTCGCAGACCGAGTATTTTTGCAGAGATAATAAATGAAAATTGCAAAGAAGAAAAGAATGTATATGCAGAGTTATCTTTATTTATAGCATTGATCAATGTAAATATGATGAATATTAAATTTGTAAATTTTGGAGATGCCTATCCAATCTTAATAAGAGATGAAAAAGTTGCATATCTTCGTTTTAATAACAAATCGCGTGGAAAAATCGGAGAAGATAATTTTATAGCCAGTGATATTGATCTTCCGCTATTGCGCGGAGACATTTTTACAATATTTTCAAACAGTCTCCCTGAAGTAAATAATATACATGGAAAACGTCTTGGTCAACAAAAGGTTATGAGTTTCTTTGAAAAAAGAGATGCGACAAGGGGAGAGGTAATTGACTCCCTCCTTGATTATGTTAATGAATATAGCGGCGGCGTTGACAGGAGAAAAGATATATCGGTTCTCTCATTTATAATGAGATAGTTAATTTTTTCTGCTTATCAATCTTTTGAAGAGTGTTGCAATAAAAAATTGTATTATTCTGAGTAACCTTCCTATTCTCCACGGTCTTGTAATAATTCTATAAAACCAATCAAGTCCGTTCTTCATAAAGTATGGAGGCGCTTTTTTAATCTCTCCTGAGATAATATCAATACATCCGCCGACACTGATTAGAATTGTATTTTTAAATTCATTTTTGTATTTATAAATCCACTTTTCCTCTTTAGGGAAACCGAGTCCTACAAAGATAATATTTGCTTCGGATTTTCTCATAGCCTCAATAACAGATTTTTCTCTCTCTGAATCAAAGTATCCGCCGTGACGACCTACAATTCTAATATTCGGGAATGATTTTTTTATGTTGAAAAAAGCCCTTTCTGTTATTTCCGGTTTGCCGCCTACAAGAAATATGCTGTATTCTTTTATCTCTGCAATGCGTACAATCTCCATCATGAAGCTGAGAAGGGGAATTCTCTCCTTGATAGGTTTTCTTAGAACATTTGCCGCCCATTGAATACCGGCTCCTGATGCAATATGCATATCTGCTTTTTCGGAGATTAATCTCAGATCGCTATTAGATTTTATGCGCATTAACTTATACGGATTAAGAGTCATTACATGATGTACGCCTTTATCTTCAACCATCTTTATGACTTTATATACAGCCTGCTGTATTGTTAGATTATCAATACTGACATTTAATATATTTACTTTGTTAACGTCATCTAAGGTTACCTGATTATATTCAAGTATGATATCCTCTTCTTTTGAGCTGTAATAGAGTTGGTCGTCTGACATTTTATTCTCCTTCGCTTATTAGTAATCTCTCTTCATTGAGCAGAATTCGCCGCACATTGAACATTGATCATCAAGACATGATGGTATCTCTTTTCTATATCTCTCCGCTTTTTCTCTGTCTATTGCAAAATTGTACATTGCAGCCCAGCTTCTGTCTTTTCTTGCGCGCGACATGTTATCATCAACAATAGAGGCATTGCTGCCGTATTTTACAATATCGCCTGCATGTGCGGCAATCCTTGATGCTATGACACCTTCTCTTACATCATTAACATCGGGAAGTCTTAAATGCTCGGCCGGCGTTACATAGCATAGAAAATCCGCTCCTGCCGATGCGGCAATAGCTCCGCCAATTGCGCTTGTTATATGGTCATAACCCGGCGCAATATCTGTAACTAAAGGACCAAGTACGTAATAGGGCGCCTCGTCGCAGAGTTTTTTCTGTAGTTGTATATTATCTGCAACCGTATTGAGCGGCATGTGTCCTGGTCCCTCAATGATAACCTGTACGTTTTTTTCTCTTGCGCGTTTTGCCAAATCGCCAAGAATTATCATTTCATGGAGCTGCCCCCTGTCATTTGCATCGTGTATTGAGCCGGGTCTTAATCCGTCTCCAAGGCTTATTATCACTCCATATTCTGCAAGAATATCAAGTATATCGTCATAATACTCAAAGAGCGGATTTTCTCTCCTGTTGAATTTCATCCATTCTGCAAGCATTGAGCCGCCTCTGCTGGTTATTCCTGTTATCCGCTTTTGTGAATGCAGGGATTTGACGGATTCAAGCGTAACACCGGAATGTATAGTCATGAAGTCAACTCCTGCTTCAGCCTGATTGCGTACTACATCTATAAAATCGTGAATCTTCATCTCTGTAACGGATTTTTTCTCCATAGACATTTTTACAGCAGTTTCATATATGGGCACTGTGCCTAAGGGAAGAGGCGAGTATTCGATTATTTTTTCTCTAAAGTATGCAAGATCGCCCCCTGTGCTTAAATCCATAATGGCATCAGCTCCGGCTTTTACTGCCGCATCTAACTTTTCAAGCTCGGTGTTGATGTCAAACAGGTCGGGTGATGTGCCTATATTAGCGTTCACCTTTGTTTTTAAACCTTTACCTACTCCAACAGGTTTAATTTTCCTTAAAGGATTTTTCATTATGGAGACCTTGCCTGATACAAAATCTTTCATCAGATCGTCAATATTTAAAGATTCTGTTTCTGCTACAATCTTTATCTCTTCAGGAATAATTCCTTTTTTTGCCTGTTCAAATATGTTCATCGCGCCTTAATTTACCTTGATTAAAACCATTTTGTTAAATAATAATTTATTTAAATGTTTCAATAAATTATTATTTTAGGGGTGTTTGGGTAATTTAATATTTGGAATATCTGTGTCAATAATATTTTTGTCAGCATGTTTTTATATAATTTACATGTTTATATAATTTCTGAAAAGGTCCTCTTTTTTGAATTTCGTATTTTATAACCACTGATTGAATCTGGAGTTATAAATTCACAAAACAGAGCAGCTTCAACTTTTTATAGACACACAATAGTCAAAGGAAGATGTTATATAGGTTTACCGGACTTGTTTTAATTTTTTTTTGCAAACTCTCAGAGGTTTGTGATTTTATTCAATCATAAACTTGTAGCCACGAATGGCACAAATTATTACGAATGGTTATTCTTGTGTCTTATTACCACTCCATAAAAAACAATAGCCATATTTTTTTTATTAAATAGATTTGACATAATCAAAGATTTAATAAACATTTAAAGACAATTTTTTAGAATAAAAAATTTTTATATCATGATAATTGTATATAAAAATTTAAACAAAAGAGTTATTCGGCAGTAGGGGAGGCATTCTGCCTCCAGTGAAATATTATTTTTTATACCAGTAAGATATTATTTTTATAAACGGTGATTTATGGATAGATTAAAGCAGTTGCAAGAGTGGAGTATTTACGAATATAATAATCTCTTTTTTATAGAACCGGATTTTAGACACGATATCATAATGGATAAAATCAACGACGTAATTGATTCTTATAAACCTAAAGTTGTTGTCAAAGCCGGACTTGGCTCGGGGAAGGTTGTTCTTGAACTAACCAAAAAAGATATAACATTAGTTGTAGTTGAGACATCTTTAAAAATAATAGAGGAGTTTATTAAAGCCAATAGCGGCAATCCAAAGATAAAAGAAGTAAAATTCATCAATGGAAACTTTACCCAATTCCCAATTGACTACTATGCTGCGGATCTTATCATTTCAATAGATAATCTCGATTTTCAGGAGACCGCGCCTGTTATTGACGAATTTAAGAGAGCTCTTCAATTTGACTCATATCTCCTTTTGGGAGGTATAGTTCTCCACGATGATGATATAGACGGAGTATATGATGATTTTATGAGAACGATTTTGCCGCTTCATAATGACTACTATTTAAAGGATGATCTAAAAACATTTATGAATCTTAAAAGTCTAAATTTTGTTAAAGGTAATGTTGAATACTTTGATTATAATATTGATGAAATTAAAAAGCATATATCCGATTTATATGGAGATGACACTTTTGATGATGGGGAAAAATACATTATAGAAAATCAAGAGTCTTTTAGTAAACTATATAATCTCAGCGCAAGAAATATAACCGTTCCATATTTTACGGGTTTATTTATTAGAAAAAAAATATAAGCAGGGGGTTGTTTGATAAGTAATATAGGTGGTAATTAGTTACATTCTTACGTCACTTCAGAGCCGTATTTTAAGTTCACCTGATAGAACAATGTAAACTCGGCGTGGCAATCCAGCAGGATAAATTTAGGCTCTGGATTGCCACGCGCAGGTTACACAATCTATACTCAAACGTGGCTGAAGCGCTCGCAATGACGCAGGATGTACCAATCGTTAATTTATCAGACAGCGCCCGCAATAATCATTGATTAGAAAAAAAATAAGTCAAGGTGATAATGAAAAGAGTCTTTTTAATATTATTAATAATAGTATCTGCTGCTAATTATTCACTTTATCCTCAGAGGAGCGATACTGTTGAGATAACTGCTCAGACTATTTTGGCGCGTGTGGATAGAATAATGCAATATCCTGCAGGAGAGATTCAGGGTAGAATGAAACATATATATCCCGATGGAAAATCATTTGAAATAGACTTTAATGGCTGCATTACAAGAAGCGATTTTCTTTTTTCATTTAAAAGCGGTTCAAGGGGTGAGAGCCTTAAAGTGCTTTATAATATGGCCGGAGAGGATATTTGGGTATATAATACACACGCTATTCAGCTCTTTCATAAAATGGGGATAGATAAATATGACAGCTTAATATCTACTAATTTTTCATTTATAGATATGTCAAACTCAAGTTTTCAGAGTAACTATAATGCAAGAATAACAGGCAGGTCAATGATTAAGGGTATTGAGTGTTATAAGATTAATCTTGACCCAATCTTTGACAGAAGTGAATATGGATTAATAACTCTCTATGCAACAGTTGATCAATATCTGCCGCTTAGAATAGACTATCACGACAAAGACAAGGTTGTATTTAAATTTTTATCACTTGCAAAGACAATGGAAAAGGAGGGAAGAATTATTCCAATAAGATATGATATGCTAAATATAAAAAACGGGACTGTTACTATTCTTACTTTCAATAAATTTGAAGAGAATAAAAAGTTTACCGGAGAGATATTTCGGCCGGAAAAATTAGGTGAATAGCGTGCCTCAGTTTTTCATCAAAGACAGCGATATTGACGAGACCAAAGTTACAATTAAAGGAGAGGAGTGCCATCACCTCATAAATGTAAGAAGGGTAAAGATTGGCGATATATTAGATATAAAAACAAACAGCGGCAGGGGATTTAAAGCGGAGATTATTAATATTAGTCATTTGGAAATTAAGCTCAAGTTGTTAAAAGAGATTGAAACGGATCATAAAATTATTGATATAACGCTCTACATGTCACTGCTTAAGAGCGGGAATTTTGAGTTTGTTATTCAAAAAACCGTAGAGGTCGGCGTAAATAGAATAGTACCCATACATACTTCACGGACTATACCTGAGATTGAAAAAAAAATTGAAGATAAACTTAAGAGATGGAATAAAATTGCATTGAGCGCTGCAAAGCAGTGTTTAAGAAATAACATTCCGCTGATTGAGCATCCGTTAAATTTTTCCGACGCAGTAAAAAATTCTATAACTTCAATCAAACTTGCGGCGCATCCCGGATCTGAGTTGGGATTAAAAAATTTTTTGACATCAAAAGATAAGCCCGAATCTGTAAGTATCCTCATTGGTCCTGAGGGAGGTTTTACCGACTCAGAGCTTGATTCGGTCTCCGAGCATGGATGGAATATTGTAAATTTCGGCTCTACAAGCCTGCGGGCTGAAACTGCAGCTATTATAATTCCTTCGCTGATAATATACCAATGGTGCTAAAATTATTATTTTATTAATTTAAAGGAGTATGATGAGAGAGATATATTCAAGCTTGGATGCAAATATCAACAGGTGTATTGAAGGGATAAGGGTATGTGAAGATATATTCAGATTCGGATTAAAGAATATATTTTCTGCCGAGTTTAAGAATCTTCGCCACAGGGTAACCGGGATTATATCTTCAATACAGGTTGATCTTCTTCTTGACGGAAGGGACGTCTTGCATGATGAACAGAGATTCATTAATACATCGGGTGAGATGAAACGCGAAAATATAAAGGATATATTCAGAGCAAATATTCATAGAGCAATAGAGTCCGCAAGGGTTATTGAGGAGTTATCAAAGAGTATTAATAATAATGTTGCAGAGGACTTTCAGCAGATACGATTTGCCCTGTATGAACTTGAAAAAAAAGGCTGGTTTATAATGAAAAAAATTGATTTAATGAGCAAATTTCACTATTCACTCTATGCTATTATAGATTCGGGATTTGTTCCGATAGAGCAAATGGCAGATGTGTCGAAGATACTCATAGATTCGGGAGTTGAAATAATTCAACTTAGAATGAAAGATTCGTCGGATAAAGAATTTTTTTTAATTGCAGAAAAGATTTCCAAAGTGTGTAAAGATAATTCTACGCTGTTTATTGTAAACGATCGGGTGGATATTGCAATTATTTCGGAGGCTGACGGTATTCATCTTGGACAGAAAGATATTCCCATGAAAAGAGCTAAGTCTATTTTAAGTGAAAAGTTTATTACAGGTATTTCGGTGAGCAATATAGAAGAAGCCCAAAAGGATGATGTCGATTATATTGCAGTAGGACCGGTCTTTCAGACATCTTCAAAAGACGGGGTAACGCTTGACGGTCTTGGTATAGATGTAGTGAAAGAGATATGCAATTCCGTCCAAAAACCTGTTGTGGCAATAGGAGGAGTATCTGAATCAAATATAGGCATGCTGATAGATGCGGGAGTCTCATCGCTGTCGGTCATCTCCGCATTATATAGAGATGGTAAAATTTCGGAGAATACAAAAAAATTAATCAATACAATTAAGTCATACAGAGATTTAAGATGAAATTAGAACTTCTCATTAAGGAGAGGGATTCCTTGCGGGAGAGGTGGCGTGCTGTCAGATCGGAGCGTCTTGAACTAAAGAGAAGCTTACTAAAGAGAAGCTTAATAGAAAAAAATATATTATTGAATAAAACCTCCGAATATAAATTATTAAAGAAGGAACAGAAGCATCTATCTAAAATGCTAAAGCATATTGAAAAAAAGATATATGGCAAAATTAAAAGAGGCGTAATTTAAATGAAGCATAATGATAAATCAAAACCTGTTATGCTTTTTTCAGATATAAAAAATAATATCTATGATTATCCCAAAGCAAAAGCCGTATTCAGGTCCGGTTATAGATTTGTTCAGGCCGACGAAGATGATCTGATAAAGTTACCCTATGGGAGCTATATGTTTATGCTTCCCGACAGGTTCCCAATATCATTAACTAATAATGGCTTTAAAAGTATCAGGAAAACTCCGGACGGTCAATCTATTAATGCCGTCTCTGCCTTTATTGCATCAGGATACCTCCGTACTCTGTTACCTGCTTTTGAAAGGAATGATACAGCCGTAACTCTTCCGTTATGGGCATACTGCGGCGCAGCTCTGATAGATGATGAATTTCATGTTCCGGCAATGAGAATTGACGATGACCGGCGCTCTGACCCTGATATACATGAAGACCATGAAGCCCTAAGCAGAGAGATAAAGAATACAAAGAAACAATTTCCAAATAATAGATTAGTAGATCAGCTGAGTATATGTTCAACTGATTACAATTGTCTATGCGCAAGGAATTTTTTCATAGGGAGATATGAATGTCCTGTCCCGACAAGTCCTGCATGCAATGCAGACTGTTTAGGATGTCTGTCATTTCAAAAAGAGGAATCGGGTTTTTTGCAATCACAGTTTAGGCTTGAGTTTTCTCCGACATCCGACGAAATTTCTCAGGTAATAGTTCATCATTTGGAAAGAGCAGATTTTGCCGTTGCAAGTTTTGGTCAGGGGTGTGAAGGAGAACCCTTGCTTCGAGGTGATGATCTTGCCGAATCTATAATCAAGGTAAGGGATAAAACAGACCGCGGAACTATAAATCTGAATACTAACGGATCAAAGCCCGACGCAGTAAAGCAGATGATCAGAGCCGGACTTAATTCAATCAGGGTGAGCTTGAACTCTCCTACGGATAAACATTATATATCGTATCATAGACCTGTTAATTATAGCTACAACGACGTTATTAAGACAATAGAGATTTCACTTGAAGAGGGGATATTTGTGTCAATAAATCTTTTCTTTATGCCGGGATTTACAGATTCTTTAAGCGAGGTTGAAAGCCTGATAAATTTTCTTGATAAATACCATGTGTCAATGATACAGACAAGAAATATGAATATTGATCCCGATTATTACTTTGAAAAAATATGGTTTAAAGATGAGGATTCAATCGGTATAAGAAATCTTATTAAGATGCTTAGAGAAAAATATAAAAATATCAGATTAGGATATTATAATCCGCCATTGAAAAAATAGGAAAAACAGGAGGGAGTATGGATAATAAATATATAAACGATCCGGTATCTTATGCTGCTGAGGTAGTAGCTAAAGATCCTATGGCGCAATTCCTTGGAATTACTGCTGATGAGGTAAAAAAAGGGTATGCCCGGTGTTCCGTTACAATAAAACCGGATTTTTTAAACGCATTGGAAAAGGCTCATGGAGCTATAGTTTATGCTTTAATGGATCAGGCTCTTGCTGTTGCATCAAACTCTACAGGTTACCTTTCGGTATCATTAAATGTCTCTATTAGTTATACAGCGTCGGCTGTTGACGGAGAGAAGATATTTGCAGAAGCTGTTCCGATTAAAATTGGGAACAAGGTAAGCGTCTGGAAGATTAATGTTACCGGAAGCGGAGATAAAATTATTGCCAGCGGCGAAGGTTTAGCTTATCATAAATAGCAGTAAAATCTACATAAAAATAAAGCTAAAAAAGTAGTTGAAAAAATTAGATATTAATATGTAGAGTTTATAGTAGTGAGCGTATTATCTAATTGATTTATGCTATATGGTCTATTTATAATTATAATAAATTTTTAGATATTTTAATTAACACTGCTTTCATGGAAATATGACCGGGGTTTGAAAATGAACCAAAAATGTAAGACTATAATGATTGTAGATGATACACCTGCTAATCTGACACTTCTGCAAGAGATACTTCAGTCTCAAGGTTATAGGGTGTTGGTTTTTACACGCGGTCCCATGGCATTGAAGGCTGCTGAAAAAAATCCGCCAGATCTGATACTTCTTGATATAAATATGCCGGAGATGGATGGTTTTGAGGTATGCCGTAATCTAAAGAGAAATGAGATTCTAAAAGATATACCTGTAATTTTTATAAGCGCTCTTAATGCTGCATCGGAAAAAGTGAAAGCCTTTCATGAAGGAGGGGTTGATTTTGTTACAAAACCATTTCATTTTGAAGAGATACGCGCTCGTGTTGAAACGCACCTGCGTTTAGATCAGATGAAAAAAGATATTGAAAGGCATAACCATTACTTAGAGGATATTATTGAAGAGAAGATTCTGGAGGTTGGCAGTTCTCAGATAGCTACTATACATGCGCTTTCAGCGCTTACCGAATCCAGAGATGTTGATACAGGGGGGCATATTGGGAGAACAAGTTTGTTTTGTAAAATTTTATCAGAGCATTTAAGAAAGAGTAGTGACTATTCAAAAGATTTAAATAATCAATTTGTAGAGAATGTCTTTCATGCTGCTCCGCTTCATGATATTGGCAAGGTTGGGATACCGGACAGTATTCTTCTAAAACCCGGTCTTCTTAGTCTTGAAGAATTTGAGATTATGAAATCCCATGTTATCATCGGAGCAAAAACACTTAAGGCAGTTCTTGAAAAGTATCCGCATAATAAGTTCATTGTTACCGGAATCGAAATTACGCGTTCACATCATGAAAAATGGAATGGGAAAGGTTATCCTGATAGACTTGCCGGTAGCGCTATTCCGTTGAGCGCCAGGATTATGGCTGTATCTGATGTTTATGATTCATTGAGATCGGAGAGACCATATAAAGAGGCGTTTAATCATGAAAAGAGTTATGATATTATAATGAAAGGCGCCGGAGAGGACTTTGACCCTGTAGTTGCCGAAGCGTTTAAAGAATGTAATAAGGAGTTTGCAGATATTCATGAGAGCTATAAATTTAAATAATGTATTAAGGAACTGATAATGCCTGTTAGAGCCTTGATAAAAAGTAACATGATAAAAAATAGCATCAACAAATTCATGTTAAAAACAATATTATTTTTATCTTTAGTATTTATATCCTTGTCAATAATATCTGTTATAGTGGTTAATTACTATTTTCACGAGTATTTCATTTCAACAACTAAAGTATCGCTTAAAAGCAGTATTAATGAAACTTATCTTGAAGAATTTGCTATAGGTAAAATCCCTTCAATTATTGAAAGCTTGAGTATATCTTTAGATTTTGTTCATGATATACTCAATGGTCTTAGTCAGCCAAATAATATACAGGCAGTTGAGAAGCTGTCTTTAATTAAAAAGCATTTTGATTTGGAAGCTGTTTTTGTTATGAATGATAAAGGGACAGTAGTTCTATGCACTCCTTATGGTCTTCATAATGAGAAAACCCTTTATGGAGAAAATTTTTCATCCAAACAATATTTTAAAGAGGCTTTGAAAGGGCATATTGCGATCTATCCCGAAATAAGAGCTACATTTTTTGAACGAAACCTGTATTTTGCTTCGCCTGTAATTTCAAAGTCCGGCGTACGGGAAGTAATTGGAGTTATAGTTATAAAAATAGATCCAAAGTTTTTTGATGCTTATTTTGAAAAAAAATTTTTATCTCCGACTTTTCTGCTTTCCCCTTCGGGCGTTGTTTTTGCATCAAACAGGAGTGATTGGATTTTTAAAACTGTAAAAACAATGTCTCAAGAAGATAAAAATGGAAGTCATAAAAAAAGTCAACTTACAGAGATAATCAATATTACCAATATACCTTTCTATGAAGATTCTTTCGAATATTATGGTACCAGGTATGATGTAATAAGAGTATCATTTCCATCATTTAGAGATAGTATAGGGAACTGGGAGATAGTTTCAGTAGAGAGATATCCCGTAGAGACGCGCTTTCTTCTTGATTTGGCAGTTGTTGTCTTAATTTTTATTTGTTGTCTTGGCTTATTCTTTTTTATTCTTCAAAGGGATACTCTCAAAGAGAAACGTTTGGCTGAAGAACGGATACTCATGGCTATGAAGAGAACGGAACAACTCTATAGAGTTATACCAAGCGCTATTTTTTGTGTTGATGAAAATAAGAATATTACTACTTGGAACAACATGGCTGCTGAGATTACAGGTTATTCTGCTGAAGAGGTCATTGGGAATTCATGCGCTTTATTGGCTTTAGATACATGTAAAGAAGGATGTCTGCTCTATAAAGAAGAGATGCCTAAACCAATAACCGGTCGTATCTGCGAGATCGCGAGTAAAGACGGTAGAATTCTCATGATTTCGAAGAGTGTTGATATTTTATATGATGCCGATGGGGGTATCATAGGCGGAATTGAATGCTTCGAAGATATTACGGAAAAGCATCAAGCAGAACTGGAGCTTATTGAAACTAAAGATAAAGCATTAGTAGCTACAAAAGCCAAAAGCGCTTTCCTTGCCAATATGAGTCATGAGATTAGAACCCCGATGAATGCTATATTGGGATTTGCTCAGATTTTAGAACGTGATCCGAATCTAACGCCCGGACAAGCTAAATTTGTGCAGATAATAAATCGCAGCGGTAATCACTTATTGAAATTGATAAATGATGTTCTTGATATGTCAAAGATAGAGACAGGCAGTTCTGTGCTTAACAAAACAACATTTTCATTTTACAATATGATTCGCGACATTGAGATTATATTTAAATCTCATGCTGAAGGTAAAGGATTGTCCTTGTTTATGAGTTATGAAGATGATGTACCTGAGTTCATTACAGCAGACGAGGGGAAGCTGAGGCAGATTTTTATCAATATTCTTGGAAATGCAATAAAGTTTACCGAATCAGGCAACGTTGCTTTTAGAATAGGCGTTGCTAATCTTTCAACCCAACCTGTAAGTTATGATGATTTAATAAATATTATTGTTGAAATAGAGGATAGCGGTTTAGGAATCCCTGAAGAAGATATAATGAATATTTTTGAACCGTTCAGTCAATCAGCTGCCGGTTTTAAAATAGGAGGCACAGGGCTTGGTTTGCCGCTTGCAAAAAATTTTATTGAATTAATGGGCGGAGATATAAGCGTAAAAAGTGAGGTTAATGTAGGAACCTGTTTTAAGTTAATAATCCCAGTTGAGATAGGGGAAGACAACACAAAGGTTGAGCAAACAGAAAAGCCTAATAAGGTGGTTGGCATTAAAGATATAACGTCACCTATTAGAATTCTTGTGGTAGACGATATAGAGTTAAACCGCGTACTCCTCCTTGCAATACTTGAGCCAATAGGTTTTGAAGTAAGAGAGGCCGAAAACGGACAACAGGCTATAGAGATATTTCGAGAATGGTCGCCTCATGTTGTACTTATGGATATGAGGATGCCGGTTATGGATGGTTATGAAGCTATTAGATTGATTAAAAGTGATGAAGTTGGGAAGAAAACCACAGTCATATCCGTAACAGCCAGCGCGTTTGAAGATAACAAAGATGAGGTTTTGGCTACCGGTACAAATGATTACTTACGAAAACCATTCAGAGAATATGAATTGCTCTCAATGTTATCTAAACATATTGGGGTACAATATATCTATGAAGAAACCATGGACGATGTACCGGAAGTTGATAAAGAGATAAACATTAAAAATAATGATCTTAAAGATTTACCTAAAGAGATGGTTCAAGAAATACTGTCATCTGTTGAAGGTGGAGACATTGCTAAATTGAAAGAGTTGTTAAACGGCTTATGGAAAACAAACAAAGATGCGGCTGATCGATTAAGAGTTTTAGCGGACAGCTATGATTATGAAAAAATTCAAGAGTTATTGCAATAATCAATCATATCTAAAGTTTGGTAATAAATAAAAATATTGATTTATAATATTTAAAACAATAAGGAATTCTTGACAAAAAATATATAATTAATTAACTGGTTAATTAATTATATATGCTCTAAAACATAAAGGGTTTTTCTAAAAAAATATAGAGTATATGCTTGCTTAAAAAACGGATGTTACAATTATTTTATTGTAGTGATTAATCTAAATTCAAGTCAAGGGTAAAATTATGAATGTAGCCAGATTGTCGATTATGCGCCCAATATTCATGGCATGTATTGTAATACTTATTATGGTCATGGGTACTATAAGTTTTCAAAGGCTTGGAGTTGATATATTCCCGCCAATAGATTTTCCTGTAGTTACAGTTGTTACAATCTATGGAGGAGCGTCTCCTGAAGAGATTGAAAAATTAATTACAAAACCGCTTGAAGAGCAGGTGAGCACAATTGCCGGTATCAAGAGGTTGTCATCAAGAAATATGGAGGGTGTTTCTGTAATTATTGCAGAGTTTACTTTTGAAACAGACGTAAAATATGCAGAACAGAAAATGAGAGAGAAAGTAGATCTCACAAGAAATAAACTCCCTGATGACCTTGAATATGAACCCATTGTTCGCCAGTTTGATATTACCGATCAACCTGTAATAACTTTAGCCTTTGTTTCTGATCTTTCTCCTGCAAAGATGTATGATGTGGTAAATGAACAGATCAAACCGGTTCTTGAACAGGTAGAGGGTGTTGGCGAGGTACAGATTACAGGCGGAACAAAAAGAGAGATACGCGTTGAACTTGACAGAAATAAAATGAATGAATATCAAATATCGGCATTGACGGTTGCAGACAGGATCGGCAATTCGGGAGTAAATGTCCCTGTAGGCAGATATGAACATAAGGATAAACTTATGATTTATAGAACCATAGGCGAATTTAGAGACCTTGATCAGTTGAGAAATACTGTTGTACAGTTTTCCGGAGATTCAAATAATCCTACAACTTTATCTAAAATAGGGCAGGTTTATGATAAAACACAGGATCCCGTTACAATGACATATCTGCATTATCCTACGGAGGATATTGCAGCTTTAAGGAAAGAAAATAAAAACATAAAAAATGAAGATCTTAAGAGAGAGACAAGACCATGCCTTCTGCTTGATATTTATAAGCAGTCTGGGGCGAATACCGTTAATGTTGCAGACGGCATTCTTAAAAGAATGAATGTTGCAAACAACATTGCTGCGCGGAGTGACGGCAATTCAAAACTGATATTTGTATATGACATGTCAAAAATGATCAGAAACAATGTTAATGACGTTAAAGAGACGATGATTATAGGCATACTCCTCGCTGTACTCGTTGTATATCTATTCCTTGGAAACATAAGGTCAACATTGATAACAGGTATAGCCATACCAAACTCGCTCTTTGGAGCATTTATTATAATGTATTTTATGGGATTTACCATAAATGTAATGTCGCTTCTTGCTCTATCATTGACCATCGGTCTCCTTGTTGATGATGCCATTGTTGTAAGGGAGAATATATTTCGGAAAATTGAAGAAGGCTTTAAGCCTATGGATGCTGCCGAGAAAGGCACAACAGAGGTTATGCTTGCAGTAATAGCCACTACGCTTACTATAATTGCCGTATTTTTCCCAATAGCTTTTTTAGAGGGAATTATAGGCCGTTTTTTTAAACAGTTTGGTTTGACAGTCGTATTTGCAATGATGGTAAGTTTGTTTGATGCGCTTACTGTTGCTCCTCTCTTAAGCGCATATTTTGCAGGGACAAAGGGTAAAGCTCACAATTTTATTGTAACGGCATTTGACAAATTTCAGAGTAAATTGGAAAATTTATATAGAGGCGTATTGAAATTTTCCATTGGACACCCACTGATAATCATAGGTATAACCGCACTCGTTTTTTTAAGCAGTTTAGTGGGATGTAAATATATTAAAAAGACCTTTCAGCCTGATGCCGATGAGGGCGAATATTTATTTAATATTGAACTCCATCCAAGCAGTTCGCTTGAAGGAACTAATGAGGTTGCTCAGAAGATTGCAGACAAGATTAAAACTATTCCCGAGCTTAATTATATGTCCATACAGGCAGGAACCAGTATGGCAGGATATAACAGAGCAAGCATTGGAATATTTATGGTGCCTATGAAAGAGCGCAAAAGGACAACTGCCGAACTGAAAGAGGTATTGCGCGATATGGCAAAAGAGTTTAGTTATGCAAAACCATCCATCGATAATTTCAGCCGTGTCGGCGGAGGCGGTATGAATAAACCCTATGTGTTAGTTCTTAAGGGAGAGGATCTTAATGAGCTGAATAAATTTGCAGATCAACTTGTAGAGAAATTGAAATCCGTAAAAGACCTTACGGAAATAAAAACCAGTATGGAACAGGGCGTTCCCGAATTTCAGATAAAAATGGATGAAACTAAAATGTTAATGGCAGGGGTGAACAATAAAATAGCCGGTACTGAACTGCGTTATCACATAGAGGGCGCTATTGCGGGAAGATTAAGGGAAAAGGGTTTGGAGTATGATATAAGGGTAAGGTTAAGACCCGACCAGAGAGATCTTGTAAAAGGGTATTATGAAACAAGGGTTCCGAATATTCAAAACAGACAGGTCCCTCTATCTGCCATATCTCAAGGAAAAATCGATACGGGTCCGTCGATAATAATAAGGCAGGACAGGGCAAGAGCAATACAAGTCACCGCAAATTTAAGTAAGGGAGGAGCTATAGGTACTGCAATGGATGTAACTAAAGAAATTATTGCAAAAGAACTTTCTCTTCCAGAAGGGATGTCCTATGCGTTTGTAGGACAAGCGGACAGCTTTCAGGATATGATGAAAAGTATTGCCATTGCATTTATGCTGTCTATAATTTTTATATATCTTGTACTTTCAAGTTTATACGAATCATTTATTACACCGTTTACAATACTGTTAGCTTTGCCTCCTGCTTTGTCGGGAGCGGTTTATGCTCTATTGCTGACAGGTAAGATGATGGATATGTTTAGTATGATAGGCGTTGTAATGCTCCTTGGACTTGTTACTAAAAATTCAATATTGCTTGTTGACTTTGCATTGCAGGGTGTCCGCAGCGGACTATCAAGAAAAGATGCAATCGTCCGCGCAGGGGTGGTAAGGCTGCGTCCAATACTTATGACTACGTTTGCTATGCTTGCAGGAACTCTCCCTGTTGCAATAGGCGCAGGTGAAGCTGCAAAGTATAGAACAGGAATGGGTGTGTCGATTATGGGCGGACTTATTATCTCTACACTGATAACACTGTTAGTTGTTCCCGCTGTATTTGAATATATTGATATATTCAGAGAAAAAGTAGAGAGTAAATTCAGACCGGCAGACTAAAGTCCGGTAATTAAACTAATAATTATTTCTATGATAAGATTTAAAACATAGATGGAATATATGGCAAATATTTATACTATAAATGAAATAAAAGAAAAACTTACCCTTATCTTTGAATCCGAACCTGTTTATAAGGCGGTTTTGTTTGGTTCTTACGCTAAAGGTAAAGCCACAGAAAAAAGCGACATAGACATTATGGTTGACAGCCGCGGAAAACTTGTAAATATGAATTTTTACGGCGTCTTATATGAGATATCCGAATCATTAGGTAAAAAAATAGATTTATTCGAGATAACGGAAATAAGAAAAAATTCGCAGTTATTTAATGAAATCAACAATAAAGGCGTAGTATTATATGAGAGAAAAAGATAGAATTCTCCTGAGAAAAATAGCAACACATTCTCAAGAAATTCTTTCATATATCACTGATATGAATTTTGAGACTTTTTTGGCAGATAAAAAGACTGTAAACGCTTCGGCATTTCTGATTGGACAGATTGGCGAACTTGCAAGCCAAATCAGCGATGAAACACAAAATAGTTATTCAGATATTCCATGGCGAAATATTAAAGGAATGAGAAACCGTATTATACACGATTATGAGAATGACCCGTCCTAAAAAAAGTTTACATATTAATAGTTAAATCCTGATATAGATTTACAAAAACATAATTAATCCTAAATTGGGTTTACACAAGTATTTTTTGTGTTGTAATAATTTTTCCACAATCT